>Ga0075431_100007431_pt1 | contig 10912 bp, 9 predicted proteins | sample RhiMetdeltSRZDD5_FD_75297 | JGI IMG/M metagenome (GOLD analysis project Ga0075431, IMG submission 75297) | Populus rhizosphere microbial communities from Tennessee, USA - Rhizosphere MetaG P. deltoides SRZDD5 | ecosystem: Host-associated > Plants > Roots > Rhizosphere > Soil | place: USA...
GCACGACTCCATCGTCTTGCCTTCGCCGGCCCACCGGTCCCACAGGCCCGCGAACGCGAAGGTGGCGCCGCCCTTGAGACGGATGAGCCACGGCTCGCGGGCGCGGCCGAACTTCTTCCACTCGTAGAACCCCTGGGCGGGGACGAGGCAGCGGCGCTGCTTGAACGGCTCGCGGAAGGCGGGGCGGGTGGCCACGCTCTCGGCCCGCGCGTTGATCAGGCGGTTCCCCACCGCCGGGTCGTCGGCCCAGGAGGGAACGAGACCCCACCGGAAGAGCCGCGCCTGGCGATCTCCCGTCCGCCGACGGCGCACGGCCAGGACGTCCTGGGTCGGCGCGATGTTGTAGCGGGGATGCACTTCTGGCACATCCGTGAGCCCGAACTCCTTCACCCAGTCCTCGGGCGGCGCGAACTGGAAGCGGGCGCACATCTTCATCAATGCTAGCCCAGAGGCGGGCGCCGGCCGCGGGACTCACCGGCGGGCACGCCAGTTGCACGTGGGGACGAGGGGTGGGCGTGTGCCCCCTGGGAGGCGTGCATGAAGGTCCTGGTCGCCGGCGACGGCGCGGTGGCGGAGGCGACGATCAGCGCCCTCCTCGAGCAAGGTCACTCCGTGCGGCTCCTGTCCCCGGACGCGGAGGCGATGGCGCGGCACTGGCCCCACGGCGTCGAAGCCTCGGTCGGCGACGTGGCCGCCTCGCGCCACGCGCAGGGCACCGCCGACGGCTGCCAGGTCGTGATTCAGCTCGGGGCCGTGCGGGAGCCGTGGGCGACGACGGCCAGGACGGGCGCGGGCAGCCGGGCCAGCGGCCCGGGCCGCATCGACGTGCGCGGCACGCGCTGGCTGGTGGCGGAGGCGGAAAGGGCGGGGGCGGAGCGGTTCGTCCTCCTCTCGTCGCTCCGGCACGAGCGCAGCCCCGCGGAGGACGGCGTCCGCATGCGCGAAGTCGAGGACCTGGCCCGCGTCTTCCGCGGCGTGTGGTCGATCGTCCGCGCGGGTCTGGTGTACGCGCCCGGCGAAGGCGCGCTGGCCGCGCTGGCCACGATGATGCGCACGCTGCCCGCGATCCCGCTCGTCGACGGCGGCCAGGGCGCGCTGCAGCCGCTCTGGCACGAGGACCTCGGGCGCGCGCTGGCCCAGGCCGCGCAGGCTCCGGCCGCGGCCGGCCGCGTCCTGCACGTCGCCGGTCCGGAGCGCGTGCGCCTGTCCGAGGTGGCCGATCGCCTGTCCGCGCTCGTGGGACGACACCCGGCGCGAGTGTCGGTGCCGGGCCTCCTCGCCGCCCTGGGCACGGAAGCGGCGGCCATGCTCGGCGTCTCGCTGCCCGCGCACGCGGGGGCCCTGGCCGAGCTCGACGGCGGGTCGTGTCTTCCCGACTCGATCGAGAACGCGCTGACCAGCGTCCTCGGCGTAGCGCCCACCCTGATCGAGGACGGCCTGCGCCGGCTCGTGGCCGGCGTCCCCGAGCAGACGCCCGCGCGCGGAGGGGACGCGATCCGGCGCCGCCGCTTCGCCGTGGACATCGAAGGCACCTCGCGGCCGGCCCGCGTGCTGCGCGACGTCTTCCGCCGCAACGCCACGCACGTGCTGCGCCTGGAAGGCGGTCCGCCCGAAGGCCAGATGATCAAGAAGGGCGCGCTGCTCTCCGCGCGCGTGCCCCTGCGCGGGTTCGTCGCCCTGCGCGTGGTCGAGATCGACCGGGACACGGTGACCGCGTTGACCGTCGACGGGGATCCCCTGGCCGGGATCGTCACCTTCCACTTCCGCGACCAGGGGCCGGGCGTCCGCGTCGAGATCGTGGTCGAGGCGGGCGCGACCAACCTCGTCGATCGCGTACTGGCCAGCGCGGGCGGCGGCGCGCTGGAGGACCTCGACTGGCCGGGCGCGCTGGATCGGATCGTCGCGCTCAGCGGCGGGCGCTCGCCCGCCGGACTTCAGCGCGACGTGCAGACCCTCGACAAGGAGGAGGCGGAGAAAGTGCGCCGGCGGGCGGAGAAGCTGCGAGTCGCGCGCAAGCGCGCAGCGGCACCGCGAAGGCCACGCGTGGTGGCCCGCTCACCGATTCCGCGCACTGTCCGTTTAGCCGGCAAGAGATGACAGCCGACCTGGCCCCAACCTCTATCTCTTTCTTCCGTTTTCTCTCCCGACCAGCCCCGCCGTGAACATCCGCCGGTCCACGGTCGCGAGCGCGCGCACCTGGGCGGACGTGATGAGGGGAAAGTGGCGGACGTCGGCCAGGTAGTCGGGGATGTCCCAGAGGTCGTCCTCCGCCGTCATCCAGCCGCGGGCGTCGAAGCGCGAGAGATCCACGGGCACGGAGTAACGGCGCAGCGTCTTCTCGCGGCGCAGGTTGAAGTAGGACTCGAAGTACGACAGGGCCAGGTCGCGCAGGCTGCGGTAGAGCGGCTCGCGGTAGCGCAGGCCCGAGTAGTTGGAGCGCGCGACGCCGCCCCAGCGGCCGCGGACGCGGAAGACGGCGATGACGTGGTCCACGTCCTGCACCGCCTCCAGGTCGAGCAGCAGCGGGCGATGCCCCTGCACGCGGAGGGCGGCGGCGGCGAAGAGCGCGCCGTCCATGCATTGCACGCGGCGCTCGCGCAGGACGCGCCGGGGCGAGCGGCAGCCCGACCCGTCCGCGTCGTAGTCCATCGCATCGAGACGCTCCTGGATGCGCCAGGGCGGCGTCAGGCGCCTCAGGAGGGACGTCTCGCCGTCGGTCAGGCCGAACCGGGCTGGTGCCACCGCGCCTCTCTCCCCTTTCCGGTTGCAAGGCCGCCGCGGAGGCGGCAAAGTGGACCTATTATGCGTGCGCTGGTCGTCCTCGCCCTGGCCACCGTCGCGGCCGCGCCCGTCTCCGCCCAGCTCAACCCGCGCCCGCCCGCCAAGACGGAGATGCGCGTCTACGACCTCGGCCTCACCGATCCGGTTCTCGCCGCCGACGTCGTGCGCGGCCTCCTCTCCCCCGACGGCCGCGTCTATCCCGATCCCGCCCAGCATCGGCTCGTCGTCTCGGACCGCCCGGACGTGCACGCGCGGGTGGCGCAGGCGCTCAAGACCCTCAACGTCGCGCCGCGCAACATCCGGATCGAGGTCACGGCGCGGATGGAGCGCACGGACCGCGAGCGCTCGCTGGAAGCCTCGGGTGGTGTCCGCGCCGGGCCCGTGCGCGTGGGCGTGGGGCGCCGGCCGCCGCGCTCCGGGATCGTGATCGGCGGACAGGATTCACGCAGCCGCACCGAGATCAACGCGCGCCAGCAGCTGCTCGTCCTCAGCGGCGGGCGCGCCAGCCTCACCGTGGCCGAGCAGGTGCCGTATTCGGAATGGCTCTACACCTGGGGCATCACCCACGGCCTGTGGGCCCAGAACGTGGTGTGGCAGGAGGTCGGCACGAGCATGGTGGTCGAGCCGCGCGTGCTCGGAAACGGCACGATCCTCGTCCGCCTCACCCCGCGCTTCGACTACCGGGCGGGCGGCAACGACCAGACCGTCGATGTCAACGAGCTGTCCACGGAGGTGATCGTCCGCGAGGGTGAGGAGATCACGCTCGGCGGCGTGCCTTTCCGCGACACGGACTTCCGCGAGCGATTCCTGGCCGGCGTGGACGAGTCGGGCCAGACCGCGCGCGTCGAGATGACGCTGCGCGCGACGGTCGAGTAGCCGCCGGTCAGACCGTTTTACCACTACAATCGCGCCCACCCACGCCCATGAAGTACCGCCTGGTCCACCTCACCGGCGGCCTGGCCGGCCGCGTCCGCGACGTGGACGCGGAAGAGATCGTGCTCGGTCGCGATCCCCACGAGGCCCAGGTCGTCTTCCCCGCGGACGACGGGACGGTGAGCCGGCGCCACGCGCTCCTGCGCGTCCAGGACGGCCATCTCCTCCTGCGCGACCTCGACAGCAGCACGGGCACGTTCGTCGACGGACACGACGTCGAGGAGGCGGAGCTCGAGGACGGCGACGTGTTCGCGCTGGGGGCGGAAGGGCCACGCCTGCGCGTCGAGATGGCCGAGGGTGGGACCCTCGTCATCGACCCGCGCCTCGTGCCCGCGCGGCCGGCGAGCGCGCCCGCCTCTCCCCCCTCCCCCGTCGTGGTGGGCCCGGACAGCCGGCTCCGTCTCACCTTCGTGAGCGGCACGCGCGCGGGCTCGTCCGTCGAGCTCACGGGGTCGGTGCTGCGCATCGGGCGCGCCGAGGGCAGCGCGGTCTGGACCCCCGCCGACCGCATCGTCTCCGCGCAGCACGCGAAGATCGTCCGCCTCGACAGCGGCTACGTGCTCATCGACCTCGAGAGCCGCAACGGCACTTTCCTGGGCGGGCATCGCATCGAGCGCAGCCCGCTGCGCAGCGGGGACGTCGTGGGCCTGGGGCCGGGCGGGCCCGAGCTCAAGGTCGAGATCCTCGCCCCCGCGCGCGCGGCCGCGTCGGGCGCGACGGTGATCATCCCGCGCTTCGAAGAGCTGGCCGCGCGGCGTCAGGACGGCGTGCTCTTCGCGCAGGTGGCGGTCGGGACCGAGCCGCTCGTGGCCGGACGCGGGGAGGACGCGGGCCTGCGCCTCGACTCGCCGATCGTGAGCCGCGCGCACGCGCGATTCACGCGGAGCGGCGGCGTCCTCACCGTGGAGGACCTGGACAGCTCGAACGGCACGTTCCTGGAGGGCAAGCGCGTCGACCGCGCCGCGCTCGCGGACGGCGCGCGGGTGGTGATCGGCCCGTTCGTCCTCGCCGTCGCCCAGGCGGGCCAGCGGCTCGACGTCCTCGACACCCGCCACCGGGCCCGTCTGGAAGCGCGCGCGATCGGCGTGGAAGCGGATGGCCACGCCATCCTGAGCGACGTCTCGCTCACGCTGCCACCCGGATCCTTCACCGCGATCATCGGTCCCTCGGGCGCGGGCAAATCCACGTTGCTGTCGGCGCTCAGCGGCGCGCGGCGGGCCCAGCGCGGGCAGGTCCTCCTCAACGGCGCCGACCTCTATCGCGGGTTCGAGGCCCTCAAGGCCAGCCTGGGCTACGTGCCCCAGGACGACATCGTCCATCGCGAGCTGACGGTGGCCCAGAGCCTCGACTACACCGCCCGCCTCCGCCTGCCCCCGGACACGACCGCCGACGAGCGCGCCCGCCGCGTGGCCCAGGTGCTGGCGACGCTCGAGCTGACCGAACGGGCCGAGGCCCCCATCCACCGGCTTTCCGGAGGGCAGCGCAAGCGCGTCTCCATCGCGTCCGAGCTGCTGACCGAGCCCACTCTCCTCTTCCTGGACGAGCCCACGAGCGGCCTCGATCCCGGCCTGGAGGAGGCGCTCATGCTCCTGCTGCGCGAGCTGAGCTACAAGGGCAAGTCGGTCGTGCTGGTCACGCACACGCTCGACAACATCCACCTCTGTGACGCGGTCGTGCTGCTGGTGGACGGCCGGCTGGCCTTCCACGGTCCGGCCGCGGAGGCACGCGAGAAGTTCGGCATCGAGCACATGGTGAACCTGTACGCGCGGCTGAAGGAGAAGACGGCGGCGCAATGGCAGGCGGAATTCGTCGGGCACGAGGAACCCCCCGTTCCCGTTCCCGTGCCCGTCCCCGTTCCCGTCCCCGTCCGTAAAGCCGATCAAACCTCCGCTGGCGCCCGCCCCTTGCACCAGCTCTCCGTCCTCTCCCACCGCTACCTGGCCACGCTCACCCGCGACGCGCGCAACGCCTGGATGCTCCTGGCCCAGGCGCCGCTGATCGCGGGCCTCATCGGACTCTCCCTGCTCTACGGTCCCGGGGACGTCGCGTTCACCAAGCCGAAGAACACGATCCTGTTCCTGCTCGCCCTCACCGCGGTCTGGTTCGGATGCTCGAACGCGGTGCGCGAGCTCGTGAAGGAGCGGCCGATCTACCTCCGCGAGCGCATGGTGAACCTCCGGATCCTTCCCTACCTCGCGAGCAAGGTGGCGGTGCTGGGCGCCCTCGCCCTCGCGCAGTGCGTGCTCTTCCTCGTGATCCTCGACCGGTGGTTCGGCATTCCCGGGCGATTCCCGCTGCTCCTCGCGGGCATGTGGCTCGCCTCGCTGGTGGGGATCCTCCTCGGCCTCGCCGTCTCCGCCCTGGCCGCCACCGCCGATCGCGCGATGACGCTGCTGCCGATCCTGCTCATCCCGCAGGTTCTCTTCACGTTCCCGGCGGTGCAGATGGACATGAAGGGGCCGGCGGGGGTGATCGCGCGCGCGATGCCGACCTGGTGGTCGTTCGATCTGCTGCGCCGCGTCGCCCTCGCGCCCTACGAGGCCATGGACGACGACGCGCTCGAAGCGCAGATCAAGTCGGGCCGGCCGGTCTTGATGACCCGCCGGCGCATCGAGTCCATGCTGGGCGCGGGATACCTGATCCTCCAGCATCGCGGCGCGATCGAGACGACCTGGACGGCGTCCCTCCCGGAGGCGCTGGCCCGGCGTCTCCCCGCACGGCTGGGGGGCTGGGGACCGGCGGTGGCGGATGCGCTGGTGCTGGCCGCGCTCGCGGCCGCGCTATTGGCGGCGGCGGCGCGGGGGCAGCGCCGCTGGGACGTTCAGCGATAGGAACAGGTCGGGGCGGACGCCGCGGCCGCGCCGCGGTCCGCCTGGGCGCGCCCGGGCCACACGGAGATCAAGGTCAGGAAGAGCAGCGCCCCCACGATGAAGGGGCGGGCGGTCGGGTTCGGGGTCATCGGGCTCCGGTGGCGAAGTAGACGTTCTTGTCCGTCCGGCGGTAGCCGGCGGGGGGAATGCGGAACAGCTCGGTGTCGAGGCGGGAGGCGCGCCCCACCTCCGTCACGGCCATGTGCAGCGAGCCGGGTGCGCCGGACTTGCGGCCGGTGCCCTGCGTCACCACCATGTTGATCTCCATCGGGAACCCGATCTCGGAGGCGACCGCCTTGTGCACGACCCCCGTGCGGTCCTGCTGGAACTTGAAGAAGAAGTGGTCGAGGGCGGCGGACGAGACCAGCTCGGACGTGTGCCAGACCTCGATCTCGTTCCTCTGCTGCACGGACACGCGATCGTTCTCCAGCGGGATCGAGCTCACGTAGGTCACGACGACGACGCTCTTGCGGCAGGGCACGCCCGCGATGACCTTCCGCTCGTCGGTGTGCTGCACGCGCGCCTCGTACTGCGTGTTGACCACGCCGCCGCTGCCTTCGATCGCCTCCAGCAGGGCCTGCGAGTCCATCACCACGTAGGTCTGCGCCTTGGGATCGGCGATCACGTAGAACTTGTCCCCCGCCTTGTGCATGACCAGCGTCCCCGCGGGCAGGATGGAGTCGGTGCTCAGCACCTCCTGGCGGGACAGGTCCTGGGCCAGCCAGACACGGCTGACCAGGCTCGAGACACCCTTGAGACGCGAAGTGATCGCCCGCGCCTCCGGGGCGGCGCTGGGCGAGGTCTCGAGGCCGGGCGCGGTGGCACGCACCTCGAAGGTCGCGACGTAGCCGGCGACGGTCACGGGCGCGGGAGACGCGGGCGACGCGATCAGCCCGGACCCGCCCGAGGCCTCGGGACGCGGCGAGCGCGGCGTGTGCGAGGTCTGCGCGGAGGCGACAACCGCCCCCCAGGCCGTTGCCACGGCCGCGACCGCGACCCGGCTGGAGCGCATCGAGTCCTCCCGCGAGCGAAAGCGGACGCCATTCTGGGGACCGCCCGCGCGAGTGTCAACTGTGCGCATTGGAGGTTGGACGCGCGCGTGAGGAACCGCGTTACAGGCCCGGTACAATCGCCGGATGGCGAGGCCGGGCGCGCAGGTCCTTCTGGCGGCAGGGGTTGCGGCGGCGGGCGTGGCCGCCGCGCTGGCGCTGGCCGCCGGGTCCGCCTGCCGCGCGCGGCCGTTTCCGGGTCCCCTTCCCCTCGTGACACAGCGCACCGTGGCCGGCAGCGCTCCGCGCGTGGCCACGCTGGCCGTCGGGGGCGAGACCCGGGCCGCTCTCGTGGAGTCGGCCTCGTTCGCGGTGGACCTGCCCGCGCGGCCGCTGCTCACGTTCGGCATCGGCCTGACCTGGACGGGCGCGGGCGACGCGCCGGGCTGGTACCGCCTGACCGTCCGCGCCGACGACCGCGTCCTGGCCGAGCGCACGCTCAACCCGCGCGCGCTGCGCGAGTGGCGCGACGTCAGCGCTCCCATCGAGGGCGGGGCCCGGCGCGCGACCCTCGCTTTCGACCTGCGCTTCACGGACCGGGACGGTCGAGCGCTGCCCGTCCCGCCCGGCCTCGTGCTCGGCGTCGGCGAGCCCGTGGTGCACGACCTCGACGCCTACGGCCGCTCCCGCGGCGTGCTGCTCGTCTCGATCGACACCGTCCGCCGCGATCACGTCGGCGCCTACGGCTATGCGCTGGAGACCACGCCGCGCTTCGACGCGCTCGCCCGCGCGGGCCTGCTCTTCGACGACGCCGTCAGCACGTCCTCCTGGACCCTGCCCGCGCACCTCTCCATGCTCACCGGCACCGCTCCTGGCCGGCACGGCGGCGTGGACATGCGTCACGGCTTCAATCGCAGCGTGCCCACGGTGCCGGCCCTCCTGCGCACGGCCGGGTTCGCGACGCGCGCGGTGACGAGCCACCTCTACGTGTCCGGCGTGTACGGAGTGGACGACGGGTTCGAGCACCTCGACTTCCGGCAGGACCGCAAGGCCACCGAGGTCGCGGACCGGGGCATGGACGTGCTCGACCGCGTCGGCGACCGGCCGTTCTTCGTCTTCCTCCATCTCTACGACCCGCACTGGCACTACGACCCGCCGGACTGGGCGCGCCGACTGTTCGAGACGGCGTACGCGGGATCGGTCACCGGCAACTGGCAGGACTTCTCGCGCCGCGACCGGTCGTCGGTGAGCGACGCGGACCTCGCGCATCTCCTCGCCCTCTACGACGGCGAGATCCGTTACGCGGACACCGAGGTCGGCCGCGTGCTCGACCACCTGGCGCGGCGCGGCCTCGATCGCTCCACCCTCGTCGTCATCACGTCGGACCACGGCGAGGAGTTCCTCGACCACGGGTCGTGGGAGCATCAGAAGACGCTGTACGAGGAGGTCGTGCGCGTGCCCCTGGCCATCCGCGGTCCCGGCCTGGCGCCGCGCCGCGAGCCGGCCCAGGTCAGCGTGCTCGACGTGGCGCCGACCATCCTGGCCTGGGCGGGCCTGCCCATACCGCCCTCCGTGGCCGGACGCTCGCTGCTGGCCCCCGTCCCCGAGCGCGAGGCCTACGGCGAGACGGACCAGACGGTGGACGGCACGCACAAGCTCTTCCTGCGCGGGGGGGCCTCGCGCTGGAAAGCGATCCTGTCCCTCCGCGGAGACGCGACGGGGACGAGCGGGGAGGAATGGTATGATCTTTCCTCCGATCCAGCCGAGCGCAAGAGCGTCCCTCCCGCTCCCACCGTGGCCGATCCCATCCGGCGGCGGGCGCTCGAGCGATGGCGGGCGGATCGAGGCGCCGGGGGTGCGGCACGGCCGGTCTGCCTGAGTCCCGAGCAACAAGAGAGGCTGCGCGCACTCGGTTACGTGAGCGGCGGGAGCGCGGAGGGCTGCGGCGGCCCGGCGACGCCTCCGCCGCCTTCGGCATCGCCGCAAGAGAGGTGATCGCTTGAGACACTTCGCTCCCGCCCTGCTCGCCACCGTCGCCGTCCTGGGTGCCCCTCTCTCCACGCCGGCGCGGGCAGAGGAGGTGGCGGAGCCGCGCACCGGAGTCCACTTCCCGGCCAAGATCGGCGACACGACGCTCCTCGGCGTGGGGCTGCGGACCAAGTCCTTCCTGAAGGTCAAGGTCTACGCCATCGGCCTGTACGTCGCGGACTCCGCCCTGGCCGGGACGCTCAAGGACAAGACCGGGCCCGCCCTCTACCGCGAGCTCGTGTGGGGCGACTTCCCCAAGGAGGTCCACCTGCGGCTGGTGCGCGACGTCAGCGCGAGCCAGATGCAGGAGGCCATCCGCGACGCGCTGGAGAAGGCGGACAAGGCGCGCACGGACCAGTTCGTGTCGTACTTCACCGACATCAAGACGGGCGAGGAGTACGTGCTGCGCTGGGCCACGGGCGGCACGCTGGAGACGATCGCCAAGGGCGCCCCCAAGCCGCCCATCGCGGACAAGAACTTCGCGGCCGCCGTGTTCGGGATCTGGCTCGGCGACGAGCCCATCCAGGACGACATCAAGCGCGACCTCGTCGCGCGCGTGCCTCCCATGGCCAAGTAGCGGCGCCCGGTGCGAGTCCTTCTCGCCGAGGATTCGGGCGTGATCCGGATCCTCCTGAAGCAGGTCCTCACGAAGTGGGGCTACGAGATCGTGTTCGCGGAAGACGGCGACGCGGCCTGGCGCATCCTCGAGCGCGCCGACTCGCCGCGCATCGCGCTGCTGGACTGGATGATGCCGGGGCCGGACGGCCTCGAGATCTGCCAGCGCGTGCGCAAGGCCGCGCGAGAGCCGCGCGTCTACATCATCCTCCTCACCGGCAAGGACGAGCGCGAGGACGTCGTGCGCGGCCTGACCGCGGGGGCCGACGACTACCTGCGCAAGCCGTTCGACAACGTGGAGCTGGAAGCGCGCATGCGCACGGGCCGACGGATCGTGGAGCTGGAGGACGAGCTGCTCAAGGTCCGCGCGGCCTTGCACGAACACCAGGCCCGGGAGCAGGCCCACGGGCGCGTCGTCGTTCCGCACTCGGATCGCCCTCCCGGCCGCGGGGGCCCCGCCAAGCGCTGACGGGTCGATCGCGCGATAATGACGCGCCAATGAGCGAAATCCGCCCCGCCGGCGAGCTGCGCTCCATCCTCGACGCCGAGGCCCTCCGTCACCGCCTGGACGAGGAGGCGGCACGCGTGCGGCGGTCGGGCGGGTTCCTTTCGCTGGCCCTCTTCCATGCGGTCCCCGGGCCGGACGCGCCGCCGGGGTCGAACCCGCTCGATGGCCTGGCCACCCGCTTGCGCGAG
>Ga0075431_100007437_pt1 | contig 10908 bp, 11 predicted proteins | sample RhiMetdeltSRZDD5_FD_75297 | JGI IMG/M metagenome (GOLD analysis project Ga0075431, IMG submission 75297) | Populus rhizosphere microbial communities from Tennessee, USA - Rhizosphere MetaG P. deltoides SRZDD5 | ecosystem: Host-associated > Plants > Roots > Rhizosphere > Soil | place: USA...
AGCACGGCCACGGCCAGGCGCCGTGGCCCGAGCGGGCGGTCGGGGTGGCTCGGGATCGAGTACCAGAGCACCTTGCCGGTGGCGAGCATGACCGCGTGGGTGGCAAACGTCGTTGTGCCGTCGACCGTTCGGATGTCGAACTCGCCGCCGTCGGGCCAGCGGCCCGTGCGGTCGAGCCGACCGCTGGCCGCGAGGCGCGCCCGGACGCGCGCGGCGCGCGTGGTTGCGCGCTCGAGCGCGCGGCGCCAGCGCGGGTCGCGCTGGTAGGCCCGCAGGCGCGCGTGCTCGGCGGCGTGCTCCGCCCCGAGGGTGGCGGTTTCCTCCGTGCGCAGCACCCGCTCGCCGGCGGCGGCCGCCGCGACGTCGTGGGCCTGCGCGGACGCGCAGGCCAGCAGCGAGAGCGCAGCGACGAGCAGAACCAGCATGGGACGAGCCAGGGCCATGCCTCGAACTTACCTCGTTCGGGCGCGTTCCGCCCTCACTCGGGCTAGCCGCGCCCGCGCTCGGACTCGAACCCGGCGACCGCCTTGAGCACGTCGTGGGCGAGGCGCCCGCCCTCGTCGGGCACCTGCGGGGTGGCCCGGACACGGACGACGACGTCCTGCCCGTCGAGCTCCTCGAGCTCCACGTGGGGCGGGCGCTTGGTCGGCACGCTGACCGCCTCGTCCACCCGCCGCTGGACCAGCTCCGGGTCAACCGTGACCGGCAGCCGGGCGCGCATGTCCACCGCCTCCGGCTCGCGGATCGGCCGGGCCGACATCGACAGCATCGTGTTGTTCGGGATCAGCACCAGGTCGTCGCCGTCGTAGAGCGTCACGTACAGCAGCCCGTGCGCGGCGACCGTGCCCTCCACGTCCATCCGCGGCGCGCGATCGCAGCGCCCCCGCCGGGATCCGCCTGGCCGCCTGCCGGATTGCGAATTCGCGAGTGGGCATCCCTGAGGTCTCCCCATCCGGCCGGCACTCACACATTTGGTCAAGAACATCCGTCCAGGCTCCAGCCGCGAGCGAGTCCTGCCGATTGAGATGGCGCGCGCACCGGTGAAGTACGATCGAGCCGTGCCCGACCGCCTCTACTTCACGGAGTCCGACGAGGCCAACGCGCTGATCGCGTCCGACCCGATGGCGCTGCTGGTGGGCTTCGCGCTCGACCAGCAGGTGACGGTGCAGAAGGCCTTCTCGGGGCCGCTGGCGCTGCAGGAGCGGCTCGGCTCGATCGACGCCGCAACGCTGGCGGCGGCGGACCTCGAGCCGGTCTTCCGCGAACGGCCGGCGATCCACCGCTTCCCAGGCTCGATGGCGAAGCGGGTGCACGAGCTGGCCGTCTACGTGCGCGACACCTACGACGGCGACGCCGCCCGGGTCTGGACCGACGCGGCCGACTCCGAGCAGCTGCGGGCCAACCTCGAGGCGCTGCCGGGATTCGGCGAGATGAAGGTCAAGGCGCTGGGCGCCGTGCTCGCCAAGCGCTTCGGCGTCGAGGCCGCCGCCGGGCTGGTGCCGTGGCACCCGACGCTGGGCGACGTGGACTCGCCGCAGGCGCTCGAGGACTACCAGGCCGCCAAGCGGGCGCACAAGGCCGAGTGGCGCAAGGCGGCCGCGGCCTCCTAACGGCCGGGGCGGCGCTGAGCCGGGTAGGGCACGTCGACGTCCAGCTCGCCGCGCAGCGAGAGCGTGACCAGCATCAGCTGAGTGTCGCCGTCCGGGTAGAGGAAGTGGCAGCGCGTGGACCTGCCCGACCGGATCGGGCCGGTGCAGCGGACCGAGGCCGCCGGGCCGGCGTCGAGCTGGCGCGCCAGCCGCGCCTCCGCGCGCGCCGCCGGGACCGGCGCGGGCGGCTGCGGGGCCGGGTCGCGGGTGAGCAGGACCACGGCGGCGACGGCTCCGGCGAGCACGAGCAGCGCGACCACGGCCCAGGCCGGCGACGGCCGCGGCAGCGCCCGCGGCGCCGGCAGCTCGAAGAAGACGAAGCCGCACTCCCCGCAGCGCGCGGCCTCGGCCGGGGCGACGGTCCCGCAGCGCGGGCAGCTAGCTGTTGTTGCCGGCACAGCTGGGGTTGTAGCGCGGCTCGTCGCCGCGGAGAACTGACACTACCCTTGCGCGCACCGTGAACGAGGACCTCGTGGGCCACGGCCGGGCGGTCGTCGACGCCAACCTCTACATGGTGCTCGGCACCGCCGACGCGGACGGCCGGCCCTGGGCCAGCCCCGTCTACTTCGCGCACTCCTCCTATCGCGACTTCGTGTGGGTCTCGAAGCCCGGCGCGAGGCACTCCCGCAACCTCGAGGCCCGCACCGACGTGAGCATCGTCATCTTCGACTCGACCGTCCCGATCGGCACGGGCCGCGCGGTCTACACCTCCGCCACCGCACAAGAGGTCGGCCCGGACGGCCGCGCGGAGGCGCTCGAGACCTTCACACGCCGCTCCCGGTCCCACGGCGGTCGCGAATGGACGGCCGAGGACGTGGTCGCACCGGCGCGGCTGCGCCTGTACCGGGCGACCGCCGTGGAGCAATACGTGCTCGACGAGAACGACGAGCGCCTGCCGGTGACGCTCTAGGCGCCGCTACGCGTCGGGCGGGATCGAGTCGCCGAGCTCCGTTATCGCCGCCACGGCCACCATCTCCGGGGTGATCTCGACGGGGAGCCGCGCGGCCCCGACAGCCGCGAGCAGCGCGAAGGCCGCGGCGTGCAGTCGCCGGCCCGTCTCCGCGGCGGCTCGCTCGAGCAGCTCATCGCGCTCGTGCTCGGGCAGGCCGGCCAGATGGGCTTCCGCCATCGCCGCCCCTCCGTCCGGCGATTCCTCGATGCCCTCGACCAGGGCCTCGTCCGCGGCGGGTGCCATGTCGTTGAGCGCCAGGTGTCGCACGATGAAGTACCCGAACGCCTCGGACGCGTCCGACTCGAAGACCCGCCCCATCAGCTCCTTGAGCTCGGTGGCGCCGGGCTTGCCGGTATCGCTCACCGCTCCCCCTCAGTCGCGGTGAGCGCGAACGAAGTCGAGGAGGCGACGCACGATCGGAGAACGATTGCCACGCCTTCAGGCTACGGCAATTGTGCGCACGGCTCATCGTCGCGGGCCACCGCGGGGCCGCTGGGCCGGAGCGCGCGCCCGGCAGTCTCGGGGAGAAGGGCGACCGCCACCGCCAGGCTCGCTTAGCTCCGTTCGAAGACCCGCTGGCAACGCCCACGCGGTCAGCGTGCAGCCGCGCCTGTCGCTACTCCGACAGGCCCACGGCTTCGAGGGCGCTGGATTGATCGCCGGTCCAGACGTACTGGCGTTTGCCAAGTCCGTGCTCGAACTCCGTGACAAGGCCGAAGGGTGTGTCGGCCACGGCGCCGCTGCCGGTGCCGCGAAGCCGCAGGGTGCCAAGGATGAGCACGACGCCTGCGTGCTCAGTCGCTCGATCAATGTCGAATCGGGCCTCTGCGAAGGAGTCGCGTATGTCCGCCCAGAGCTTCCGCACTTCGGCGTGGCCGTGGTAGACGCCCTCCAGCGGCGTGCCGCGTCCGATGTTGTGGTGGACCTCCAGGTCCGGCGCCAGGGATTCGAGCGCGCCGGTGTCGTCGCCGGAGTTCCATTTTTCAAGCGCACTGACAACTACGTCGACGTTCTCCTGCGACATCGCCCGCCCAGTATCCGGGAGCCAGGGGTTCCGGTCCAGGTGTCGAATCCAGGTCGGGACGAAAGCCGAATCAATTCAAGGAGGACGAGATGCGCGGTGTGGGTCGAGTGATGTTCGCCGGGGTGCTCCTGCTGATCGTGGGCACCCTGAACATCGTCTATGGCATCGGAGCTCTGGACGACGCGAACATCTTCCTAAACGAGAAGCGGTACATCTTCACCGACCTCAACACGATGGGCTGGGTCTTGCTGATTCTCGGAATCATCCAGCTCTCCGGCGGATTCTCGCTGCTCGCCGGCAATGCCTATGGCCGCGTCATCGGCATCGTCGCCGGCAGCCTGGGCGCCATCGCCGCCTTGTTCTCAATCGGCGGCAACGACCCATGGTGGTCGCTGGCCATCTTCTTCCTCAGCGTGTGGGTGGTCCACGGCATCATCATCTATGGCGCCGACGAGAGGGTAGGAGCCTGAGCGACCGGCTCGGCCTTCTTCCTGCGACATACGCCCGCCCGCTGCGTGATTGGCGCTGCCGGCAGATCGGAGCGCCGGGCTCCGAAACGAGAAAGCCCCGCCGTGGCGGGGCTTTCTTGAGGTAGCGGGGGCGGGATTCGAACCCGCGACCTTCGGGTTATGAGCCCGACGAGCTACCTGACTGCTCCACCCCGCGCCGTAGGGGCACGAATTTAGCAGTCGCCGCGCGCAGCGGCCATGGCCTGGGCCTCGTCCAGGAACGCGCGGACGCGCACCACTTTGCCGTCGCGTACGCGGGCTACGTGGAAGATCGGCACCTTGCCGATGTCGACGTTGCTGTCGTGCCCGCGGGTGTGGGCCCACATGCAGATCACGAGCTCGTCGCCGACGGTCTCGATGCGCTCCACGTCGATCTCGCCCAGGTGGATGATGTCGGCCACCTCCTCCTCGAGGAAGCGCACCACCGCGTCGCGCCCGTAGTAGACCCGCTGCCCGGGCCAGGCGGGGTCGTTATGCCACTCGAAGTCGTCGCTCCACATGCGCGATACGGCGTTCACGTCACCCTGGTTCCAGAGCTCGTATCCGCGTCTTATGAGCGCAAGCAACTCGTCGTCGCGAGCCTGGGCCACCGGGATAGGATGCCACCTTGACCCAGCCCACCAAGGTCGCGGTGCTCGGCGGCGGGGTTGGTGGCATGACCGCCGCTTTCGAGCTGACGGCCACGCCCGAGCTGCGTGAGCGCTTCGACGTGACCGTCTACCAGCTCGGCTGGCGCAACGGCGGCAAGGGGGCGAGCGGGCGCAACGCCGCGATCGCCGACCGCATCGAGGAGCACGGCCTGCACGTCTGGTTCGGCTTCTACGACAACGCCTTCCGGCTCATGCGCGACGCGTACGACGAGCTCGGCCGCAGGCCCGGCACCCCGCTCGCCACCTTCGACGACGCGTTCAAGGGCTGTGACGAGCTGATCCTCTACGACCGCCAGGGCGACGGCTGGCACGCCCTGCGCTTCGACTGCCCGCGCAACATCCTGCGCCCGGGCGACCCCGGCGAGCTGCCGACCTTCTGGGAGATCGCCGCCACCGCCTGCCGCTGGGCGCTCGCCGCTTGGCGCTCCCTGCGCGACCAGCGCGACGAGCTCCCGCCCCCGGAGGAGCACCGCGAGCTGATCCCCGACTGGTTCGAGAACCTGGCGGCCGACCTCGCCGGCGACCTGCTCGAGCTGCCGCTCGACGTCGCCGAGCGCCTGCTCGGGCTGGCCGAGCGCCTCGCCGACCTGCGCGCCGGACATACCAACCACGCGGTCGCCCAGCACGCCGCCCAGCCGCTGCTGCTGGTGCGCCTGCTCGAGGCCTTCCGGGAGTGGCTGTGGACCGCGGTCGTCGCCCGGCGCTACAGGGACGACCCCGACCTGCGCTTCTTCTTCACGATCGTGGACACCGGCGTCTCGACGATCGCCGGCATCGTCAAGGACGGCGTCCTCGAGCACGGCTTCGACGTCGTCAACGGCGAGGACTGGGCCGCCTGGCTGCGCCGCCACGGCGCCCGCGAGGTGACGCTCGGGCGCACCCCGGCCGAGCGCTCCCCCGCCCTGCGGGCCGTGTACGACGTGGCCTTTGCCTATCCCGGCGGCGACATCGACGCCGCCGACTGCGCCGCCGGCACGGCCACCAGCGACCTGCTCCGCCTCGCTTTCAGCTACCGCGGCTCGATCATGTTCAAGATGCAGGCGGGGATGGGCGACGTCGTCTTCGGCCCGCTCTACGAGGTGCTCCGGCGCCGCGGCGTGCGCTTCGAGTTCTTCCACGCGGTCACCGCCCTGCACCCCGGCGGGAACGGCGTCGACTCGATCGAGGTCGTCCGCCAGGTCGAGCTGGCCGAGCACGTCGACACCTACGAGCCGCTCACGAACGTCAAGGGGCTGCCGTGCTGGCCAAGCGAGCCGGACTGGAAGCAGCTCGAGCCGGCGGCCCAGGGAGTCGACTTCGAGGCCGCGCTGAACCCGCTCGGCCGCACACCGCGCACGCTCGAGCGCGGCCGCGACTTCGACGAGGTCGTGCTGGGCATCCCGGTGGGCGCCCTGCCCGACCTGTGCGGCGAGCTGATGGCGCGCGACGAGCGCTTCCGGCGCGGCGTCGAGTCGGCGGTGACCGTGCGCACGCAGGCGTTCCAGCTCTGGACCGATCGCGACGCCGGCGAGCTCGGCTGGGCGTTCGACGAGAACTCGGTGGCGGGCTGCTACGTCGAGCCGCTCGACACCTTCTGCGACATGACCCACCTGCTCCCGCACGAGTCCTGGCTGCCGACCGACGGCACCAAGTCGATCGGCTACTTCTGCGGCGTGCTCGACGACCGCCCGGGCGAGACGCACACCGAGGCGACCGACCGCGCCAAGCAGAACGCGATCGAGTTCGTCGAGCGCGACCTCGCCGAGCTGTGGCCGGACGCGTGCAAGGACGGCGCGTTCGACTGGAGCGCGCTGGTGGACCGCCACGGCGGCACGGGCCCGGCCCGCTTCGACTCCCAGTACTGGCGCGCCAACACCTCGCCCTGGGAGCGCTACGTGCTCACGCCGGCCGGGACCGTCGAGCACCGGCTGCCGTCCGGCGACTCCGGCTTCGCCAACCTCAAGCTCGCCGGCGACTGGACACGCAACGGCGTCGACGGCGGCTGCGTCGAGGCCGCGGTGATCTCCGGCATGGACGCAGCCCGCGCGATCACCGGCGACCTGCGCCCGATCCCCGGCAGGAGCATGCACTGGCTGCAGCCGCAGGCGCGCGAGCTGCCGGCCTACGTCGAGTTCGGCGGGCGCGCCACGGCGCCGTCGCCGTTCTCCTGCGGGGACGGCCAGCTGCAGGGGCTGCTGCTGCGCGGCGACGCCGCGCGCATCGCCGGGCTCGTCGAGACGATGTTCAACGTGCCGGCCGGTCGCGGGGTCGAGTACCGCTCGCTCGGCTCGAACGTGATGCTGCTGATCGGCGCGTTCGGGCGCGTCACCTCCCTGACCAACCCCTTCGACCGCTGGGGCGCGGTCCGCGAGACGCAGGCCTCCTTCTGGATCCCGGTGCTCGCCGGCCGCCGCGTGGGCGGCACGTTCGTGGCCGAGCGGCTGCTGCTGGCCGTGCCCTACGTGTTCGTCGACAACCCGATGTCCTACCTGGGCGGGCGCGAGACGTTCGGCTACGCCAAGACGATGGCCCGCTTCGACCCGCCCGGCGGCCGCGGCGATCGCATCCGCATGCAGGCGTTCGGCGGCAACTTCGGCCGCAACGAGGGCGCCGACTGGCGCGACTTCCTCGACGTGAGCGCCGGGGCGCCGCGGCCGGGCGCCGGTCCGCCGCAGCGCAGCTCGGGGCCGCTGCCGCTGATCCGCCACCTGATCGGCGACCGGCCCGAGCTGGTGTCCGGCGCCGAGGTACTGCTCGGCGACATCCAGCTGACCGCGGGCCTCATCGCCGACCTGCTCACCGGCCGCGTCGGCCAGGTCTTCCTGAAGCAGTTCCGCGACGCCACCGACGGCACGCGCGCGTGCTACCAGGCCGTGGTCGAGGCGCCGATCCAGATCCGCCGCGTGGAGAGCGGTGTCTCGGCGCGCGACTGGGCGATCCGTCTGCATCCACTCGACAGCCACCCGATCGGCGTCGAGCTGGGCATCGCCGACCAGCAGGCCGAGATCGCCTTCGACATCGAGATCGACTTCCTGCTCGAGAACGGCTACGAGGTCGGCGGCACCAGCGTGATGCCCGGGTCGCCGCCCGACCGCCTGCCGCCGCCTGCGCTCGACGGCTCGCACAGCGCCATCGAGGCGGCGGCCCGCTGGCTCTGGCGAGAGGTCACGCAGCTCGAGCGCACGTCGCTCGACTGGCTGCGCCGCGTCTAGAAAAGCGCAGGCGCCCCGCTGGGGTGGCGGGGCGCCTGCTGTGTGGTGCCGGAGGGCTGGGCGCCACGTTTGGGGGAGCTAGTGACTCCGCAGGGCGGCGGCGGGGCCGTGCGGGTCGGTGCGCTGCTCGGCGGCCGCGTCGAACGCCGGCTTGCTCGTCGCGCTGGCCTTCGAGCCACGCAGCTCGATGCCACCGGACTGCGAGATCCCGGCGGCCGTCACGGCCTCGTCCTTGCCGGGGATGTCGGTGGCCGAGCCGGCGCCCGCGATCGCCGCCGCGGTGGACGACTCGTTCTTGCCGGGGATGTCAGCCGTGCCCGAAGCGGGCTGCTCGACGACGATCACCTTCGACGCCTGGGTGGCGACGTCGTTGTCGTCGATGAGCGCGTACGCGCCGGTCGCCACGCCGGCTCCAACGAGCAGAGCCACCAGCGGCGCGACGAGCGTCCGACGAGACGGGGACCTGGGTAGACGTGCTGCGTATTCCATTACTTCCTCCTGAGGGCCGGGGTGCGCAAGTTCTAAACCGCACGAGCGGGCCGAAAGGCGACCCTGGTCACAGTTGGATGCACGTCACAGATACGGTCCCGGTCGAATGAGGGTCGGCGTCGTCGACATCGGGACCAACTCCACGCGCCTGCTGGTCGCCGAGGTCGACGGCGGTGCGCTCACCGAGCTCGACCGGCGCACGACGGTCACCCGGCTGGGCGAAGGGCTCGAGGCCAGCGGCCGGCTGTCGGACGCCGCGATGGCCCGCGTGTCCGAGGCGCTCGCCGGCTACCGTGAGGCGATCGACGAGCTCGGCGCCGGGCGCGTGGTGGCGGTGGCCACCAGCGCCATGCGCGATGCCGCCAACGGCCCCGAGTTCCGCGACGAGATCGAGCGCCGCTTCGGCCTCGACGCGCACACGATCTCAGGCGACGAGGAGGCCCGGCTCACGTTCCTCGGCGCGACCTCGGGGCGCGACGCGGGCGCAGCGACGCTCGTGATCGACATCGGCGGCGGCAGCACCGAGTTCGTCGTCGGCCACCCCGGTGGCGATCCCGAGTTCCACGTCTCTACGCGGATGGGCTCGGTGCGCCATACCGAACGCCACCTGCACAGCGACCCGCCGACCGCGGCCGAGCTGGCCGCGCTGGCCGCGGACGCGCGCGCGATCGTGGAGGCCGACGTCCCCGCCGACGTGCGCGCCAGCGTCGACGCCGGGATCGCCGTGGCGGGCACCGCCACCTCGCTCGCCGCGATCGACCAGCAGCTCGACCCCTACGACCCGGAGCGCGTGCACGGCTACCGCCTCGGCTCGCCGAGCTGCGAGCGGCTGCTGGCGCGCCTGGCAGAGCTCACCGTGGCGCAGCGCCGCGACGTCCCCGGCCTCCATCCCGACCGCGCCCCGACGATCGTCGCCGGCGCGGGGATCCTGCTCGAGTCGATGCGCGCCTGCGAGCTCGACGAGATCGAGGTCTCCGAGAACGACATCCTCCACGGCGCCGCCCTGGTCGCCTCAAGATGAAGGCGCCGGCATCTTGCCGGCGCCTTCAAAAACGGCCCCATCAGGACGGGCAGGGGTACGTGCCTTGAAAGGGCCTTGCGGTTCGAGCGGCGGGAGGCGCCGATACGATGCGGCTTCGCCCGAACCTATGTACCGGGTGAAGGCCGACGGGTTCGCCGCACAGCAAACATCACCCAGCGCGGCCAACTATATCCCCTTTGGTACCGCTTGCAAAGGGCGAGCGGGGACCTGCGTATACACAGAGACGGCTAGGCCAGATTGGCCTTGCGCGGGTACACGACCTCGGGGTCGGTGAGTACGTTCACGAGCGCCGGCTTGCCCGATGCGAAGGCGCGTTCGAGCGCCGGCCGCAGCTCGTCGGGGCGCTCCACCAGCTCCCCGTGGCCGCCGAGCGCCTGCACCACCTGGTCGTAGCGACACTCGGGCTGGAGCTCGGCCGCGACCGAGTAGCCGTACAGGAACTCCATCGGGTGCTTCTCGAGCGCCCAGATGCCGTTGTTGCCCATCACGCCCACTATCGGCAGGCCGTGGCGCACGAAGCTGTCGAACTCCATCCCGGCGAAGCCGAACGCGCCGTCGCCGAGCAGCAGGCAGACCTGGCGATCGGGATGGGCGACCTTGGCGGCCAGCGCGTACCCGGGGCCCGACCCGAGGCAGCCGTAGGGGCCGGGGTCCATCCAGCAGCCCGGCTCGTATGTCTCGATCACGCGCCCGGCGAAGGAGACGAAGTCGCCGCCGTCGCCGATCACGATCGCGTCGCGGTCGAGCACCTGGCTCAGCTCGTGGTAGACGCGCAGCGGGTGCAGCGGCGCGCGATCGTCGTTCAGGTCGGCCTGCTCGCCGGCGCGCTTCTCGTTCTCGACCTCGCGCAACTCGGCCGCCCAGGCGCTGCGCTCCGGGCCGCCGGCGGCCCCCTCACACAGCGCGTCGAGCGTCGCCGCCACGCCGCCGTAGAGCTCGGCCGCCACCTCGCGCGGGTGCGGCCGCTCGGGCGGCGTCGAGCCCAGCACCACGACCTTGGTGTCATCGCCGAACGAGCCGCCGAAGCCGAGCCGGAAGTCCATCGGCACGCCCACGACCAGCGCCAGGTCCGCGCCCTTCAGGCCGGCACCGCGTGCGCGTGAGAAGAACATCGAGTGGTCGGCCGGCACGCAGCCGCGCGCGAGCCCGTTCAGGAACACGGGCACCGACAGCTCCTCGCAGAGCCGCACGAGCGCGTGCTCGCCGCGCGCCCAGTAGAGCCCGGTCCCGGCCATGACGACCGGCTTGCTCGCCGAGCGCAGCAGCTCGGCCGCGCGGTCGAGCGCGTCGCCGTCGGCCGCGGGCATCATCAGGGGATCGGCGAGCGAGGCCGGGGCGTCGCCGTCGGCGTCCGACTCCATGAACACCTGGTCGAGCGGGAAGTCCAGGAACGCCGGCCCCG
>Ga0075431_100007444_pt1 | contig 10905 bp, 6 predicted proteins | sample RhiMetdeltSRZDD5_FD_75297 | JGI IMG/M metagenome (GOLD analysis project Ga0075431, IMG submission 75297) | Populus rhizosphere microbial communities from Tennessee, USA - Rhizosphere MetaG P. deltoides SRZDD5 | ecosystem: Host-associated > Plants > Roots > Rhizosphere > Soil | place: USA...
GGCGTCACGGTCGTCCCCGGCACGTTCGCGGGCGGCGTCACGCCGGCGTCCGGCAGCCCAGGTGAATCGGTGAAGCTCACCAATGCCGTCGGCGGTCCGGGCTTCGACGCCGACACGCGCATCTTTATCAACGGCATCGAAACGTTCAAGTTCAACACGACCACTGACACGGTAAGGTTCGTCGTCCCCGGCGTCGGCGTCGCCGGCAACGTGAACCTCGGTCTGACGGCTATGGGTGCTGCCCAGGTCGCGCAGAATGGCACGTTCACGAGCAATACCGCGTCGTTCGCAGATACCTACGATGCCGTGAACGACGACCCTGCCACTGCCCCCGCCATCACCACGAATGGAGATTATTACGTCATCCAGCACGGAACGTGCACGGATGGCGTGGTCACTGATCCGGGCGACGATTGCGACGACTTTTTCGCCGTCACCAACGCGGGCGGTGTCGAGGATACGTTGTCCGTGCGGATCGACTGGTTCGATGCGGCCGACGTAGACATCCTGTGGTGCCGAAACGTCGGCTGCACGAGCGTCACGACGGGCGGTGGCGCCACGGCAGCCAACCCGGAAAACTCCACCGTGCGGATTCCGGCGGCCACGACGTGGTACCTCTGGATCAACTACTTTGCCCCAGGGGGTGCATCCACCGTCGTTCGCGTGCGGGTGACCAACAAGAACTGAGGACTCAAGCCACCCGTTGGAAGGCGCGCCCGGGGCAGTTGCTCCGGGCGCGCCGTTCTTGGAGGTTCGCATGAGTCGTCGTGGTTTCGGAACGCTCGGCGTGGTGGCCGCGATCGTCGGTACCTTGGGGGGCTGCAAGAGCGACCCGCTCTCCGACCTCGACGGCACCCCCGCGGCTATCGTAAAGCAGTTCTCGCAAATCCACCTCGTCGTGGGCGATAGCACGACGTTCACGGCGTCGGTCGTCGACGGGCGCTTCGTGCCACTGGCGGAGACGATCACGTTCACCTCGGGCGCGGCGGCCGTCGCGGTCACGAACGACGCGACTTACAATCCGATGCCGCCAACGTCGCAACGGGCCAAGGTGCGCGCGGTGAGCGCGGACACGGTCTTCGTCATCATTCAGGGCGGCGGCTTGCGAGATTCCGTGCAGATCTTCATCCCCTGACGTGCGCTTCCTGGCGCGACGCCAGCACCGCCCCCGTCCAGACCGCCGCCCCGACGGCCACGTGCGCCGCCTGCAGGCCCGGAGGTAGCCCCAGCAGCACCGTGGCGGCCCCGAATGCCACCTGTAGGGACACAAGAGCGACCACGCCCCAGGCTCCCCGCCGTCTCGACCTGATCGCCCACCACACGACGTAGCCGAACAGCGCGTAGGCCAGCAGCCGGTGGATCCACTGGATCACCGCCAGGCCGCCGCCGGAGGGCCACACCTGCCCGTTGCAGAGCGGGAACCCGGTGCAGGCGGCCGCGGCGCCGAGATTCGCGGTGAGAGCGCCGAAGAGGATCGTGACGAAGGCGAACGCGAGTAGCGCAATCGTCGTCCCCCCGCTCCCCAAGGGAGAGGGGGCTAGGGGGTGAGGACGGGCTGCGACGAGCAGCGTCGCCAATAGCAGCATCGCGGTGCCGAGGTGCAGGATGATCGTCCAGGGCGGCAGCTCGAGCTTCACGGTCAACGCGCCGAGCAGCACCTGGAGCACGAGCAGGCCGAGCGCGACGAAACTGACCGTGTCGGGCGCGCTGTGCCCGGTCTTCCGGGATCGTTGCCGCAGCCACCAGGCGAACGCCGCCAGGCCCGCGACGAGCGCGGAGACCAACGCGGCCGCGAGCCGGTGACTCCACTCGATCACGGTGCCGATGTCGTCCAAGGGCGGGAACAGATGCCCGTTGCAGAGGGGCCAGTGATCGCCGCAGCCCATGCCGGAGCCGGTAATGCGCACCACGGCGCCGAGGACGATGAGCAGGTAGGTGGCGGCGGCGGCCGTCCACGCCAGCAACGTGTAGCGTCGCGTCATAGGGCGGGAAATGTATATTCCCGAACCTCATGAGCGCACCACTGGCACCCGACCGTTGGGGCGAGCGGCTCACGCGCCGCCTCGGTCTCTGGAGCGCGGTCGCCGTGCTCGTCGGCTCGACGATCGGCAGCGGCATCTTCCGCACGCCGGCGGACGTGGCCCAGCTCGTGGGCGACGTGCCCCTCTTTCTCCTCGCGTGGGTGCTGGGCGGAGCCGTCGTACTGTGTGGCGCCCTCACCTACTCGGAGCTCGCCGCCGCCTTCCCCCGCTCAGGGGGCGTGTACGTCTTCGTGCGCGAGTCGTTCGGGCCGCTGCCGGCGTTCCTGTTCACGTGGGCCGAGCTGTGGGTCATCCGGCCAGGCGCGTTTGGCGCGATCGGCATCACCGCTTCCGCTTACACGCTGCGCGCCCTCGGCCTCAATCCCGACGCGATCGTCGTCGCCGTGGGGTCTCTGGATATCCGCGCCGAGCAGCTGCTCGGGGCGGGGTACATCATCGTGGTCGGCGCGGTCAACTATATGGGGATCCACCGCGGCGCCATCCTCCAGAACGCGAGCACCGCGTTCAAGGTGGGCGCCCTCGCGCTGCTCGTGATTGTCGGGTTTGCGCTCGGCACGCCGGCGAGCTGGCCCGAGGGCGGGATGCTCGCCCAGCGCGCGTCCGTGGGGCTGTCGCCTTTCTTGCTCGCGATGGTCGCGATCCTGTGGGCGTACGACGGCTGGGCCGATCTCGCCTTCGTGGGCGGGGAAGTGAAGGACCCGCAGCGGACCTTGCCGCGCGCCCTGCTCATCGGGACCGGGACGGTCGTGGTGCTCTACCTCGCCGCGAACCTCGTGTACCTGTATCTGCTTCCGATCCAGACGATCAAGGGCGCCGCGCTGGTGGCCGCGGACGTCGCGCGCCTCGTGATCGGTCCCGCCGGCGTCATCATCGTCTCGGCGGCGATCGCCGTGAGCACTTTCGGGACGCTCAACGGGTCGATGATGACCGCCCCGCGCATTTTCTTTGCCGCGGCGGAAGACGGGCTCATCCCCAATGCAATCGCGCGGGTCGATCCCCGTACGCACGCGCCCACAGCGGCGGTGCTGTTGATGACGGTGATGGGCATGGTTTTCATCCTCGTCCGGACCTTCCAGGATCTCGCCGATCAATTCATCATCGGCATCTGGCCATTTTACGCCCTCGCAGTCGCCGGAGTCTTCGTGCTGCGGCGTAAGCGCCCTGATCTCGAGCGGCCGTACCGCACCTGGGGATTCCCCGTCGTGCCGCTCTTGTTTCTCGCCGGTGCGTTGCTGTTGCTCGGCAACTACCTAGTCTCCAAGACGCTCGCGTTCGCGATCGACATCGGGATCATTCTGACGGGGATACCGGCGTACGCCGCCTGGCAGGCATACCGCAAACGTCGTTAGGGGGCTGCACGACCACGGGGGTGCGGATTCGATCCGCACCCCCGTTTTGTCATGCAGCTACCGCGCGGTTAGAACGAGTACCGCAACGTCAGCTGAATCTGGTAGGCGCTAGCGCTGCGGCCCTCGAACGGCTTGGGATTCCCTGTGGCCGCGTCGTACAGCCGATTGTCGAACGTGAACGTCGGGATCGATGATGGATCGTTCAGGGGCACCGTGTTCGCGTTGTTGCGGCCCGTCTGGGTCAGCGCCCGCTGATCGTTGAAGGTGGGGCTCAGCGTCGGCAGCCTGATCTGGCCCCAATCCTTGTTCAGGAAGTTCAGGAAGTTGAAGAAGTCGAGCTGCAGCGCGAGCCGCTGTCCACGGATCTCCGGGAACGACTGGCGAACCGAAATGTCGAGCCGGTTCTGAGCGGGACTGCGGCAGCTGTTGCGCTCCATGATGCGGCCGCGCTGACGGGCCAGACATGGCTGCGCATCGATGAACCGGTTGAAGGCCTGCGCGGCGGCCAGGTTCTGCGCAAAACCGGTCCCCACGCCATCAACGCCCGTACCGATCTTCATTTCGCTCGGGTCCGTGGCGTTACGCGGGATGTAGAGCAGGTCGTTGCCGTTATACAAGTCGCCATTCAGATCGCCCGACGCCACGTAGCTGAAGGGTACGCCCGAGGTGCGCTCGTAGTACACGGTGAAATCGGTGCTCTGACGACCCCACGGCAGGTTGTAGGTCCCGTACGCCAGGAAGCGGTGCGGGCGCGAGAAGACGGACGTCGTGGTGATGAGATCGTCATGCGCGTTCGCCAGTTGGCGACCGTTGCGCCAATTCGAGATCGCCCGGTCCGACGTGAGGCTCTGTACGTCCTGCGACTTCATATACGTGTAGGCCACCGTGGCCTCGAGCCGCGACGAGAGGCGCCGGTTGAGCTGCGCCGACAGCGAATAATTGAAGTCCTTCGACTGATTCGTGACCTGGATCATGCCCTCGGTGAACGCCACCCCGCGCAGCGTCGTGATCCACCGCTGATTGTTGTTGGTGACGTTGCCGTTCGTCGCGATGGTGTCGGCGTAGAGGACTCGGCCATCGCGGTCCGTGTAGGGCTGACCGCCGACCACGCGCGGGCCTTTGATGTTCGCGTCACGCACCAGCACGCCGTTGATCGCCTTCCGGTACAACCCTTCCACCGTCAGCACCGTGTTGTGCGCCAACTGCCGATCGAAGCCGAACGAGACGCCGAAGTACTGGGGGTACTTGAAATTCGGGTCCGTGAGATTGATGCCCAGCGTCCCTGCCGCCCCGGGCGCTGGAGTCGGGCTCCCGGCGCACGCCTTGGGCAGCGAGTCGACGTTGAGGGTGAAGGTCGGAATCGTACCGGCCACGGTGCACGACAGGCGGACGAGGCCCAGGCCGGTGTTCGCGTAGGCGTTGCCCAGCAGGATGTACGGCGGGGGCCCGGTGTACACCCCGACGCTGCCGCGGATCTGATTCTTCTGATCGCCGGTGGGATCGTAATTGAACCCGATGCGCGGCGAAAACAGCATGCGCGTCTTGGGCACCACGTCCGTCCGCACCCCGGTCAGGCCGGCCGTCGTGAGCGCGTTCGTGAGCGTGTCGTTCTGCGATGGGTGGTCGGGCAGGCTGGGCATGTCCCCGCGCAAGCCGGCCGTAATCGTTAAGCGATCGTTTACCGCATACTGGTCCTGCGCGTACAGACTGAACACCTTCACGTGGAAGTCCGCCGGAATGTCCGCGTCGTTCTGGCTGTTGGCGTACCCGACGGCGTAGCCGCTCGGGGTCCCGGCTTCGAGGGCCGCAATCGTCGGGAAGGTGTACACGCCGAACGCGCCCTGCGCGAAGTTGTTGAAGATGTGCGTGAAGTCGAGCCGTCCGCCCATCGTCAGCGTGTGCGCGCCCTTCGGGATGGTGATGTTGTTGACCACCTCGAAGATCTTCTGGTCGAGCAGGTTGCCCGGCGAGAACTGCTCAGTGCCGAAGGTGACGGCCCGCACCGTGCCGCCCATGTTCACGCCCACGCCGACCTCCGGCGCGCGCACTGGTACGCTGCGCGCGTCATTGATCGTGCTATAGCCGACGATCAGCTCGTTCGAGATCCCGCCGGCGAAATTGGAATACAGCTGCGCCGTGGTGGAGTTGTTCTTGGCCACCCGCGAGAAGGTGTTCGAGCCGAAGCGGAAGCCGGAATTCTGGTTCAACGGCGAGTTGTTGTAAGCGGCGATGTTGCGCGAAAACGCCCCATCCTCGGAACGATTGATGATCTGGCGGATCACGAACCGGTGGACTGGTGAGATCTGAAAGTCGAGCCGGCCGAAGAGGTTGGTCAGTGGATTGTCGTTACTGACGGGTGCGACGGTCCCGACGTCGAATCCACGGCTCGTCTGCAAGAAGTTGGCGATACGCGTCAGACTGTCGATTGGGACCGACGGCACGTCCGGGGCGGGCGACCCCTGGGTGCCGAGGTAGTACGGCCCGGCCGCCGGGCGCGTACGCTGCTGGAACTCCGGCGCGATGAAGAACTGCAAGCGGTCGCGGATGATCGGCCCGCCCACGAAGAAGCCGTACTGGTTCACGCTGAACGGCGACGGCCGCAGGGTCTTCCCCACCAGATTCAGGCCGAGCACGTCCTCGTTGCTGCGATACGTGTAGGTCGCGCCGCCGTGGAACTGATTGGTGCCGCTCTTGGTCACGGCGTTCACGAGCATACCGGCGAAGTTCCCTTGCCGCACGTCGCTCGGTGTGAACACGACGCGGAACTCCTTCACCGCGTCGAGCGACACGATCTTGCCGCCGGCGCTGCCCCCCGGCACGCCACCCGTCGCGCCCAGGTTGAACCGCTCGCTCTGATTGGCGCCATCAATCGTGATCGTGTTGAAGCGATTGTAGGCGCCGCCGCCGCTCGCCGCGCCGCCGGCAGCCGAATACGTGACCTGTGGCGCGAGTTTGAGCTGGTCGATGAAATCACGGCTGAACGTCGGGATGCGCTGCACGAGCGTATCGGAAATCTGGGTGCCGATGCCCTGACGGGTCGGCGTAAAGTCGGCGGTGGCCGGCGCAGTCACGGTGACCGCGGTGAGCTCCACCGCTTGGGCCACGAGCTGCGCGTCCACACGGGTGGCTTCGGAGAGTTTGACGTCGATGCCGTCGCGCGTCCACGGCTGGTAGCCGATGGCGCGCACCGTGATCGAGTAGGGACCGCCGACCTCGAGGCCCTGCACGAGGTACTGGCCATTGTCCCGCGACCGCGTGTGGGTGGTGAACCCGGTCCCGCGGTTCACGACCTGGACGTCCGCGAGCGCGACCGCCGTTCCTTGATTACTCGTCACTTTCCCGGAGATCGCCCCGGTCGTTACGCCCTGGCCGAGCGCCACCGGCGCAACGAGCAACGAGAATACCGCCGCCGCCATGAAGGCGCGCGACGAGCGAACGATCCAGCGCATAGTTGGACCTCTCCTTCGAAGGAACGGACGGAAGGAATGCGTGACCATCGACCAAGAGAAACTGGGCCGGGTCACGGGACTCGTCAAGGAGGCTAGGTCTGTGCTTTACGCAACAGATACGCCGCCGCGACGCCGACGAGAATGTTCGGCGTCCACGCCGCCAGCGCCGGTGGCAGCACGCCTCCTGCGCCAACGGCCTTTGAAAGTTGGAACATCAGCAGCACCGCGAACGTGGTCGCGAGACTGACGGCCACCCCCCACGCGGCACCGCTGCGCGGCGACGAGATGGCGAGCGGCGCGCCGAACAGCGCGATCAACAGACAAATGAAAGGAATCGCGATCTTGAGAGCGCGCTCGACGCGCAACTTCTTCGCGTCCGCCCCGCTTCGCGCCAAGGCGTCGATGTACCGCCCCAGCTCCGCGTAGCGCATCTCGTCAGGGCCCTTGGGCTCCGCGAGCAAGTCGTCGGGTCGTTCTTGGAGAAGACTGCGCGTCCGCAGCGAGTCGAACTGGAAGGCATACTCCTCGAGCGGTCCCCCCAGATACCGCAGCGCGCCCTGGTGCAGCGTCCAGTGGCCCCCCCCCGCGGTGTCGCTGTACGCGGCCCGCTGGCCCGCGAGCACGATCGTCGGATAGGTGGACCCCGTCCCCTCGCGTTCCAGGATCAAGTCGCGCATCTCACGCGTGGACAGCTCGAGCGAGCGGATCGCGTACACCCAGCCGCCGTCCGCCCGGTACACGAAGTTGTAACGCGACGTGGTCGAACGAATCGCCCGCTCCCCGAGCAGCTCGAGCCGCCGCGTCGTCACTACCGGCGCCAGCTCGCCGAGCACGAGCCCGACCAGAAACGCAACGCCCGCCGCCAGGAACAGCGGCCGCACCAGTCGGTGAAACGAGATCCCGGAGGCCTTCGCGGCCGTCAGCTCCGAATGCCGCCCCAGCGCGCCGACGGTGAACACCGTGGCGAACAGCACCGCCACCGGGAGCACCAGGAACATCTTTTCGGGGAGGTCATAGACGTACGACAATGCGACCGCGCCTTTGGTGATCCCCCGCCCCATGTAGCGGTCGAGCTTGTCGGTCAGGTCGATGACGATCACGAGGATTGGAAAGCCGAGCAGCGTGACCAGGAACACGCGCAGCCACTCGCGCAGCAAATACCGATCGAGCGTGTTGCCCAAACGCGGAAGTCGGAATGCGGAACGAAGCCTCATCGATTCCGCATTCTCGACAACACCGACACCCAGCCAAACAGCGCGTGCTTGAGATCATCCCAGTCGCCGCCGTGCGCAGTGCTCCCCTCGCGCCGCACGCTCCACAGGAGCGAGAGCCCCACGATGGTGAAAATCAGATTCGGCGTCCACATCGCGAGGAACGGGGAGACGACGAGGCGATCGCCCAGCTCCTCACCACCGATCAGCCCGACGTAGTAGACCGAGAACACCGCCAGGCTGGTGCCGATCACGAGCCCCACGCCGCCGCGCGGGAACCGAATCGCCACCGGCACTCCCAGTAGCGCGAAAATCACGCAGGCGGCCGAGATCGCGAGCTTCTTGTGGATCTCCACCTCGTAGATCGCCGCGCGTTGCCGCGCCGCGCGCACGCGCTGCTCGACCGCGCTCGTCGCGCCGGGGGTGACGAGGGCGGTCGTGCCGGGCCGCTGGTGCGGCGCCTGAGCGGCTTGAGCTGCGGCAGGGCTGAGCCACCCGCCCAGCGTACTCAACACGCGACAATAGATGCCCGGCGCGGGCAGCCCCCCTCCCCCCCCGACGGGCGCCGGGTCGGAATCGATCATGGCGGGGTCGAGCGCGGCGGCCGGTGGCTGCGCGTACTGCGCCAACCGGATGATACGCCGCAGGTCGCCCAGCACCGCGTCGCGCGCATCGCGCCGGGCCCGCTGGGCGTCCTGCTTCGCTTGGGCGACGACCTGGGCCATCCCGCAGATCGTCATCTCGCGGTCGCCCCGGTAGGTGTCGCTCTCCGTCCGCTCCAAGGTGTTGCCGATGCCGGCCACCTTGATGCGATTGGTCCGATAGAATGTCCGATTGAACTGGCCGGGCTCGGCCCGCTTCACTTCCTGGATCTCGCCGTCGAGCAGCGTGAGGTACAAATCGGTTCCACCGGGGGTATATGCCATACGGCCGGAGTCGGCGGTGATGATGCGGCGCCGCTCTGCGTCCTCCAGGTCGTAAATCGTCACATCCTTGAGCTTGTTCGAGGCGGGATCGATGCGCGCCGCGCGCAGGAAAAACTGCCCCGGCACCACCTCGTTGATGACCTGTTCCTTCAGTTGAAAGGTCGGCTTCTTGCGCTGGATGTCGACGAGCAGGGTGCGCAGCCGGTGATTCGACCGCGGCAGCAGCTGGTCGTTCCACAGGAGCGCGATGACGCCGACGAGCGCCGCGCCGCCCAGCACCGGCGCCAAGAGTCGCTCCACACTGACCCCGCTCGCCTTCATCGCCGTGACCTCGTTGTCGGCGGCGAGATGACTGAAGGCGTACAACACCGCGACGAGCACCGCCATCGGCAGCGTCATCGCCACGATGAACGGGATCGTCAGGACGAACACCTCGAAAATCACTCCCCACGGCAGACCCTTGCCGACGAGATTGCCGAACTGCTTGGCGACCTGGTTGACGAGCATGGCGAACGTGAGCGCCGCGAGCGCGAATCCGAGCGGCGGGAGATGCTGGCGCAGGATGTAGCGGCTGAGGATGCGCACGGTGGGTCGCGCCATTATATTCGGAACTCCAAGTCTCTACAAGGGATGCGGCGCCCCGCCCTAGCCGGTTGTCTCGTTCTCACGCTCGTCGTACCCCAAGCCGTAGCGCAGGAGCCTCCTCCCGCTCCCGCCTTCCGGGCTCGCTTCGACTTACCCGCGTTTGTCGCGCCGCACCACCGCGCCTTGGCACCCGGCGGCCGGTTGGGCTCGCGCGTACCGCCGTCGCTCGTCGCCGCGGCCTGGGCCGACGCGTTGCTCGCGCGCCGCCGCACCGGGGTCTCTTTCGCCGCGCTGCTGCCCGCACCCGGCCCGATCGCCGTCGGCGAGACGCCACCACCCCCGACGCCCTTCCAGGCCGCGGGGCAGGGCGGGCTGCTCGGTCCCTACGCCGACCTCGGCATGCAGCTCAACGTGCGCTTCGAGCTCAAGGCCGACCAGTTCCGCAACCTGCGCTGCTCGTCGGAGGAGCGGCAGCTCGCGCTGTCGGGGTGCGCCTCCGGTTTCCCGACGATCACGCCGAATCCACAGTACGCGATTCGCACGGCGGGCGTCGTGGGAAAGCGCCTGCACATCAACGTCGACTTCGACAGCCAACGGGAGTTCGACGCCAACAACAACCTGCAGGTGTGGTACGAGGGTCTCGAGGACGAGATCCTGCGCCGCGTCGAGGCCGGCAACGTCACGTTTCAGGCGCCCTCGTCGCGTTTCATCAGTGCCGCGATCCCGGCGAACAACTTCGGCATCCAGGCGATCGCCCAGGTGGGCCCCGTCGAGTTGCGCGGCATCTTCGCCCAGCAGAAAGGCAACGTCGTCAAGGACCGGTTCTACACGGTGGGAGAGACGACGAGCCAGCCGATCGACCGCGAGGCGCGCGACCTCGACTACGAGCCTGGCCGGTTCTTCTTCGTGATCGACCCCGCGGATCTGCCGGGGTATCCGGCGATCGATATCCTGGCGCTCGATCAGGCCGCGCGCCCCGATCCGCTGACGGTCGGCAATCTGCATGTCTATCGCCGCCGCGCCGTTCTGCCGGGCTCCTCGAGTAACCAGAACGCGGGCGGCGTGCGCGCCGTCGCCTGCGGCGCCGGTGCCGCCGGAGGCGGCACGTTGATCGACTGCGACGGGCAGCGTGCAGGACCCTTCGAATGGGCGATCCTGCAGGAGGGGAAGGACTACTACGTCGATCCGACCGGCACGTGGTTCGCGCTGGCGAACCGCCTCGACCAAACCGACTACCTCGCCGTTTCCTACATCACGGCGAGCGGCAGCGACTCGATCGGCACGTTCCCGGTCACGTCGGACGCCGACACGACTGTGGTCGACACGTTACGACTCGTGTACGA
>Ga0075431_100007447_pt1 | contig 10902 bp, 12 predicted proteins | sample RhiMetdeltSRZDD5_FD_75297 | JGI IMG/M metagenome (GOLD analysis project Ga0075431, IMG submission 75297) | Populus rhizosphere microbial communities from Tennessee, USA - Rhizosphere MetaG P. deltoides SRZDD5 | ecosystem: Host-associated > Plants > Roots > Rhizosphere > Soil | place: USA...
CGAAGGACGCGCGCCTTCTCGGCCCGAATCGCTCGCTGCTCGCGCAGTGTCAGACAGTCCGGGCGGATCACGCCGACGATCTCGCCGTGCTCGTCACCGGGGATCAGCTCCCAGTAGCAGCTATGACGCGTGATCATCATCCGGGACACCCGCTCGGCAACGATCGTGGCAACCAATGCCTGGCGTCAACAGCAAATCGACCCGCGCCGGCGTTCTATCGGTCGCGAACCCCCATGTCCCCAACCGTGTCCCGAACCCGGCGAATCTGACCCCACCCAGCCGCACCCAGCCGAACACAAAGCCGCCCAAATAACCGTAAAATAAGGTTCGGTTCCTTCGCCGCTCCGTGTATGAAGTCAGGCGGAGCGGTCGGCGCTTAGGAGGGAACATGACGCGTCACACTGACATCCCGACGCGGTCCGAGCTGAAGCAACTGTTGACCGTGCGCGACCCTCTGCGTGTCGGTCTACATCCCCCCCAGCCCCCTGACGCAAGAGGCCCAGGGTGCCCGGATCGAGCTCAAGACGCTGACCGCAGACGCCATGCGGCAGCTCCAGGACGTCGGCGCCGCGCGGCGCGCGCTCACCGAGCTGCGCCAGCCGCTGGACGGGCTGGTCAACGACGATGCCTTCTGGTCCGAGCAGGCCCGCAGCCTGGCGGTGTTCGCCGCGCCGGGAGGCATCCGGACGTCCTGGCTGCCGAACCGGCTCACCATACGTCGGCGCCCACCTCCACTTCCGTGATGGGACCACCTCCCTGGTGTTCCGCGAGACGGTGCGGCGCGCGCCGGCCCTCGAGCCCGCGCTGCTCGTGATCCAGTTTCGGCTCGCCGCGCTCGGGAGCAACCGCTGGGCGCACGCTGCCTTCCGCCGCGAGTGCGTGCTGCATACGCCGTTGTTCGCCGGCTTCCCCGGGTTTCGCTCGAAGCTCTGGGCCAAGGACGTTGCCAGGAGGCGCGGGTGCGTTTGAGGCGCGAGCGGGGTCGGCGGCCGCGAGCTCGCCGGTGTGCGGGGCGTCCAGACGAGAGACGGCAGCATCCCGCAGGTGGTCCACTTTCGGCCGACCTTGACAGATACTGTTTGACCGCATGATGCTGCCGGACCGGGTGGTGTCATCCAGGTGTCCTTCAGAGGCGTCGTAAGGCGGTCGGACACGATGCAGGGTCGTGAAGAAATCATTGACCGCATACGATGCGGCGCGACACCGCGCGAAGCAGAGACATCGATCGACGCTCGTCCCGAGGCGACTGTCGTCTGTGTGCTTGGGTTCGACCGCAGCGGCACCTCGGTGACGACTCGACTTCTGAACCTGCTCGGGATGTATCTCGGTCCCATGGGCGACCTGCTCGAGCCGGACGCGACAGACAACCCGCGCGGCTACTGGGAGCCTCGCTGGGTGATCGCTCTCAACGACGAGCTTCTCGCCATGCGAGGAGGCACGCAGTGGCGGCCGCCCCGAGCGGAGCCGGGCTGGGAATGGCGACCTGAGTTTGAGCCATTGCGGGAGCGCGCTGCGCGCCTGCTGGCGGACAAGTTCGGGGCTGCCACGCTCTGGGGCTGGAAGGATCCCCGGACTACGCTGACGCTACCGTTCTGGCGCAGTCTGGTCCCCGACGCGCGTTACGTTATCTGCGTGCGGAACCCACTGGACGCGATTGCCTCGCTGCAGCGCCGCCTGGAGCCGAAGCTGTCGACGACCGCGTGGGGGACCGTGTGGATGGACTACACCCTCCGCGCCCTCGAGCAGACGCACGGAAAGCGCAGATTACTCGTCGTCTACGAGGACGTCGTCGACCACCCAGCGAGCGAGATCGCCCGGCTCGCCGGCTTCCTCGGGGTCGACAACTGCGACCCGGAGCCGCTGGTGGCGAGCGTGGAGGCAGAGCTGTGCCACCACAGGCATTCCCTGTTGGAGCTAGCCCTCGACGATCGGCTCCCCATGAAGGCGCGCGCGCTCTTCCTCGCGCTGCGTGCCCACAGGGACGAGCGCCGCCGAGCGGCCGGCGGCCCAACCTCCTAAAACGACACGCACGTGTCGATCGTCAGCCCTCGCCGCGCCTGACCAGAACCACGTAGATCCGCAGGGCAGCCGCGAAGAGGACGACCGCGGCGCCAACGCACCCGACCTGAAGGGCGGCCCCCGACTCGGCCGCGCCCGTGCCGCCACCGCCGGTGACGTCGTCCTGGGTAAGCAGCGCTCCCAGCGAGCCGAGGAACGCGAGGCCGAACAGCGCGCTCGATTGGCGCGCAGTGGTGAGTAGGCCGCTGACGTTGGTCCGCCGCTCCGCCCCGACCGAGCTCATCGCCGCCGCGTCCATCGGAGTCTGCGCGAGCGCAAGCGAGATCCCGGCCACCACGAAGACCGGAACGAGCGGCGCGTAGGACAACGCCGGGACGAGCAGGGCCGTCGCCACCAGCGCGGCGCCCGCGCCTGCGGTACCGACGAGACCTGGGAGGGCCGCCCCGCGGAGGTCGGCGATCCGGCCGGCAATCAACTGACCCCCAGTCAGCGCGAGGGTCAACGGCAAGAGGCCGGCCCCCGCAGCGAACGCCGAGAAGCCGAGGTCATGCTGGAGGAAAGCCGGGAACGAGATCGCCCCCCATAGCTGGACGAAGCCCACCGCGGCCACGACCACGATCGCCGAACCGGCCACAGGCTGGCGAAGCAGCTCGACATCGAGCATCGGGTCGCGGCGCCGCGACTCGATCCTGATCAGCACCGGCACAGCTAGGGCGGCGACCCCGACGGCCGCGATCGTTGCCGCGCTCCAGCCCGTGCGGCCGGCCTCGGTCACGGCCCAGGTGCCGAGCAGCAGGATCGGCACGAGCAGGAGAAAGCCGCTCGCATCGAAGCGCGGCGGGTGGGCGGCGCGTGCGTCGCCCTCAGGGTTGCGGGCCCATCCGAGGATGTAAGGGAGGGTCGCGAGGGCGAGGACCGGATTGACGAAGAAGACCGCTCGCCAGCCGACCAGGTCGACGAGGGCGCCGCCGACCAGCGGCCCGGTGGAGAGGGCAATGGTGGTGACGGCGAGGAATCCGCCGATCGCCCGACCACGACGCGCCTTCGGGAAAGCGCTCACGACCATGGCCTGGCCGGCGGTGAACATCGCTGCCGCGCCGGTTCCCTGCACCGCGCGGCCAGCGATCAGCCAGTCGGCGCCGGCCGCAAGCCCGCATGCCAGCGAGCCCGCGACGAAGACGAGCACGCCGGCAGTGAACAGGCGCCGGACACCAACTCGCGCTCCGATCGATCCAGCGACGACGGCAAGTGCGGCGAGTGGGATCAGGTAGGCCTCGACCACCCAGGATCGCTCGGTGGCCGAGAGACCGAGATCGGCGCCGATCGTCGGCAACGCGACTCCGATGATCGTCTGGTCGAGGAACCCGAGCGCGGTCCCGGTGCCGGCGGCGGCGACGACCAGCTTGCGCCGTCGCGGCGCCTGTGCGTTCACCTAGCGAGGGCCGCGCGGTAGGGCGAGAGAAACGCGAAGTGCTCGACCGCGGCCTCGAGACGCGCGCGCTGCGCAAACTCACCGAGCACCCCGTCGACAGTGCCGCTGCGGCTCCAGCCGATGAGCTGGGAGAAGGCTCGCCTCTGGCCGAACTGGCGTCCGCGCGACCGGCTCACACCTGCTCGCCGCCCGCGACCGCCGCCACGGCGCGCCCTAGCCTGTCGCTCGCATCCACTGTGGCGATCGTCGCGCGCAGGCAGCCCGCCAGTCCGGGCTGGTCGCCGACATCCCGGATGAGGATGCCCTCGCGAGCGCAGCTCTCGAGCAGTAGCCCGACGGGGCCTGGCGATCGGAAGAGCAGGAAGTTGGCACTCGACGGCCATACCTGGACCCCCGGGATCGCCCGGAGGATTCGCGCGAGTCGGGTCCGCTCGGCCCGGACGCCGTTGATCCGGCGGGCCTGCTCGACCGGGTCCTCGCGCAGAGCGGCGCGCGCCACGGCCTGGGTTACCGCGCTGACTACACCTGGGAGCTGGCCGGCGAACAGGGTGGCGACGATCGGGGCGTCGGCGAGGGCATAGCCGACCCGGGCCCCGGCGAGCCCCCAGGCCTTGGAGAGGCTCCGGACGACGACGAGGTTCGTGGGGCGGTCCGTGAGCTCCTGCATCGAACGCTCCTCGCAGAACTCGACGTAAGCCTCGTCGACAACGACCAGAGCCTGAGGCGCGAGCCGGCAGGCGAGCGAGACGATCGCAGCGTCCTCTGGGCGGCCGGTGGGGTTGTTCGGGTGGCAGAAGAAGACGAGCCGTGGGCGCTTCTCGGCAAAGGCATGCTCGGCGGCCCCCGGCTCGATCTCGAACCGAGGGCCGCGCGCGACCAGCGCGAGCTCGGTGTCCATTGCGTGGCAAAGCCGCTGCAGGCCGGCGTAGCTAGGCACGAAGGCGAGCGCTCGCCGCCCGCGGCCGCCGTAGCTGGCGAGGATCGCCTCCAGGACCGCCATCGAGCCATTGGCCACGAAGATCTCGTCGGGGGCGCGACCCGAGAGAGCCGCCAGCGTCCTGCGCAGCGGCAGCGCACGCTCGTCGCCGTACTGCTCGAGGGCGAGGTCGCCGAGTTCCTCTGCGAGCCGCTCGCGCAGCCCGCTCGCCTCAGAGCTCCCGGTGTTGAGGTCCATCCGAGTGAGCTCGCCGTCGACGTCGTCGCGGCCCCCCAACGCGCGCAGGTCGGGCGCCCCAGCGCTGGCGGCCGGCGGCCCCGTGGCGTCAGACACCGACACGGATGCCGACCCCACGCCTGGTGTACACCGCGATCTTGTACTCGCGGTATCCGGGAATCGCCGAGCAGACGCGGTGCCAGTTCGGGTTCGCCTCCTTCTCGAGGCGGTCGTAGCTCGGCGGGCTGGTCGGCTCCTGGTGATACACAGTTAGGCCTGGCTCGAAGCCCGGCACCCCACCGCCGCAGCTGATCATGCGGTAGGCGAACTCGTCGTCCTCGTATCCCCAGTTGCCATCGAAGCCCTCGTCGTAGCCGCCGACCTCGCGGGCGACCGCTGTGCGGAAGCAGCTGTTGCCGCCATGCATGTGGTCCCACGGATGCTCGACCTCGGGTAGGTACCTCACAGACGGGAAACGGCGGTCGCGGAGGATCCCGTAGTTGGCGGCGCTTCGAACCCGCGGCATCGAAGCGAGCCTTCCGTTGCCACCGAGGATCTCCTCCTCGGTCAGTCCCGCGCCGTCGATGAAGATGCGCTCGCCGGTCAGCATCAGCCGCGGCTCCCGCCGCTTGTTGAGCGCTCTGCGCAGCACCGCCATATAGCCCGGATTCGGGATGCAGTCGGAGTCGAGGGTCCAGAACCAGGTCCCGCGGGCGAGGCCGAGCGCGCGGTTTCTCGCCCGGCACAGCGACATTGGATGGTCGAGGAGCGGCTGGCGCACGAACCGCAACTCGAGCGTCGCGCTGTACCGCCTGACCAGAGCGTCGAGACGAGGGTCGTCGCTGTTGTTGTCGACGAGGACGATCTCGAGGTCTCGCGTCCCGCCTCGCTGGACAGCGATCCCAGCGAGCACGTTGGCGAGCGAGTCGACCTCGTTGTGGCACGGAATTGCGATCGTGACGAGTGGCGCTGCGTTCAGGCCTTTGTCTGCCTGCACCATGCTCGGGCATAATCTAACCCCGGTCCGCATTCCCGCTCGTCTAGCCCTGGTGCCGGCGGCGGTTTTCAACGTCCCTCACAGATTCGAAGTCGACGGAACGAACCGCGCACACCGATCCTCGCCGCGGCAGACTCTTCGGGACGGGTCTCTCCCGGACCGGCACCCGCAGCCTGCACGTCGCCCTGCGCCGGCTCGGGCTCTCCTCGGTGCACTATCCGTACGACGCGCTGACCGAGCACGAGTTGTTCGAGGGCGAGGCGAGCCTCTCGATCCTCGAGCGCCATCAGGCGATGGTCGATCTCCCCGCCGCCGGCTTCTTCCGCGAGCTCGACCGGCGCTACCCGGACAGCTGCTTCATCCACACCGTCCGTGATCGCGACCAGTGGCTGGATGCGGTCGAGCGTCACTACCGCTCGCTCGTCGACAATTGGTCCAGCGTGTCCTTGCGCTTCCGCGAGTTCTCCGAGCGGATCACGCAGCACGTGTATGGCGCCTTTCCGTTCGACCGCGCCGCGTTCGCCGAGGCCTACGACCGCCATGAGGGATCGGTCGCATCGCATTTCCTCGGCCGCCCCGGGGACCTACTCGTTCTCAACGTGGCCGACGCCTCCGCATCGGCTGAGCTGACGGCGTTCTTGGGTCAGCAGCCGGCGTCGAACGGCGACTTTCCCCACGTCACGGACGCCGACGAGGTCCCCGACTCGGCACTCCAGCGGACGCATCTGAAAGCGGAGCTCCGCGAGTGAACGAGTCGCGCCGCCTCGAGATCCTCGGCCCGGAAGCCCAGTCGCACATGGCTGGCGCGGGTGCCGACCGCAATGCCATCGGCGGCGCGATCGTCTTCGAGCGACCCGACGAGCTCTCGACCTCGGAGCTGCTCGGCCAGATCAAGCGGCGAATCGGCTCCTCGCTCGATCTGGTCCCGCGGCTGACGAAGATCGCGGTTCCGCTTCCCGGTAGCCGGCCGGCTCACGTACTCGTCGACGGGCCGCCGATCGACCTCGACGCCCACGTGCAGGCGACCGCGCTCGACGAGGTCGTCTCCCGCGAGCGGATGGCGGAGATCCTGATGGTCTTCATGGACCAGCCGCTCGACCTCGAGCGGCCCCTTTGGCGGGCTTTGGTGGTGCCGCGGGTCGAGGGCGGCCAGGGCGCCGTTGCCTTCCGCGTTCACCACTTCATCCAAGACGGCGTCCTTGGGATTGCGGCAGGGGCCGTGCTCATCATCGACGACAGACCGGACCGGTCCCCGCGTAAGCCGCCACCGTACAAGCCGGCGCCGCCGCCGAGCGAGGCGGACCTGGAGGCGGCCCACAAGCAGATCGTCGCTGACCGGCGCTCCGCCGTACGCGAGCTCCTCTCCCACGCTGCCCGCGACCCCGGCCAGGCGCTGCGCCGTGTACGCCACATCGCGGGCGCTTACCGCGAGCAGCTCGGCGGGCACCGATCGCAGCTCCTCAGCCGCCAGAGCAATCGTCACGCGCTCGAGGTAGTGCAACTGCCTTTCACCGATATCAAGGCTTGCCAGGACGTGCTAGACCACCACGTCTCCGTCAACGACATCGCCGTCACCTTGCTGGTCGGGGGCCTCATCCGCATGCTCGAGCCCGAGCAGCGCCGAGACCAGACAATCCGGATAGACGTGCCGGTGACGCTCGCTCTGCAGGACCACGGCGCCGACGACTTCGACCAGCGCGCCGCGGCGATGGTCCTGACCGTGCCGCTCGACGAGGACGACCCGCGCAAGCTGCTGCGGGTGGTCAACGAGCAATCCCGTGTCCGCAAGACGACCGGGGCCCGCGACATCGCGGACCTGATGCATGCGCTCATGCTGCTGCCGGCGCCGCTTTTCAACCGCGCCTCGGGCGCCATGTGGTCGACCGGGAACCTCCTGTTCTCGAACATCCCCGGGCCGCAGACCGACCTCTTCATCGTCGGCAACCGGATCACGTCGTTGATCGGGCTCGGCAACCTGCGCGGCCTCAGCTCGCTGCGCGTCGTCACCCTCAGCTTCGAGGACCAGGTCAGCATGGGCATTGTCTACGATCGCTCGGTGACCGCGATCCACAAGCTCACCGGCGGAATCACCGAGACGCTCGAGACGCTTAGGTCGGCCTAGCTTTGGTCGTAGCACGGCGACTGGGCCGCTCGTTCGTGCATGTGCAAAAGACGGCAGCGAGTCGGTCGACGGGATGACACGACACGGCGCCGTTACCGACACGCGTCCGACCTCGTCGTACGGCGTACTTTGCGACACGTCCTTTAACATCAAGGGCTTCGGGTTCATCAACCGCATGTCCGACTTTGCTGCGTACAGCAATGGGTGTTAGGCGCCGTGACGCCACGGCTTCCAACCGTCAGCGTCGTGGTCCCGACGTTCCAGCGACGTCAGCGCCTTCCGCGTCTGTTGGCCGCGTTGCTGAGCGACGCGGCGACGTACGAGGTCGTCGTGATCGACGATGGGAGCACCGACGGATCGGCGGAGCTTCTCGCCTGCATCGCGGACGACAATCCACGTGTACGCGTCGTGCGGACGCCGAACCGGGGCCAGGCTCCGGCCCAGGATCTCGGTGCGTCGCTGGCCGCGGGAGACGTCGTCCTGTTCATAGACGACGACGTGGTGCCTCGCGCCAACCTCGTATCGGGGCACTCCCGGCGGCATACTGGGGAGCCGAACCTCGTGGTGGTCGGCTACATGCCGGTGCTGCCCGCCTCCGACACCAGCATGGACTGGATCGTCCAGCGGTACGCGCGCGAGTACGCGCGAAAGGTCGCCGAATGGGAGCGCGCGCAGGAGCGGATCCTGCTGGGGTTGTGGGGCGGGAACGTCTCGCTGCGAAGGACGCATCTCGACAAAGTGCCCTTGGCGGCTCCGGACTACCACATCCGTTACCACGTCGACCTTGACTTCGGGCTCCGGTGTCGGCGTGCCGGGCTGCGAGGGGTGTTCGACCGCAGCCTCGATGCCACCCACGAGTACTCTCGCACGGTCGATGGGTTCCTCCGCGACCAGGCAGCCTCCGCTGCCGATCGAGTCATCCTCCATCGAATGCACGCCGACATGCTCGGACCGCTCCCGGAGTCTTACTTCCGATCGGATGCGTCGCTTGCCGCCCGGGTCGCCTTGCGGGCCCTGCGAGGGCGAGGTAGTCGTTCGGCACAGCGACTTCTCGAGTCGGTCGTTGCACGCGCCGGGCGACATGGCCAAAGCCGCGCCGAGGCCCAAGCCTGCGATCTTCTCCAGCGGCTCGCGGGGCAGCAGATCGCTCGAGGGGCTCAGACGAAGGGCTCGCTCGCGGAGCGCAGCGGATAGATCTACCGGCGCAGCCGACAGGCGGACGATTAGGGTGAGAAGACTCACAGCGTGTCGGTCGATGGTCCTCGCTGTTCGGCTTCGGCTTCGTCCGCAACGCGTGGGAGCGGCTCGCCTCCTTGCACTCGCTCCGCTCTCTCGGGGGAACCCGCAACGCCGGGTTCAGGGCTAGCCGGAGAGGTTTGCCAGCGAGCCCTCCTGGAGCGGTTTGCTCTGCACGGCGATCGATCCCGTGTGCGGGACTTCCTCGCCCTCGTTAAAGCCCAGACCGGCAAGAAGCCCACCACCGATACGGCTGTTCAACCGCTGGCGACACACGTGGGACCGCGCGCCTTCTGGTTGAGCCGCACCGGACCAGCGCGTCGAGCGTGCAGGCGAGCTCATCGTGTGGTCGGGTTGCCATGGTCGTGTGCGCCATGGCTGGGGTGCTGCTGCTTGCGCCCCCTGTCCTGTCGGCGCCTAACACGTGGACCGCGACCGGGTCGCTGAGCACGGCCCGGGCCGAGCACACCGCGACCGTGCTACCCGGCGGGAAGGTGCTGGTCGCCGGCGGCGCCGGGACGAACAACGCCGCGCTGGCGAGCGCGGAGTTGTTTTGACCCCTCGGCCGGCACCTGGACCGTGACCAGGTCGCTGAACCTCGCCCGCGGTGGCCAACCGCGACTTTGCTCCCCAACGGGAAGGTCCTGGTCGCCGGCGGCATCGGGTCAGACAACAACGCCGTGGCGATCGCGGAGCTGTACGACCCCGCGACGGGCGCCTGGACGGCAACCGGGTCGCTGAACACCGCCCGGCTCAACCACACGGCGACCTTGCTCCCCAACGGGAAGGTGCTGGTCGCCGGCGGCGTCGGGCAAGGCGCAATCGTGCTGGCGAGCGCGGAGCTGTATGACCCTGCGACCGGCATCTGGACCGCGACCGGGTCGATGCAGACCGCCCGCACCAGCCATACCGCGACCTTGCTCCCCGACGGGAAGGTGCTGGTCGCCGGCGGCGACGGGGGGAACGGCATCCTGTCGAGCGCCGAGCTGTATGACCCCACGACCGGCACCTGGACCGCGACCGGATCGCTGAACATCGGCCGTCAGGTCCATACCGCGACTTTGCTGCCCAACGGGAAGGTGCTGGTCGCCGGCGGCCTCGGCGCGACGAGGAGCGCGGAGCTGTACGACCCCGCGGCCCGGACCTGGAGCACGACCGGGTCGCTGAACATCGCCCGTTTCTTCCATACCGCGACCTTGCTTCCCGGCGGAAAGGTACTGATCGCCGGCGGCTTCGGGGCGACCGGCACGCTGGCGAGCGCGGAGCTGTATGACCGCGCGGCCGGCGCCTGGACCACCACGGGGTCGCTAAACACCGCCCGCGGTCAGCACACGGCGACCTTGCTCGACAGGGGGCAGGTCCTGGTCGCCGGCGGCTTAGGCTCGAGCAACACCGCGCTGACACGCGCGGAGCTGTTTTCGCCCCCGCCGGTCTCGACTTCGACGAGCGTGAGCTGCTCGCCCGCGACGGTGGCGGTCGGGACGCCGTCGACCTGTACGGCCACGGTCACAACCGGCGCGGGCAGCTTCGCCGACCCCGAGCACCCTAACCCGTGCACGCTCGACGAGACCAGCCCCGGCGTGGCGAGTTGCTCGGTGAGCTACACGCCGGGCCCGGCCGGCTTGCCGACCGCCACCGACCCGATCACCGCCACCTACGGCGGCGACACCACCCACGCGGGCAGCAGCGGGACTACGACCGTGACGGTACAGCCGACGACCAGGGCCGACTGCCAGCACGGCGGCTGGCAGAACTACGGCTTCCAAAACCAGCGCGACTGCGTCCAGTTCGTAAACGGAGGCTTGGGAGCACCGCCGCCGAGCAAGGCCGACTGTCTGCACGGCGGCTGGCGGAACCACGGCTTCGCCAGCCAGGGCGACTGCGTGTCATTCGTGGCGACGACCGGCAAGAACGAACCAGGCAAGAACGTACCGACGCCGAGG
>Ga0075431_100007448_pt1 | contig 10900 bp, 8 predicted proteins | sample RhiMetdeltSRZDD5_FD_75297 | JGI IMG/M metagenome (GOLD analysis project Ga0075431, IMG submission 75297) | Populus rhizosphere microbial communities from Tennessee, USA - Rhizosphere MetaG P. deltoides SRZDD5 | ecosystem: Host-associated > Plants > Roots > Rhizosphere > Soil | place: USA...
CCAGCAAAAGTGAGAAAGCGGCCAGTGCGCGCGATCCAGTCCCGATACTGTGCCGCCGTCGCAACATAGTCGGGTGACGGGTTCAGCCTCTGCACGGCATCGAGGATGCCGAGTGCAATCAAGTTGCCGTAAGCGGGAGTGTGGGTAATATTACCGGCGCTGAGAAAGATGGTGGCTGCATAAGACTTCCCCATCCGACGCAGGTCGTCCGAACTCGTGGGCACCAGAAAGGCCAGTGGGATGCGTTCCTCACCGGCCTGTGGCGGCGTCAGCAGCACATCCTGCCAGGCGGCATCAAAGTGGCGATCATACCAGGTGACATACTCCCGGACCATAGCGCTGGTGGCAGAATGCGTCGTCACGTCATCCATCCGGCCCTCACCCATCATCCATACCTTGCGCCCATCGCGCAGACTCTCCAGGTACTCAGCACCCGTGCGCATGCTCCTCCCCCGCGACTGCGTCGGCGGAGGGGCGCCAGTTTAACGGCGCCCCGTTCCAGGTTATTCTTCGATGACCAGGCGCGTATTGCCCGCCGGGAAGTTCCCCCGGACCTGCACCCCAGCTCGCTCTTCTTGTAGGAGACGGACTATTGTGGTGGGGTTATCACCCCAACCGCGGTTCATGGCCTCGATCAACTCCTGCTCAGTGAGGGCAGCCAGGGCCATAGGGACCTGGAATTCCCGCGCCAGTTGTGTGGCCAGCCCAACGTCCTTGCGCATCAGTTTGGTGGCAAAGAAGCCCTTGTCCCAATCCGGCTCAAAGTCGCCACTGAACCAGCTCTCCGGCAGACGATGAATGCCGCCAGCGCCACGTCCAAAGGCGCCACGGCGCGTAGTCTCCCACAGAGCTTTGGGATCCGCTCCTGCCTTCACTCCGAGCGTGAACAGCTCGGTGATGGCCTGACTGGTGATCGCCGAGATGGTATTGTGAACCAGTTTACAAATCGAACCGGTGCCAATGGCGCCACAATACACCACATTGTCTCCAATTGCGTCTAATACCGGCTTGACCCGCTGGTACAGGGCCTCATCGCCGCCCACCATGACCGCCAGCAAACCCGTACGCGCCCCGATCACGCCACCGCTGACCGGTGCATCGAGCATATGCACGCCTCGCTCATGAAAAATGTCGTGCAGCCGTCGCACTAGCGTGGGAGAATTACTGCTGAGGTCAATGTATACCGCCCCCGGTTTTATGCCGGCCAGAATCCCCTCTGTGCCCAGCGCCACCGCCTCCACCTCAGGAGGGCCAGGCAGAGAGGTAAAGGTAATCTCGCTGTGCATGGCAACTTGCTGAGGTGTCTCAGCCCATCTGGCGCCTTTTTCGAGCAGTGGGCCAGCCGCATCCCGTCGGATATCGTTAATCGTGAGAGTATAGCCGGCCTTGAGCAGATTGTTCGCCATGCCAGCTCCCATATTGCCGACACCAATAAAGCCGATATCCATAGGCTCCTCCTCCAGCGGTGAATGGTTCCTTCCGACTGGCACCATCGTATCGGTGTCTGGGATCAGGGTCAAGGCAAGGTAAGGCGTAAAAAATTGGGAACGTTCGGCGTTCCTTAAGAAACTTCTGACTGTGGAGGAGCATGGTCTGGGAGAGCACGGGAGCCGCCTGGCGACAGAGGTTGCCATGTGGGAGGAGATTTTACAGCGAGTTTGCAGGTATTTTGCAGGTATAAATCAGGCAATGGGTGTCCGGTGTCTGTATGCTTATGACCATCTTTTGTGAGGGGAGCATGCGGTAATTGTTATCGCGCGACACATGCCAAAATCGGCTCTTAAGAAACACCGAATGCTCCCTAAAAAATCTCTATGCGGAGGGGGCAGGGATATGACACTGAACGAGCAATCAGAGCAAGCGCAAGACCGACAGATTCCATCAAAGAACATCATTCTGCTGTCCGACGGTACTGGGAACAGCGCTGCCAGAGTCTGGCGGACGAATGTCTGGCGGGTTTTCGAGTCTCTTGACCTGACCAATTCAAGACAAGTAGCCATCTACGACGACGGCGTCGGAAGTTCGTCGTTCAAACCGCTGGCACTCCTTGGCGGTGCGTTCGGTTGGGGGCTCAAGCGTAATGTCACCGAACTCTACACGTTCCTCTGTCGCAATTATGAGCCCAACGCTCAAATCTACGCTTTCGGCTTCAGCCGCGGTGCATTCACGATTCGCGTACTCATCGGGCTGATCGACAGCCAGGGCCTCATCCCTTTGCAACCTTCGACCACCGAGGCATACGAGGCCCAGCTTCGACGCGACGCGAAGGCTGCCTACCGAGCCTATCGCCGCGAACGGTATAAGACAATTTTGTCACCGGTAGTAACGTTGCTTCGCAGCCTTCGCGATATGATCACCACCACGTGGAACGCAGCATGCGGCTATCAACCCTTTCACCGGTTCGGAAGCAATCCACGACCGCATATACGCTTCGTCGGACTCTGGGACACGGTTGCAGCCTATGGCCTGCCGATCGAGGAAATGACCCGTGGCGTTAGCCTCTGGATATGGCCGATGTCACTGCCGGACTGCAAGCTCAGCGCGCTGGTCGACCGTGCTTGTCACGCGCTGTCGCTCGACGACGAGCGCACGACATTCCACCCGGTCCTATGGGCCGAAAAGGATCCAGCGCCACCACCGCGAGCCGATGGTCACCGCTATATCCAAGATGAGCGCGTGAGCCAAGTCTGGTTCGCCGGTGTGCATGCCAACGTTGGTGGGGGATATCCCGACGACTCGCTCGCCCATGTGCCACTGTGCTGGATCATGAACGAGGCCAAGATCTGTGGCCTCAGGTTTAAGGCCAATCCACCCTCCGATCCGGATGCGATTCGGCATGCTAAATCGGCTTTGGACCAGGACGGACGTCTCTACAATTCCCGGCATGGCTTGGCCGGCTATTACCGATACGGGCCACGCAAGCTCAAGGAGATCTGCAACATGCAGTTCTCTATGAAGAAAGATAATGAAGGCACGATCACGGAGCCGAAAATCCACGCCAGCGTCTTCCAGCGGATCAGGCATGGCGCGCATGCCTATGCTCCAATCGGGTTGCCCGAGCATTACGCCGTCGTGACTGACACTGGCCAGATTCTTGACAAGGCCAGCAATCCATATGAGACGGCCGTACAAACGAAGGCACGCGCCGCGGTCCAGGAGCACGTCTGGAATCTCGTCTGGCGGCGGCGCCTTGTCTATTTCGCGACGCTTTTTGCCTCTCTCTGTCTCGCTGCCTTCCCCCTCTTCCACCAGGCGGAACCCGAGCTCTCCAGCCGGCTCAGTTTCCTGTCGCCCCTCATCCGCCTCGCTGGCGTGGTCTTACCGGGTTTTGCCGGCTGGTGGATCGACGCCTTTGCCGCCAATCCGGGCTGGTTTGTCCTCAACGCCGGCATCGTTGGTCTGTTGATCTGGGACGGCGCCCGACTCGAGACGCGTATTACCGACAAGATGGGGGGGTATTGGCGCACCATCCTGAAACAAGATATGGCGCCATCCGGTGCACTCCCGAATGATTGGATTTACCGGCTGCGTACCCATCCGTGGTACCGCACGTTTATCTGGGCCATGAAATGGTACATCCTCCCCACGGCCTTTGCCCTCTTGTTCTTGTATATTGGCCTAGGGGCCGCGAGCCGCGTCTCGTTCACCCTGGCTGATTCCTTCGGGTTTGTCTGCCAGAAGAGCCAGACTCTTGAGCCCCCGGGCGGCACCTTGCCCACAACAGGCAGTCCTCAGTCTCTGGATGGTACACTGGCCAAGGTGTTCGATACCAGCGCGCTGTGCTGGAGCAGTGGCATTCGCCTGGAAAAGGACTCCCGCTACCGGATCACCATGATAGTCGATGCAGGGCCCTGGCGCGATGGGAATATCGAAACCGATCTTGGTGGCTTCAGCGTGGATAAGATGACGTGGCCCATGTATTTTGGACTCCCACTCAGGCGTACCCTGGTACAGCAATGGTTCAAGCCGATTGCCCGTATCAGTTCGACCGGCAGCGACGAATATCCCCTCGATCCGGTGCGTCGTGTTGGTCGTGACGTCCTCAAGCGCGAACTCGTCGCTGAACTGACAGCCCGTACGACAGGCGAACTATTTCTCTATGTGAACGATGCAGTGATCGGCCTGCCGGGCATCGCTGACAATTTCTATGTCGGGAGATGGAAAGCCAGCCGGAATGTCGGGACAGCGAAGATAAAGGTCGAAACTGTCACGAGCAGCGCCAGCCTATAGCGCTGCAAGGGGCGGCGACGCGGCGGCGGGTGAGGGGGTGCCTCAGACATTCCGGTTGTGCTCTGGCAGAAGCCAGTCACCCCCACCGTCCTGGCCGCGCCCAGGCTAGGTGAGAGTGCATCACCTGTGGAGCGGCCAGGGAAGGATGTGACCCTGTGGCGGCGCTAAATGGTGCGCGCCGCCGTGGTGTAGTTCTTCACCTTGTTGTAAATCTGCAGCCGGTTGCGCTGCGTGTCCGATACGATAACCCGACCGTGCTTCTCGTCGAAGACGACGGCCGTAGGGTAGGAGAAACGCCATTCGCGCTCCAGGCTGCGCACTTCACGACGCCGTTTCATAGCGTCTGGGCTCGCCGCCAACGATAACTGGGCCGATTTGGAGAGTTCCTGGGCATCGCCTATAAGACTGGTGACAAACTTGCCATCGAGCCCGAAGACTTGCACGCGGTGGTTGGCCCAGTCGCACACATACACATCGCCCTCAGGGTCAACGGCGACGTCGGTGGGGCGGTTCAATTGGCCCTTGCCGCTCCCATAACCGCGGCCGAACTGCATGATGAACTCACCATCGGGGGTGAACTTCTGCACCCGGTGATTCTTATGGTCGGCGACGTAGACGCTCCCTTCCTGGTCTACGGTCAGGCCCCAGGGGGAGTTGAACTGCCCCGCGGCACTGCCAAGGCTACCCCACTGGCTCAGGAACTCGCCGTCCTTGGTGAACTTCTGTATGCGATGGTTGCGGCTGTCGACGATATAGAGAATATCCTGCTGGTCAATGGCAATCCCTGAGGGACCATTGAACTCACCGTCACCGCTCCCAACCACGCCCCAGTGGCGCAGGTAGTTGCCATCCTTATCGAAGATGGACACGCGGTTGAGCCACTCGTCGGTGACGTAGACGTTTTCCTCACTATCCAGCGCGATGCCGGCGGGCCAGATCAGCTCTCCAGGGCCATCGCCGGGTTTGGAGAAATCACACACCACATCCTCATCGCCCGGCGCTGGTGGGATGGTGAGCTTGCCGATGCGGGTCCCGAGCTGGGTTTTGTTCCAGGGCACGTTCTGGACCTGCTCCCAGCCCCGGTTAACGGCATAGATGGTATCGCCCTCACCTGCAGCTAAGGCGACAGCGAGTCGAAACCCCAGTCCTGAGATCGCCCCGCGGCCCACCGCATGGCTGAAGTCAAAGACGCGACCGGCTGCTATGGTCGTAAGCATCGTTCACTCCTTCTTCATGGTTAGTAATGAGTGATGAGGACAAACCAGTTCTAACCACTCACCACTAACCACTGCCTTTTAGAGAAACCGCGGCTTCTCGAAAGTGCCTTTGACAATGGGCTGGGCGTCGACGTGCAGCCAGTCCTCCAGGATAGTGGCGTACAGGCCACGGAAGTCCAAGGTAGGAGCCAGGTCACCCTGCGTCAGATCTTCCGCCTTCCGGGACGGATACTCGCCATACTGACCACCCTTCACCATGTCACCGATCGCAAAGGCCACCCCGCCCGCGCCATGGTCGGTGCCGGAGCCATTATCGCGCACGCGCCGACCGAACTCGGTGAACAGGAACATGAGCACATTATCGGCCGCATCGTGTTCCCTGAGGTCAGCAAAGAAGGCCTCGATGGCACTGGACACGTCCGTCCACAGGGTGGCATGCACCCCTATCTGATTGGCATGCGTGTCAAAGCCGCTGTGATCACAGTAGAAAATGCGACTGCCCAGGTTGGCAAAGTGCACCTGCGCAATGCCCTTGAGCTTTTTGGCAATGGTGGTGCTGGGGTATTCCACCGTGGAGGAGTACTTCTGCGGCGCCACTTTCAGGATATCCGCCCCCTCCATGGCTTCCAACCCCGTCGACCCCAAGTACTTCATGACCTCGTCAGTGCCGATCACTGGCGAGTAGTTCTGCGCGAACCGTTCCAGGATCTTGGTCCGCTGCTGCGCTGGGGTGATGCCGGTAAGGAGGCCATAAGTATCGAGGTCATCGACGCAGGCTACGGGCACCCCAGGCGTCACCAGGGCACGGAACATGCTGGGGCCAAAGCTGACTGCAGTGACAATATTGTCTTTGCGCGGGTCGAGATCACGAGTCGCCAGACCCAGCCAGCCCTCGGTCCCCGTCTTCACCGGCTCACAGGTGTGCCAGATGTCCATGGAACGGAAGTGCGAGCGTACCGAGTTCGGATAGCCCACGCCATGGATAATTGCCACTTTTCCCTGGTTATACATGTCGCGGATAGGGCCCATGCTGGGGTGCAGACCGACATCGTTGTCCAAGAGGAGTATCTGATCTTCAGGGAGTGCTACGCGCGGACGATAGTCCCAATACAGCGGGTCCTTGTAGGGCACAACCGTATTCATATAGTCGTTGCCACCCGAAAGCTGGAGCACTACCAACACCGGAGGTTTCACAGTCGTAGCCATCGTATTCTCCTTTCCTTCAGTTCATTATTAGGCGTACTGGAATTCTCTGACTGAGGTGATCAGTTGCAGCATCTCCCCGACCCGCGCGCTGGAACTGCTGGCATCCTGCTCCGTTCCCCAGCGCAGGGTGCCGCCTTCGCTGGCGTGCGCGACCAGGTTCTGGCGCACCTCAGGCTCTACTTGCATCGGGCCAATGAGGTCCAGACAGCTATCCACGAATTGCTCCGGTGACAGGTCACCTTGCGCCTTGAGCCGGTTAATGAGGGCGCGAATGCCCGGGCGGCTGACATCACCTAACATACCGGCGGCGAAGTTGATCCGCTTCATCAGGGTGCCGCTGTTGATCCACTCCGCGCCCGTGTGCCACCCTTCGACGCTGGGGGGATTGAGGATCTCCTGCCCCATGTAGGTCGGGTTCTTGACCAGATTGCCAATGCCCGGGGCGGGGAACTCGAACCCGCCCGCCAGCCGTAGAATCCCGACAACGACCTCGGCCGGACTTTTTATTTTGGCAAAGCGAGCGTTCTTGAAGAAGTCGGAGTTGAACAGCACTCGCAATGTCGAGCGCATATCGTACTGCGAGTCCTTAAAGGCCTTGGCTATCGTATCGACGGCCTCGGGGTCGCGCGGTGGCGTCGTCATCCACGCCGGCACCTGCACGTCATCGGCGACAAAGAAGTTGTACAAATGGCGGGCAATAAACCGGTGACAAGACGGCTGCTGCACAATAATGTCGATAATGTCCTCACCATCAAAGTTCCCCGTATGGCCCAGGAAGGTCTTCTCGCTATCGTCGTGATCTTCTTCAAGGTACTCGAATTCCCAGTCCCACCGGTTATAGTAGCCGCGCGGCGGGGCCTGCGCGATGGTCCAGCCGGTGAAGGCCCGCGAGGCCTCCCGGACGTCCGTCTCCGTATAGTTGGGATGCCCGTCCATACCCACGCCCAGACTGAACAGCTCCAGCAACTCCCGCCCCCAGTTTTCGTTCACCGCATGGGCGTGGTTGTCGCAGTTGTCCAACCAGTAGATCATGGCTGGGTTCTTGGCCAGCGCCAGCAGCAGATCGCGGTAGTTGCCCATCCCCAGCTCGCGGAGCATGTCGGTCTGGTTGATGAGCTCGTGCCAGTTGTCAATCTTCGATTGGCCGGTGGCGAACACCTGGTGCCAGAAGAGCACCATCTTCTCCTCCAGCGGCCGTTTCGTGTTCAGCATAGTATGAAACCATGCGGCGCTCCCCATACCCGGGGAGGTGATGGGCTTCCAGAATCCCGGGTGGTACCGGAGGAAATCATGTCTGTCAACGGGCTCGGCTGCCGGGTTCACCAGCTCCTCGACCGTTGCCTCATAGCCTCTCGCCGCCCGGGCCTCTAACTCTTCGCGACTTGCTCCAAAGCCAGCGCGGCGCATAAGGTGAGCCATCAATCCTATATCTTCGCTAGCCATTTCCACCACCTCCTGAGAGAAGATGTTCGATGCGACGAGACTTTGCCTGCTTGCTTTCTTAAACAGCCTGCCACATGCGGTATCCTTGGAACATTTATTCGCCACTATTGTGCTCTCAGTACATTGTCCTGTCAATACTCCGCTCGGACATTCTGTATACCTATGCCACGCGGCATGCGCTGGTGCAGCCACACCAGGCGCCACGCGAGGACCGCGAGAACACATGGGGCGATGATGCCAAGTCGATAGACCCAGGTCGCCGCTGCGGTGATCGTAGCGAGCGAGATGTCTGTGGCCAGGCCGGCGGTGTTCGCCACCAGACCGGCAATAGCCGCACCAAAGGCGATCCCCAACGACTGGATAGTTGGGATGGACGACGCCGTCAGGATACTTTCGCCCGGGCGTGCTGCCGCAATGCTCCAGCTACTGATGTGTGCAAAGCAGACACCGATGCCAGCTCCAATCAGTGACACGAACAGGCCCAGGAGGGGCAGTGGTCCATGGGCGGTAGACGCCGCGAGACCCACGCCGCCACCGACCATGACCAGCGGACCCAGCACAATCACCACGCGCACCCAGCGGTCGAGTAAACTGGCGCTGTACAGCGCCGTGATAGTCCAGGCGATGGAGAGGAGGGCGGTGGTGTAGCCCGCCTCCAGCAGCGACACACCGTATAGCACATGCACGATCAATGGCAAGAATACGGTCGCCTGGCTGGTCGTTATGCCAAACAGTAAGAAGATCCACGAGGCGGTGCCTACGGCGGTGTAGAGCGACAACGGCTGTGAAGGAAACAGGCGGTTGGTAGCACGGGTGTCAAGGTAGAAAGCCAACCCGACGAGGACTGCAGCACCCCCGATCAGGACGAGCCGTAGCACCAGGGAAGCGACCTGGCCGCTCGACGCCACGCTAAGCACCCCGATGCTCAGTAGGGCGAGCCGCAGCAAGGGAACAGGCCCCGATACTCTCTGACTCTCTCCAGAGGGCAAGGTATACCAGGCCAGGAGGCTCAGGGGCAGGAGCACTGGCACCGTGATCCAGAAGGCCCCGCGCCACCACCCGCTGGCGGCGAATATGCCGCCCACCATGGGGCCAAGCAGGGCCGCTACGCCCCACATGCCAGAGATGGCCGACAGCACACGCGCCCGCAGGGCGTCAGCGTATAGCTCGCTCACCATGCTGTAGGCTATAGCCGCGAGCAAGCCGCTGCCGAGCCCCTGGAGTGTACGGGCGAGCAGCAGTACCGCGATATGCGGGGCTGTGGCACAGCCGAGCGAGCCCCCAAGCAAAACCAGCGCCCCTACCAGGTAGCCACGCCGCAGATCCAGCCGGGCGGTGACCAGCCCACCGCACACCGTCCCGATAATGGAGGCGATCGTGTACAGCAGCGTCGCCCAGGCGTAAAACGCGGCACCGCCGAGGTCAGCCACTATCGAAGGCAACACCGTGGCGAGCATGTGGAGCCCCACGGCATGGATGCCTATGCTGAGGGTGAGGAGTAAAGTATAGGCCGAGCGACGGCCACGAAACAGTGCCGACCACGATGCGGAGGACGGAGCCACTTTGGAGCTCTCGGCTAGGGCTTAGGCGTCGGAGCACACAGTTCTAACTGGTGACCGTCTGGATCAGCAAAATAGACCGACGTGGCTGGCATCCAGGCGTGGAACACTGGTCCGCGCACCGTCACTCCCTGCTCCCGGAGCGTCGCCGCGGCATGGTCGATCTCGTCGGCATCGACCGTAAAGGCGAGATGCTGCGTGGGCCATTCGCCCTTGTCTTCCTGCAGCACCAGCATACCGGCCTGGCCTCCGGCTCGTAAGAAGAGCCAAGGCCGGCGTTCATCCCGCAGGCCTACTTCCAGACCCAGCACGTCCCGATAGAATGCTTCAGCCCTGGGAAGGTCTTTGACGGGAATGGCCACTTCGTAGAGACCACGGATAGGTAGCATAGGACTCTCCTTACGCTCAGTTCTTTTTCCAAAGAAAAAACTTTAGAAAGCAGGATATCCAACTGTGTTGACTTTGTAAAGATTTTTATTTAGTTTGGTACGCATGAAAAAGAAACCTTCCAAAAAACCGACTACTATCCGGACGCGCCGGGCCATTGTACACCTCCTGAAGCAGGAGGGAGCACTCGACGCCCAGACGCTCGCGGCGCGCCTGCATCTGTCGGCCATGGCAGTGCGCCAGCATTTGTATGCGCTCCGCGACGAACACTTAGTCACCTACCACGAGGTGCCACGCCCCGTAGGGCGCCCTGCTAAGCTGTGGCAGCTAACCCCCGCGGCGGATCGTCTCTTTCCCGAGGCCTACGCTGAATTGACGCTCAGTTTGCTCACGTCGGTGACCGAGGCCTTTGGGGCAGCAGGCTTGGAGCGACTTTTAGACGTGCGCACCCGCCAACAGATTGCTGCCTATAGCCAGCAGATGGCCAGTCAGGACACCCTGCAGCAACGCGTGGAAGCGCTGGCGGCTATGCGCACGGACGAGGGGTACATGGCTGAAGTCCAGGCGCAAGCGGATGGGTCGTTCCTCCTGGTCGAAAAACACTGCCCCATCTGTGCGGCGGCGGTGGCGTGTACGGGGTTGTGCGGCAAAGAACTCGAAGTCTTTCGAGCGGTCCTCGGCCAGGATGTCACGGTTGAGCGCACGGAGCATATGGTGGTCGGGGCGCGGCGATGCGCCTATCGGGTGTCAACAAATACCCTGACCTGACCGCGCCGTAGGGTCCAGGTGTGACAACCACAGCGAGGGTAAGGCGATGCGTCAAGTCGAGGGCACAGACCCCGCGCCAAACCAGGTTGA
>Ga0075431_100007451_pt1 | contig 10898 bp, 11 predicted proteins | sample RhiMetdeltSRZDD5_FD_75297 | JGI IMG/M metagenome (GOLD analysis project Ga0075431, IMG submission 75297) | Populus rhizosphere microbial communities from Tennessee, USA - Rhizosphere MetaG P. deltoides SRZDD5 | ecosystem: Host-associated > Plants > Roots > Rhizosphere > Soil | place: USA...
TGGCGTCAAGGTCATCCGGATGCGTGATCTCGGGCCAGCTCTTGCCCTCGAGTTCCTCGCGGCGGTAGCCCATCATCCGGCAGAACTCGCTGTTCGCCCGCAGCAGGCGGCGGGAAGGCACCGAGGAGATCGCCATCCCCACGAACGGCAGGTCGAAGTACAGCCGCGGCAGCTCCCAGTCGGCCCATTCGTCCACCACCTCGCGACGCCCGCCCGGCTCGCCACCCGCGCCATCGGGACCGGTGGAAACCGGCCGCCGCAACGCCGGGAGGGCGCCGGTCAGCGAAGCGGACTGTCGCCGATCCGGAGCGCGGCGCAGCACCATGGCCGGCATACGTCGCATCAGCCCGACGAGCCAGGCAAGGCGTGGCAGACTATGCGGATATCCGATTTGCGTGTTCACTGCTGGGCTTCATCCGTTGGCAAGAGCCGTCCCGTGACCGATCCAACCAGGCTTGCACTTGTCGTCGACGACGATGCGCGCAGCCGCGAGCTGCTGCAACAGTTGCTGCGGCTGGACGGTTACGAGGTTCGCGCCGTCGATGGCGGTCAAGCGGCGCTCGCGTTGCTCGAGGACGAAGTGCCCGACGTAGCGGTCATCGACCTGCGGATGCCGGGAATGGATGGGCTTGAATTGTGCCGGAAAATCCGTGGCTTGGCACCCGCCAGCTGCGACGTGCCGCTCGTGGTCCTGACGGGCATGGACGATGAGGACGCCCGGCATGCCGCGCTCGACGCCGGCGCGGATGATGTGCTTGTTAAACCCGTGACCCGCGCCGTGCTGTACGAGCACCTGCGCCGGGCCAGGGCCGCCGCCGTCGCGGGCGGCCGGGACGGACACCGATGAGCAGCGCCACTGCCGAACCGCGCGTATTGCTGGTCGACGACGAGGTCCGTGCGCTCGCGCTTGCCGAGCGAGCGCTCACCAGCGCCGATATCGCCTGCCGGCTGGCCCACTCGGCCGACGAGGCCCTGACGTGGCTGCGCGGAGCGACGCAGGCCGACGTGGTCGTGAGCGACATCCGTATGCCCGTGACCGACGGGATCGAGTTCCTGGGACGCCTGCGCGAGGAGTTCGCGGCGCGGCGCTGGCTGCAGATCATCCTCGTCACCGGTCATGCCACGGTCGACACCGCGATCGCCGCGATCCGGCTCGAGGCGAGCGACTACCTGATCAAGCCCGTAGAGCCCGTGGCACTGCGCGAGTCAGTGGGGCATGCGCTCAAGCGCGCCGACAGCCTGCGCAAGGTCGAGACTGCCAAACCCGACTCGACCGATGCCGCGGCCCTGCGTGAGTTCGCCGATGTCGCAAGCGAGCTGGCAGGGAACCTGCGGCAGATGAGCCGGCCGGGACCCGTGACGGCCGCGCTCGCTCACGCGAAGGCCAACCTGGCAACGCTCGAGCTGCTGCGTCGGCTGCAGGGTGCCCGGCAGACGATCTTCGGCGACGCCGTGATGCCCGAGCCCGCGTGGGAGATGCTCGCCGAGCTGATGCGGGCGCGGCTCGCGGGCGAGCGGCTCTCGGTCACGAGCCTGGCGCTCTCCTCGCTGAGTCCGGCCACAACGGCCCTGCGGCGCATCGAGGATCTGATCCAGTGCGGGCTCGCGGCGCGGACGCCCGACCCCGCCGACCGGCGACGATCCTATGTCGAGCTCACGCCGGAAGGCGCGAAGCGCATGCAGGTATTCCTCGAAGGGTTCGCGCGAACGGTCCTTGGCTGAGCAGCGGAAATGGGGACATTCTCTATTTTGCAATGCACACTTGTCGATCGACTGCATCAGACGAAATAGAGAATGTCCCCATTTTCCGCGGAGGGGCTGCGCGACCGTCTTCACGACGCTAACGATGAGCTGTCCATCGCGACCATGCAGCTCGAGCTGCTGCTCGAGGCCGGTGGGCTCGATTCTTCGTCCGCGCGCTCGGTGCGCGAGACGCTCGAGGCGTGTCGCGCGGCGACGGCGGCGCTGCGCGATGCCTGGCTGATGCTCGGCCGGTCAGGCCAGCTCTGAGAGGTACCGCGGCAGCATCCGGCACCAGGTCGGCCAGTCGTGATCATAGTCCTGGCCCCAGTCGTCGACCCGGTTCGGTACGTGCTTGCCGCCGAGAACGCTCGCCATCGCCCAGGACTCGTCGATGTTCTCCCAGCGACCCGAGCCCGAGGCGAGTATCACCATGCGGCTCCTGAGCGCCTCGAGCTGCCAGCATTCGGCGAGCCCGGGCAGGTAATGCAGTGGCGAGGAGAAGTAGAAGTCGTCGTTCCAGTGGCCGCGGACGTAGCCCGAGAGATCGTAGGTGCCGCTCATCCCGATCGCTAGCCGAAACGCGTCCGGGTGACGGCACAGGCTCGCAACGGCGTTAAACGCGCCGATCGACGCGCCGGAAGCCACGAGCTCGATGTCGGTCGACGCGCAGTCCTGGCGTACGAGCGGCACGAGCTCGTGGTAGATGAAGGCGTCGAACTGGTTCTGCACCAGCGAGCTGTACCGCGGCGAGTGGCCGTCGATCCAGTGCCGGCCGGCGATGCTGTCGACCGAGTACACCTTGATACGGCCCGCGTCGATCAGGGGCGTGAGCGCGGCGACGAGCCCGTGCCGCTCGATCTCCTCGAAGTCCCCGCCGGCGGTGGGGAACACCAGTACCGGCCGGCCGTGGTGGCCCCAGCGTGCCACGCGCGCGGCGCTGGGCAGCCGCTCCGACGACCAGCCGAATCGCTCCTTCTGCACCCGCGTTTCCCGGCCGTCAGCCGCTTCCTTCGTGCTCGATCCACTGCCGGATCCGCCCGGCGAAGAGCTCGGTGAACTGCTCGACTTCATCAGGCGGATAGAGCGCCGCTACCTTCTTGCGTACGGCATCCCTGGCGGCCGCCGACGCAAAGAACGCCGCCGCCACCGCGTCGAGTTGCGACAGATGCCGGCCGCAGAAATCCTCGAACTCCGTCGCCGCCAGCCGCTTGCGAGCGATCGACGCATAACGCGCGAGCTTCTCGCGATACGGCAGCTCGCCCGCCGCGACCTCGAACCACGGTTCCCAGTCGAGGGTGCGGCGCATGCGTCGCCCGGTGGCGGCGCAGAAGATCGCCCAGCGCAGGTTTGCCTTGATGAGCCATGGGAAGTGGTAATGCAGGGACGTCACCTGCGAGTCGGGGCACGCGTTGGCGAAGTCGATCGGGTACCAGCGGCCGGCCTTGAGCAGTGCCTCGCAGGAATTGAAGTCCCAGCCGAAGAACGCGTTGATCGTGAGCGTGATGTCCTCGAGCTCGGCGCGCGCTTCGGCGGTGAGAAAGCCGCGATCCATCCGGTACCGGTCATGCAGCGGCGCCGAGGGGTCGTAGTTGACGACACGCGTCTGCGGCCCGAGCCCGATGCAGCGCACGAAGAGATCATAGGGAATGACTGCGGCCTGCAGGTGCATCACCTTCGTGCCGCTCGCCTCGTACGCGGCGCGGAGCGCCGCCTCATCGTCGATCTTCGAGACGCCGACCCAGCCTCCGCCGTCGTATGGCTTCATGAAGAGCGGGTAGCCGAGCTTGCGGCCGACCTCGCCCAGGTCGAAGAGCTGCGCGTAGCGGGTGAGCGTCGGCTGCAGATCCGCAGTCTGCTCGTACGCCTTGGGCGGCAGCATCCAGGTGTCCGGGATCGCGAGTCCGAGGCGCATCATCGCGCAGTAGGTCGTGTGCTTCTCGTTCGACTGCAGCGACCAGGGGTTGTTGAAGACGTAGGTGTCGTTGAGCACCACCGCCTTCTTTATCCATTCGCGGCTGGTGTGATACCAGTGAGTGAGGCGGTCGACGACCAGGTCGTAGCGCACCGGCTGCTTGAGATCGAAGGGCTCGATCGTGACGCGCTCGACCTCGAAACGGAGCGTATCGCCGCGCCACTCGATCGCCAGGTCGAGCCGTCGCAGGATCTCCTCGAAGCAGATCGGCCAGCAGATGTCCGCGCCCAGCGACAACCCGATCCGCTTCGTCACACTGGCCACGGATGTCCCCCTCCCGTCGCGCTAGTGTCGCAGCTTGGCTGCGGAGGCGCGAGCTTACTCGTAGACCATCCACAAGGGGCCGGGGAAGAGCCAGGTGAGCGCCGCCTGCAGCCGGTCGCGCCAGTTCTCCCAGTTGTGCCCGTCGCGCACTTCCTCGTAGCGGACGCCGAGTCCGTGCTCCGTCAGCAGCGGCACCAGGCTCCGGTTCTCGTAAATGAGCGATTCGTAGATGCCGCAGCTCAAATAGATCCGGTCCGCCGGCCGGCCCGGCGCGGCGCGAAACTGGTTCACGAAGCGCGCGACCGGGTCGAACGTCGCCGAGCGCCGGTGGTGACCGATGTCCGAAAAGGCAAACGAGCCGGACTCGAGCAGCAGTCGGCCGAATCGTCCCGGGTGCCGCCATGCCGCGTGCAGCGACGCCACCGCGCCGAAGCTCGCGCCCATGAGCCCGCGCGCGCCCGCATCGTCGCGCAGCGGGAAGCGCTCACCGAGCGCCGCCGGCAGCTCCTCAGCAACGAAGCGTGCGTGACCGTCGTGGCCCGCGTATTCAGTGAGCCGCTCCGGCGAGTCGATGAGTGCCGCGATCAGCGATGGAATCTCTAGCCGATGGATCAGGTTGTCGAGCACCACCTGCAGGCTCGCGTAGCGCAGGAAATCGCTGCCGTCGTGCACGACGAGAAGCGGGTAACGGCGGCTGCGACGGAAACGCGCGGGGAGGTACACCTGCGTGCGACGCGGGGCGCCCGGCAGGGCGGTCGCGACCGCAAGCTCGTCGATCTCGCCGGTGCGGGCTCCGCTGTCCGGCAGCGTCCAGTCGGGCCTCACGTAACCGTAGCCGCGGAGCACCGAGTTCGCGCCGAAGGGATCGGCCGCCTGCAGCGGGTTTGCCGGATCGGTTATCCATTCGACGCGCCCGTCGCGCGCGACCTCGAACTTGTACTCGATGCGCGAGTTGGGTGGCAGATCGATTCTCAGGATCCAGTCGTCGGTCGCTTCGATGCGCTCGAACGGCTGGGTTGCCGGCAGACCGTGTATCCAGCAGCGCAACGCCACCGAGTCCGCGGCGCCGTGATACAGGAACGTGACGCCGCGTGGATCGACCAGCGGGTAGGGGCCCGCCTTCCGCGTAGGCTCGGCGGTCAGCAGCGGAGCGGCGGTCGGTTTCTCGATGTCCGTCATGCTGCGCCCCGGTCGACGGCGCGCGAACCCGCACGTGGCAGCCGGCGGCTGCCGGCGCCGGCGCGCAACACGCCGTCGCGAAACCACAGCCAGTCCCCCTCGTCCAGCGTGTAGCAGCCGGCCGGGCGCATGCGCCGCGCAAGCAGCGCTGTGCGCTCCGGATCATCGAGGGCGAGCCGTTTCGCGGCATGCGGCAGGAATACGGCGTCCGGCAGCAGGCCTAGTCCTTGCTCGAAGACCTCGGCAGCGCCAGCGCCCTGCGGTGGCCGGTCGTGGAACAGCAGCACGCGCGCCGTGAGCGCCATCGCGCCCGCCGACCAGGCGGCGATCGACCGGCCCTCGAGCAGCGCCTGCATCCCAAACAGGCGCAGCCGATTGATGAGGACCGCGACATGCCCGCCTGCGATCAGCACTGTCGAGGCGGCCGCGACGATGCGGTCAAGCTCCTCGCGGTGGCGTGCGATGGCGGGACGCTGCTCCGTGCGCCATCGCCGCTCGAACCGCCGGTGCGTGGCGTCGATCGAGGCAAGGTGTGACGCATCGAGCCGCCGCAGCGCCGCGATGGCCTCGATGCGCGCGCGCCGCAGCGCGCGTGTGGCCGGATGCGCGCGGTAGAGCTCGCGAGCGGCGGCCCTGGCATGTTCGAGCTGCAGCCGATAGAGATCCTGCGCCTCGCGCAGGGCTGCCTGCCGCTCGCGATACGCATCGTGATACGCGCGATCGCCGGCGAACACGTCCTCGGCGCGCGCGTACAGCCGCAGGTCCTGCACCGCCGCGCCGACGTGCTCCTCGAGTGCGGCGAGCTCCGCCTCGCGCTCCTGCCAGCCGGCCGTGATGGCGGCGATAGGCCCGGTCATTCCGGCCGCGGCGAGGCAGGGCGACAGGTTCGGGCTCCGGGCCTGTGGGCCGAGGATGAGGAGATCCGGCATGGCGGCAGCCTGAGAAGGTGGCTGCAGACTGTCAAATCCAGCGCCGGCGGGGGCTCGTTGATGGCTGGTCCGGGCTACCATGTCTGGATCAGAATCGCGATGGGGACGTGCGATGAGATCGAGCAACACGCGCCATTGCGCGCCCGGAGCATTGGTCATGCGAGTGCTGGGCCTCGCGTGCGCGCTGCTCTCGGCTGCGACGCTCGCCGCGGACACCGAAACGCCGGCGCGCCGCACGACGGCCGAGATCATCGCTGCGGCCGGACCCGGCGACTGGCGCGCACCGGATCCGGCCAACACGCTCTACATGCAGCTTGCAAGCGGGCGCGTCGTCATCGAGCTCGCGCCTGATTTTGCGCCGCAGCACGCGGACAACATCAGGACATTGGTCCGCGAAGGCTATTTCGACGGTCTCGCGATCATCCGCTCGCAGGACAACTTCGTGGTCCAATGGGGCGATCCGGACGGCACGCGGCCGCTCAAGTCGGCGAAGTCGAGCGTCCCTCCGGAATTCACGGTGCAGAAGGGCGGCGCGCTCCCGTTCACGCGGTTGCCGGATGCGGACGGATACGCGCCTGAAGTCGGATTCTCGAACGGATTTCCGGCCGCGCGGGATCCGCGCACCGGAGAAGCGTGGCTCACGCATTGCTATGCGATGGTTGGCGCGGGGCGCGCCAACGAAGTCGATAGCGGCACCGGCGCGGAGCTCTACGTCGTGACTGGTCACGCGCCCCGGCAGCTCGATCGCAACATCGCGCTGGTCGGCCGGGTGGTGCAGGGCATCGAGCTGCTTTCGATCCTGTCGCGCGGCACGGGCCCGCTCGGGTTCTACGAGCAGCCGGGCCAGCGCGTGCCGATCGTCTCGGTGCGGATGGCGGCCGACGTACCCGAGGCCGAGCGCACCAGGATCGAGCTGATGCGTACCGACACGCCGACGTTTACGGCGCTGGTGGAGGCCCGCCGCAACCGGCAGGATGACTGGTACAAGGTGCCCGCGGGATACATCGACGTCTGCAACGTTCCGATCCCGGCTCGGCCGCGCTGAGCGCGCGCAGGGGGAGCGATGGAGAGGTTCTGGCTGAAGCACTATCCGCCGGGCGTTCCGGCGGAGGTCGACGTCACGCAATACCCGTCACTGGTGCACCTGCTCGAGGACGGGCTCGGCCGGTTTGCATCGCGCGACGCCTACGCGTTCATGGACCGAAGGATCGGCTACGCCGAGGTCGACCGCCAGTCGGCGGCGTTTGGAGCGTGGCTGCAGAGCCGCGGTGTCGCCCGCGGCGCACGCGTGGCGCTCATGATGCCGAACGTTCCTCAGTACCCCATCGCGCTCGCCGGCGTGCTGCGCGCCGGTTGCGTCGTCGTCAACGTCAACCCCCTGTATACGCCGCGCGAGCTCGAGCATCAGCTCAAGGATTCCGGGGCGGAGGCGATCGTGATCCTGGAGAACTTCGCGACCACCCTCCAGCAGGTCGTCGCGAGGACTGCGGTGCGCCACGTCGTCGTCGCCTCGATCGGCGATCTGCTCGGATTCCCGAAGGGTGTGATCACGAACTTCGCCGTGCGCCGCATCCGGAAGATGGTGCCCGCGTTCTCGCTGCCCGGGTTCGTACGCTTCAACGACGCGGTCGCCGAGGGCTCCAGGCGGAAGCTCAAGACGCCGGAGATCGGGCCCGACGACATTGCATTCCTGCAGTACACCGGCGGGACCACCGGCGTGTCGAAGGGCGCGACGCTCCTGCATCGGAACATGGTCGCGAACGTCCTGCAGCTCGAGGCCTGGGTCGGGCCGGCGCTCGGCGACACGAGCCGCGGTCCGGTGCCGGAACAGCTCGTGTACGTCTGCGCGCTGCCGCTCTACCACGTGTTCGCGCTGGTGGTGAACTGCCTGGCCGGCGTGCGGCTCGGGACGCTGAACGTGCTGATACCGAATCCGCGCGATCTGCCGGCGCTGGTGGGCGAGCTCGCCAAGTACCCGTTTCACGTGATTCCCGGGGTGAGCACGCTCTACAGCGCGCTGGCGGACAACGCCGAGTTCCGCAAGCTCGATTTCTCGCAGCTGCGCGTCGCCAACGGCGGCGGAATGGCGGTGCAGCGCGCCGTCGCCGAGAAATGGCTGAAGGTCACGGGCGTGCCGATCATCGAAGGCTACGGTCTTTCGGAGACCTCGCCGGTCGCAACCTGCAATCCCGCGACCGCGCGCGAGTACAACGGCTCGATCGGCCTGCCGTTCCCGAACACCGACATCGCGATCCTGGACGACGAGGGCAGGCCGGTGCCGTGTGGCGAGCCGGGCGAGATCGCGATACGCGGCCCGCAGGTCATGGCGGGCTACTGGCAGCGACCCGACGAGACGGCGAAGGTCATGACCGCGGACGGCTACTTCAAGTCAGGCGATGTCGGCGTGATGGACGAGCGCGGGTACATACGCATCGTCGATCGCAAGAAGGACATGATCATCGTATCGGGGTTCAACGTGTACCCGAACGAGGTCGAGGGCGTGATCGCGATGCACCCCGGTGTCGCGGAGTGCGCGGCGATCGGAATCCCGGACGAGCGCTGCGGTGAGGCGGTCAAGGTGTTCGTCGTGAGACGCGAGGCCGGGCTCACCGAGGACGAGCTGATGGAGTGGTGCAGGCAGCAGCTCACCGGCTACAAGAAGCCCAGGTACATCGAGTTCCGCTCCGAGCTGCCGAAGTCGAACGTCGGCAAGATCCTGCGGCGCGAGCTGCGTGACCCGAAACCCGCCACCGAGGCGGCGAGCGCCTGAGCAGGCGATCGGTGCCCGCGGCGTGGGCGTTGCGTCGCTACGCGCGACTCGCGCCAGATCCGATCAGGCCAGGACCTGGGCCAGCGGCGTGTACTTGAGGCCAAGATCGCGCGCGACCGCCTCGTTCGTAATCTGGCCCGCGTGGACGTTGAGCCCGTTGGCGAGGTGCGGGTCCGCCTTGAGCGCGGCCTTCCAGCCCATATCGGCCAGCCGGCGTGCGAATGGCAGCGTCGCGTTGTTGAGCGCGAAGGTGGAGGTGCGCGGCACGGCGCCCGGCATGTTGGTGACGCAGTAGTGGATCACGTCGTCTACCACGTAAGTGGGGTCGGCGTGCGTCGTCGGTCGGCTGGTCTCGAAACACCCGCCTTGGTCGATCGAGATGTCGACCAGCACCGAGCCCGCCTTCATCCGCTTGACCATCTCGCGCGTCACGAGCCGCGGCGCCGCGGCGCCGACGATCAGCACCGCGCCGATCACCAGATCCGCGTCGACGACCAGCGCCTCGATCTGGTCCTGCGTCGAATACTCGGTGCGCAGCGCCGGCCCGAACAGCGCCGACAACTCGCGCAGCCGCTTGACCGACCGATCCACCACCGCGACATCCGCGCGCAGACCGACCGCCATCTCGACCGCGTGTGTGCCGGCGACACCGCCGCCCAGCACCACGACCTTTGCGGGAGCCACACCCGGCACACCCCCGAGCAGCACGCCACGGCCGCCGTTCGCTTTCTGCAGGCAGTACGCGCCCACCTGAACCGACATCCGGCCGGCGACCTCGCTCATCGGTGTGAGGAGCGGCAGGCTGCCGTCGGGCGCCGTGACCGTTTCGTACGCGATGCAGGTCGCGCCGGACTTCTGCAGCGCTTCCGCCTGCGCCTTGTCCGCCGCGAGATGCAGGTAGGTGAAGAGGACCTGGTCCTTCCGCAGCCGCGCGCATTCCGCAGGCTGCGGTTCCTTCACCTTGACGACGAACTCGCTCTCGGCGAACACGTCCTCGGCGCTGGCCGCGATCTTGGCGCCGACACGCAGGTAGTCCGCATCAGTGAAGCCGATCCCGGAGGCCGCACCGGTCTGGACCCGCACCTGGTGGCCCGCATCGACCAGCTCGCGCACGGCGGCAGGCACGAGCCCCACGCGATACTCATGAACCTTGATTTCCTTCGGAACGCCGATGCGCATGGCGGGCCCCCGGTTTCGAGTTGTCGAGCCGCGCTAGGATAAATCCGGCCTCTGGCGGGTTCCTGCAAAAACAGCCGTGCAACTCGCCCGCTGTGCAATAAAATGCGACATTCAGGCGTTCAGACAGCAGGAACTTGCGCGTGAGACTCGATCGGGTCGACAAGTCCATCCTCGCCGAGCTGCAGCGCGACGGGCGGCTCACCAACCGTCAGCTCGCCGATCGCGTCAGCCTGAGCGAGTCGGCCTGTCTGCGCCGCGTGCGCGGGCTGGAGGAGGCGGGCGTGATCGATCGTTACGCCGCGCTCGTCAACCAGGCCAAGGTCGGACTGCCCGGCAACGTTTTCGTCAGCATCACGCTCAACCGGCAGGAGCAGGCCGATCTCGCGGCATTCGAGGACGCGGTGCGCCGCGTGCCCGAGGTCATGGAGTGCTACCTGATGACGGGTCAGCAGGACTACCTGCTTCGCGTCGCCGTCTCGGACCCGACCGACTTCGAGCGCCTCCACAGCCAGCATCTCACGCGATTGCCGGGTGTCGCGCGCGTGCAGTCGAGCTTTGCGCTGCGCATCGTGCGCAAGAGCAGCGAGCTGCCGATTCCCCCCTAGCAGCGACCGCCGCCGGGAGGCGGCCAGGCGGCTTCCGGGCGCAGCACACGGTCGCCGATTTTCGCGCTGCGCGCTGCGGCACCGCCGCCCTTGATCTCGACAACGAGCACCACCGGTGAGCCGGATTGGATCGACTTGAGCGAGAGCGGCCTGGTCTGCTCCGCGATGCTCACGATGCAGCCGCGGTCGTCGACGAACAGCATGTCGAGCGGCAGATACGTATTCTTCATCCACATGCTGACGATCTGCGGCTCTTC
>Ga0075431_100007455_pt1 | contig 10896 bp, 12 predicted proteins | sample RhiMetdeltSRZDD5_FD_75297 | JGI IMG/M metagenome (GOLD analysis project Ga0075431, IMG submission 75297) | Populus rhizosphere microbial communities from Tennessee, USA - Rhizosphere MetaG P. deltoides SRZDD5 | ecosystem: Host-associated > Plants > Roots > Rhizosphere > Soil | place: USA...
ATATCCCTGGTATCGCATCGTCATTGCTCTGCTGTCGGCCGCCATTATCGGCGGGCTCTACCTGTTCCTGAAATACGGCCGCTACGGCATCTGGATCCGCGCCACCACGCAGGACCGGGTGATGGCCCAAGCGATGGGCATTCCCGTGCCGTGGGTGCACACCGGTGTATTCGCCATCGGCGCCGGCATGGCGGCAGCGAGCGGCGTGCTGTTCGGCCCGCTGGTCGGCGTCAACCACGCCATGGGCCTCGACTGGGTTCTGAAAGCGTTCATCGTCGTGGTGGTCGGCGGCATGGGCAATCTCGGCGGCTCGATCCTGGCGGCCATCTTCATCAGCCTGCTCGAGGCCTACGCGTCGATCTGGGTCAGCCCGTCACAGGCCATCATCGTGTCCTCGGTCGTGCTGATCCTCACTCTTCTGTTCCGGCCCACCGGCCTTTTCGTCCCGACACCCAAATGAGCAAGCGTCGCGCCTCCGTTTACTGGATAGGCTTTGCCGTCATCGTCACGCTGCTGGTGCTGGCGCCGCTGGTGCTGCCGGAGTTCTGGCGCCGCTTCCTGACCGAGATCCTGATCTGGGGGCTGCTTGCCATGTCCTCCGATCTGCTGATCGGCTACACGGGCATGGTGTCGTTCGGACACTCGGCGTTCTTCGGGCTCGGCATGTACGGCGCGGCAGCGGCGATCCTGACGGTCAAGCCGCCCAATCTGTGGCTGGCGCTGCTCTATGGGCTGGCGGGCTCCGCCGCCGTGGCCTTGTTCGTCGCATACTTCTCCACGCGCCTGCGCGACATCTACTTCGCCATCACAACGCTGATCTTCTCGCAGATCTTCTACGTAATCATCTTCACCTGGACCGAGGTGACGGGCGGCGAGAACGGACTGTCCTTCTCGCGTCCACAGCTTGGCATTCCCGGCATCTACACGACGCCGTTCACATCCACCACGCTGCACTGGTTCGTGCTGTTCTTCGTGGTTGCCTCCTATCTGATCCTGCGGCGCATCACGCAGTCTCCGTTCGGCATGGTGCTGCAGTCGATCCGCGAGAACGAGGCGCGCACGCGTGCGATTGGCTATCCGGTCGAGCGCTACAAGATGGTGGCCGTCATGCTGTCCGGCCTGTTCGCCGGGCTGGCGGGCGTGCTGTATGCGGTGCAGAACCGCTTCGCCGCACCTGACTTTGTCTATTTCCTGATCTCGGGCGAAGTGGTCATCTTCAACGTCATGGGCGGCATCGGCACGCTGCTCGGCCCGATCCTGGGCGCCGGCTTCTTCCTCGGCCTGCGCGAATTCTTCTCACGCCTGTTCCCGTGGCTGGCGACCACCTTCAACATGCCGCAGATCGAGCACTTCCCCTACCTGATCCCGCTCGGCGTAATCTTCATCCTGATGGTGATCTTCCTGCCGCAGGGACTGCTTGGCTTCGCCAAGCGCTGGCTCAACAGCAGCTGACCCTTACACCGGCCGCCGTCGCCAGCGGCGGTCCCACGCGCGCCGCCAGGGGCTCCAGCGCGGCGTCCAGAACAGACTGATCACGACGTGCCACAGGCTGTAGAGCATCAGCCAGCCGAGTACGCGGATCGGCATTACGCCGAGCGCGAACAGCAGGCGGTGCGTGCGCTGCCACACGCCTGTGCCGAACTTGAGCGAGATGCGCTTGACCCAGGCCCGCACCATCTCGGGGCCCAGCGCATATTCGGCCACGCGCAGCGCGATGAAGGCGATCAGGAGGACGGGGGCGAGCACCCACAGCATCAGCCACAGCAGGTAGGTCACCACCCACCACAGCACGCTCCAGACGATCCAAATTACTTGGACCAGCAACCACCACAGCGTTTCCATGCGCCCTCCTGCGCACGCTTATAGCCGGCGGCAGCGAATTCGTTGCGGATTCGAATGCAACTTGGCGCTTGGCTTGTGTGCAGCGTAGCACAGCCCAGGCTGGATGATGGCCACAGGGTGGCGGGATCATGTCATTTCGCGGATCAGGGCGATTTGCGCTGGACACCGCCGCGGCAAGCAGGAAAAATTATTGTCTGCGGGATAGGCATTGCGGGAGAAGGTCGGATCCGAGTTCCATGGTCAGATCGGCAATCTTCAGTTGGGCGCTCGTCCTGCTGCTCGCGGGTTTCACTGCCCACCTCCTGCAATTTCCCGGTTTTGGCGAAGCCGCCATCGATTTGGCCATCATCATCGCCCTGACTGGCCTGTTCGTGCACGTGCTGTGGGCCCTGTTTGATGTTGTACGGCGTAACCGCCGAACCGCGCCGTGACGCTGCCCTAGTCGCAGGGGCAAAACCTCGCTCTGCAAGCCGCTAACAGCTGGAGTTTGCCTGCATGCGCGCTGCTGACGCGGCCAGGCGTGGGCTGGCTCTCTACACGCTTGGGTTCGCCGGTCTCTACCTTGTCCTGGCGGTGCCGGTCCTGTTGCGGGTGCCTTTGGCCTGGCTGCTCGCATCAGTCGCCTTGGCTCTCGCACTCGCCGCCTTGAGCGCCGTCGACCTGCGCGACTATCGGCTGCCGGATGTGCTGACCCTGCCGCTGGTCGCCGTGGGCGTGCTGGCGTCGTGGTGGCTTGGGCTTGCATCGCCATGGTGGGCGATTGCCTCGGCCGTAGTCGGCTTTGCGCTGCTGGCCGGCGTTGCCCTGCTCTATAGCCGCGTACGCGGCCGCGAAGGTCTGGGACTGGGCGATGCCAAGCTGTTCGCGGCATCCGGTGCCTGGCTCGGCCTTGAAGGCCTGCCGGCGGTGCTGCTGGTCGCCTGCGGTGCGGCCATCGTGGCGCTGCTGCTGATGGCCCTGCGCTCGCAGCCCTTGCTGGCGACCACCCGCATCCCGTTCGGCCCGTTCCTGGCGTTCGGCACGTGGGTCGTCTGGGTCTATGGCGCGGCGTGAGTTGTGGCGCCCTGCTCGGGCCGCTTACAATAGGCGCGCCCCTGTCAGGATGAGCGGCGATGTCTGCTGCAGCTTCGGTCGACGACGAACATGCGCAGCTGCTGGCCCGGTTCGAGCAGCTGCCGCGGCTGGTCAACGATGATGCCGATCTCGTGCGGCGCGGGGCGTGGGTGGATCTGCAGTTCCAGGTCGGGCTGGACGTGGTGCCCTATCACCTGACCGTGGCAGGCGGCCGCATCGCCAGCCTCGACCGGGGGCCGATCCTGATGGCTTCCTCGCGCTTTCAGATCCAGGCGACCGGCGAAGCCTGGCGCAGGTTCTGGCAGCCGGTGCCGGAGCCCGGCTGGCACGATCTGTTGGCGCTGACCAAGCGCGGCGCCGCGCGCCTCGACGGCGACCTGCAGCCCCTGCTCGCAAACCTGCAGTATTTCAAGGACGTGCTGGCGGCGCCGCGCCGCCTGGCGCGCGCGGGCCACTGATGCCGGCCAAGCTCGAGCCCATCGTCGGCCGCTACATGACGCTTGTGCTCGGCGGGCGTGAGCACCGGCTCTATTTCGAGGAGGCTGGTGCCGGCATCCCCCTGGTCTGCCTGCACACGGCCGGCGCCGACGGCCGGCAATTCCGCCACCTCATGTTGGACGCCGCGATCACCAGCCACTACCGCGTGCTGGCGTTCGACATGCCCTGGCACGGCAAGTCGCTGCCACCGGAGGGTTGGCAGCGCGAGGACTACCAGCTTACCACCGCCGCCTACACTGAGATGGTCGTGGCATTCGGCGACGCACTCGAGCTGCAGCGGCCGGTGGTGATGGGCTGTTCGATTGGCGGGCGCATCGTGCTCAATCTCGCCATCGAGCACGCGCGCCGCTTCCGCGCGCTGATCGGGCTCGAGGCCGCCGACTTTCAGCAGCCATGGTACGATACCGCCTGGCTCAACCGGCCCGATGTGCACGGCGGCGAGGTGTGTGCGGCGCTGGTGTCGGGATTGATGGCGCCGCAGGCGCCCGATGTGTCGCGGCACGAGACGCTGTGGATGTACAAGCAGAGCGGTCCCGGCGTGTTCAAGGGCGACCTCTATTTCTATCGTGTCGACGGTGACCTGCGGCCAAGCGTCGGCGCCATCGATACCAAGCTGTGCCCGTTGTATCTGCTCACCGGCGAGTACGACTTCTCGTGCACGCCCGACGACACGCTACGGACCGCCAAATCCATCGCCGGCGCCGAGGTGACGGTGATGAAGGAGTGCGGGCACTTCCCGATGAGCGAGAACCCAGCCCAGTTCCGTCGCTACATCCTGCCGGTCTTGGACAAGATTCGCGGTGCCGGCGCGACCTGACCCGCGCAAGTTCCATGGTCCCGGGTAAGGATCGGGAAGCCAAGCTCCCTGATACTCGACATTCTCGACTATTCTTTGCAGAAATAATTAGTTGGGATTACCTCACCCTGCGCCTAGCGTTGCCAGGTCGCCGTCCGCTCCATGCAACCAATCCATGCAGCGCGGGCGGCACCGCGGTGATTTCGGCAAGCAACTTGCGCCGCGACATCAAACGCTAAGGTGCCACGAGGTGTCTTCGTGGACTCCGGCTTCAATGGAGGTGCCCATGACACGTGTCGATACGCAGGTCCATGCCACGCTGCGCTGCCGTCAGGCAGCGGCTGCGTGCTGTTGCTGTTGCCGCTGATCGCTCGCAAGCCCAAGCACCCAACACATCGCACAGCACAAGGACGTCGGCAGCGCCGACCCAGGGGATACCCATGTCCGAAGGATATACGATCGATGCAGGCGACGAGACCGCCGGGATCGTCGTGCGCTACGAAGGCGAGCGCGGTTTCCGGTTCCATTCCGCGAGCCGGGCTTTCGATGCGCTCGATGGCCACGTGTTCGTCACTCCAGCGGCTGCGCAACGCGCCGCGCGCCAGTTTATCCGGGCCCGCGCGTCACGCGCGGGCCCGCGCACGGACGCAGGTGTGCGATGAGCGCGCCATCAGGATGGCTGGAGCGGCTGCTCGACTGGGCCGTCGGCACGGCGCGCGACCCTCATGTCCGGCACGCGCGCGCGGACGCGATGGCGCGCCTCGTCCCGGTGCATGGTCCACCGACCGAGGCTTGCACGCTTCACGTGCAACGCGACCGTGAGCGGGAGATGGAGTTGCGCGTTCTGATGTCGACCTGGATGTAGGCAACGGCTGGCCGGCAAGCGCAGGCAACGCGCTCCATCGCATGCGCCAGACGGCCGCCGTTGCCAACGTTTCCAGCAAGGCCGGGTCCTCGCCACCCAACCTTGTTACGGTCGGTACGGTCAAGGCCAGGCCAGACCAGACCAGCACAGGCCAGCACAGACCAGACCAGCATAGCTGGGCAGCTGCCGCGCATGCGCTGCGCACCGTTTCACATGAAACGTTTGTCCGCTGCGCGCATTGTTTGGAACCGCTGCAACCGGGCGTAGCAGACGGGCATCGCTGGTCCGCTAGCGCATCGCCGACGCTTGTTTCGCCGCGACAAGGCCCGGGTTTTCCCTATAGTCGGCCCCAATTGGGCAGCGTGGGGAGTAGGCCATGGCCGAGACGACGACGACACATTCTTCGCCGTACAGCATCGGCAGGGTAATCGACTACATCCTGGGCCGCAACACGCTGATCGGCATCGCTTCTTTCATGCTGCTGATCATTTCCGGCTATGCCACCTGGCATGGCATGCGCGATTTCATCATCGGCGTATCGGCAACCGCCAACCAGAGCCAGCAGCTGCCCGGCGGCATGTCGTTCTCCAACGACTTCCTGGTCGTCGCCGTGGTTGTCGCCCTCACCTTCCTGATGTGGCTGACCCTGCGCGAGACGTTCGGGGCGCAGCGCGACCTACGCACCCGCATCATCACGTTTCCGCTCTACGTATTTCTCGCGATTTGGTCGATCGGCTTCGGCTATGGCTTCTGGTGGAGCCTGATTTCTGGGGAGGAGGCGACGCGCACGGGCCTCGCCGGCCTGCAGGAGGACGCCCGCGATGCCGCCCAGGTGGTTGCGGCCAGGCTCGACGCTGTGCGCGGCCAGCTCGACAGCGTTGTGACCTGGTCCGACAGCCAGATGACGCGTGAGGAGACCAGCGGCGGCAGCTGCGGCACCGCGTCAGGCGCCGGTCGTGGGCCTCTTTACAACGCGCGCCGCAGCGTGCGCGACTCCATCACCACTCTGCGCGATGGCATGACCAAGACCTGGCTCGAGCCGGTGCAGGCGGACATTGAGCAGCTGCGTCAAGCGGCCGCCGGCCTCGGCGGAGCCACGGTGGAAGAGCGTCAGCGCGCGTTCGAGGCGCGAGCCTCCGAGATTCGTGGCCGAGCGCGCAACATCGCCGCCCGCAGCAACCAGCTTGGCAAGTCGACGGCGGGCGAAATGCGCGCATTGGCCAGCACGGTCGCCATTGCGCCGGGGGCCGCGGGCTTCTCGTGCTACGACCCGACGCTGGCCGAGCGTCTGCGGGCGGCGGCCGGCCAGGCCGAGCAACCGGCAGAACTGAAGCTGCGTGAGGCGGTCTTCAATGAAGGTCCGGCCGGCGTTGCCAACGCCGTCAAGAACCTGTGGCGCAACATCGGCGCCTACACCAGCAGTCTCTTCTCCTACCTGTTCACGCGCGGTGATACCGGCGTGGTCGGTCGCACCGATACCGGCGAGCCGATCACCGGCCGCGACCTGATCGCGCTGCTCGCCACCATCGGCATCGACCTGGGGCTGCTGGCGCTGGCAATCGTCAACCCGCCGCGGGAGCCGCCCTCGATCCGCCCGTCAGGGTCCCTGACCCGGCAAATCAACGCGGCGATCGATACGGCCATTGCGCGTGCCAACGTCACGCGCGACTGGATCCAGGGTCACTTCATCCATCACAAGCGCGCGTCGTATCTGGTGATACCCAATCTGTACGCGGCCGATCCCAACGATGAGCGGGAGAAGTCGCGGGCCCTGGCCATGAATCAGCTGGCTGGCGTGCTGAGCGACCTTGGACTGGTGCGCTGGCCGCGGAAGGGCACGTGGTTCAAAAGGAGCGAGCTCGATGAGTTGAAGGAAGACGAGGTGCACGCCAGCACCACGGACATTTCCGAGATCCGCAAGAAGTGGGTCGAGGATCACAAGAGTGATGCCAAGGTCCTTGAAGGCTACAGCCAGACGGCCATCCGCAATCACGGACTGTTCTCGAAGGCCCTGCGCGCATTGGAAATCGCCGAATGGAGCACCAAGGCCCGCCAGGACATCGAAGTCTTCACCCTCGTCGAGGCCGAAGGGCTGACGCCGCTTCTGATGGTCCTCAACGAGCGCCCTGACCTGCACTACCCCGAAGGCAACAAGACGCCCGCCAAGGCCAACGCATAACGGCCCTCACCCAGCAGCGCCGCCGCTCGCGGCGGCCGCGACCGGCCGGGGCAGCGGGGCGGCTGCGGCTTGCGGCAGCGTGAACTGAATGGTTGCACCCGGCCCCGCGTTGGCGGACGCCCAGATGCGTCCGCCGTGCGCCTGGATGATGGAGCGGCAGATCGATAGCCCCATGCCCATGCCGTCGGGCTTGGTGGTGAAGAACGCATCGAACAGTTTGTTTGCCTTGTCCGGCTCGATACCGACGCCGGTGTCCTCAACCGCAACCAGCACCTTGTCGCCTTCGCAGGCCTGGGTGCGGATCTTCACTTCGCGCGGCCGGCCAGCCACCTCCTGCATGGCGTCGATCGCATTGACGACCAGGTTGATGATGACCTGTTGCAGTTGAATACGGTCGGCGAGAACTTCGGCAAGCTGCGGCGCCAGCTGCAGGCGCAGCAGCACTCGCTGGCTGATGGCCTGGCTGCGCACCAGCGGCACCGTTTCCTCAATCACCTCATTAAGGTCCAGCCGCACCGTCTCCGGCGCGACCTTCTTCGACAGCGTGCGAATCCGGCGGATGACGTTGCTGGCACGCTCGACGCTGGCTGCAATGCGATCCACCAGCGGGCGCGCCTCCGCCACTTTGGGCGGGTCTTCCGCCAGGTATTGCTGGGCAGCTTCGGCGTTGATGGTGATGCTGCCGAGCGGCTGGTTGACCTCATGGGCAATCGAGGCACTCATCTCGCCCAGCATCGTGACGCGCGACACGTGTGCCAGCTCCGCCTGCACCTCCTCGAGCTCGGCTTGTGCGCGCTTGCGCTCGGTGATGTCCGTGTTGGTCTCCAGGACCGCCGCCGGCTGGCCGTGCTCGTTGCGCTGCAGGGACCATCGGCTCGATACGGTCAGAAGCGTGCCGTCACGCTTGGCGTGCACGAGGTCGCCTTCCCACCGGCCAGCCTGCACCAGCTCGGCCGTGATCTGCTCCGGCGATACGGGAAACACCGTCTGCAATAGCTTGTGGCTTACGTTGCCGATGGCTTCGTCCCTGCTCCAGCCGTACAGCTCCTCGGCTGCGCGGTTCCAATAGGTGATGACGTCGTCCATGCTGCGCACGAAGATGGCGTCATGGGTCAGATCGAGAAGGCTTGCCTGCTCGCGCAGGACCGAGTGCGCCGACTGGTTCATCAGTGCCAGAAGGGTCGCAATGGCGATCGCCGACAAGCTGACCAGGCAGCGCATGAGGGCGGCGTCGACCCTAATCTGGTGCGTCAACAGATAGCTCAGCACCGTCAGTGCCGCGCACGCCGAGGACACGATGAGGACATCGCGGCGGCTCAGGAAGACAGCGGCGATCAGCACCACGACGACGTAGACGACCGCGATGGCGATCTCGAGCGTGCTGATGGTATCGAACAGGAAGATGCCGATCGCAATTGCGCCCGCCGCAAGCGGCAGCATCGGCGATGCTGTGATCTGCGAGCGCGCGAGCTTCTGCCCTGGCCGCGCCGCATCGGCAGGAGACTTACGCCACGCCACAGCGACCGCTTTCCGAAGCCAGGCTGGTTCACTCATCGAGGCCTCGCTGGGCGGCACGCGCGAAGGACTATCCACACGTAGTTATAGCGCCATAGCTGCGAACGCCGGGCCCCAGCGCGACATTCAAATTTAAGAGAGTTTGCCCACCGACCGGATCTGATACGCGCTCAGCGTGCAGAGGCGCTGTATTGCCGCACCGGACCGTGCGCCGCAGCCGCGCTCATGCCCCTCAAGATTGAGCGGCTGCCTCGTCCACCACGCTGTTGCGCAGCGTGCCGATGCCGTCCACCTCCACCTCGACGACGTCACCCGGTGCGAGCCAGCGTGGCGGATCGAAGCGGGCGCCGGCTCCCGTCGGCGTGCCGGTCACGATCACGTCGCCGGGCTTGAGGGTCGCGAACGTGGAGAGATAGGCGATCAGGTCGGCAAACGGGAAGATAAGGCGCGCGGTGCTGTCGTGCTGGCGCACCTCGCCGTTGACGCGCGTGGTCAGCGTTAGCGGCGCCTTCAGGTCGATGGCGTCGCTGGTTACGATCCACGGGCCGAGGCTGCCTGAGCGGTCGAAGTTCTTGCCCTGCGTGACGTTGAACTTGCCGTGCCGCAGCCAGTCGCGCACGCTGCCCTCGTTGCACAGCGTTAGGCCGAAGATGTGCGCATGTGCCTGCTGGCGCGGGATGTGCCTGCCACCCCGTCCGATCACCAGCGCGATCTCGCCCTCGTAGTCGAGCTGCTTTGATACGCGCGGGCGCTCGATCGGCTGCCCGTGCCCGACCAGCGAGGCGGGAGCGCGGCAGAACAGGCTCGGGTACTGCGGTGCCGCCGAGCTGTCCTTGTATTCGTCGTTGCGCTCGGCGTAGTTGACGCCGATGCACCAGATTTTCTCGGGCGCCGGAATGGGCGGCAGCAGGGCGACCGAGTTCAGCGCATAGTCGGCCCTCGCACTGTCGATGGCGCGGCGCGCCTCGGCCAGGCCGTCCGCCGCAATCAAGGCGCGCAGCTCAGGAAACTGCGGCAGGCGTCGGCTCAGGTCGACGATGCCGCCGTCCACGACCGCGCCGTAGCCCTCGCCCTGTCCCACCCGATAGCTCGCCAGCCGCACCGCGTTCTCCCTGCCCGTTCGGCCCCATGCAGCAAGCCTATCTCAATTCGGCTGCAACCCATAGGTGTGCCCGCGGGGCCGGCGGCGCCTGATCGCGAAAATTTCCAACAGCGATTGAACCTTCTCGGCACGCCCAGCGACCAACCGCAGGTGCCGGCGCCGACGGCGTTGCGGCACACCCTACCGAGGAGATCAGGCTATGAAGCGTTTGTTTGCCCTGGCTGCGATGACGATTGCCAGTGGGATGTCGTTGAGTGTCGGGCTGTCGGGCCAGGCTCAGGCCGCGGGGTGCTATTACGGCGTCTACCAGGTCGGCGTCGGCATGATCGGCATCGACGGAAATGGGCATGCCGCGAAGAAAGACTGGGCCTGCAACCGAGCTCGCCGGGAGTGCAACCGTCTTTTGCAGCGCGCCCGCCAACAGGCGAGGCTTCCGCGCGGTGGTCCTCGCGATTTCACCTGCAAGCGCTACGGATAGCAAAGCGTGCCAGACGTCACCGGCCCGCGCTGGCGCGCGGGCTCTCGCTGCCGGCCATGGCGCTCCGCGCCTTGGCCAACGACTGCGACTGTTCGGCCCAGCTGCACCGATCACGGCCATGACAGGGCGCCCTTCTTCGGCTATGTGCAGCCTTGATGCTGCACATCAATGACCTCACCTACCGCATCGAGGGGCGCACGATCTTCGACAAGGCCACGGTCGGCATTCCGGCCGGGCACAAGGTCGGCTTCGTCGGCCGCAACGGCTCGGGCAAAACCACGCTGCTCAAGCTGATCGCCGGTGAGCTGCATGCCGACGATGGCGGCATCCGCATGCCGCGTGCGACCCGCATCGGTTGGGTGACGCAGGAGGCGCCAGGCGGGCCTGACAGTCTCATCGCATTCGTGCTGGCCGCAGACCAGGAGCGCCATCGCCTCCTGCACGAGGCCGAGTTGGCGCATGATCCCGAGCGCATCGCGTTGATCCATGAGCGCCTCGCCGACATCGGCGCGCACGTCGCGCCATCGCGCGCCGCCCGTATCCTGGC
>Ga0075431_100007461_pt1 | contig 10890 bp, 2 predicted proteins | sample RhiMetdeltSRZDD5_FD_75297 | JGI IMG/M metagenome (GOLD analysis project Ga0075431, IMG submission 75297) | Populus rhizosphere microbial communities from Tennessee, USA - Rhizosphere MetaG P. deltoides SRZDD5 | ecosystem: Host-associated > Plants > Roots > Rhizosphere > Soil | place: USA...
AACCGCTCGGACGGCATCTTCGTGAACGATACCGGCGACTGCACGACGCCTCCGCACTCTTTCGCGATCCCAACCCGGATCGCCTTCTGCCAGGTCGTGCTCTCGCGCGTGCCCAACCGTCTCACCGCGATCAACCGCGGCCTGCGCACGCTGCACTTCTACCAGCTCGACTACGACCGCACGAATCCGGAGCGGCTGGCCGGGGGCACGCAGGACAACGGCTCGTGGGAGACGCTGGGCGACCGGAATACCTGGGTCAACGTCAACGTGGCCGACGGTGGGCACCAGGGCTTCGACGCGGCGGGACCGACGCATGACCATGACTTCGCGCTGACCGCCTGGCAGCAGGGTCAGATCGAGGTCCGCTACAACCCGCTCGACCAGTTCGACGTGCAGTGGTCGGCGGACACGATGTTCTACTTCTATTCCACCGAGCAGGTGCCGTTCACCGGCAATGCGCTCACCGACCCCGTGCACAACGGCTGGATCTGGCATGGACGGGAGCACGTGTTCCGCTCCACGAACTACGGGCGCAATCCGGCGATGGACAAGAACCAGCACCGCCTCCACTGCAACGTCTGGTACGGAGACGGGGACGTGGACGAGAACGGCAAATACGAGATCCCCCAGGACGTCTGCGACGACTTCAAGCCGCTCGGAGACCCGGCAACACCTGGCCGCCTCACTTCCACGGCGTACGGCGACCGGTCCGGCGGCATGGTCGCGCACCTCGAGCGTGCACCGGGCGACGGCAACACGCTCTGGGTCGCCACCAGCACGGGACGCATCTTCGTCTCCAAGAACGCGGACAACCCCGACCCGGCCGCGGTCGTGTTCGACCGGATCGACAACGACGCCACCGCCACCAACGACCCGCCGCGCTACCCGACGTCGATCTTCGTGGACCGGACGAATCCGAACCACGCCTGGATCACCTACAGCGGTTACAACTCCAAGACCCCGGCCACTCCCGGCCACGTCTTCGAGGTCTTCTACGTCCCCGAGGCGTCGAGGTTCGTCAACCTGGATGGACACAAGATCAACGGGTACGGGGATATCCCGGCGCAGGCGATCATCGCGACCCTCCGCGGCACGCTCTACGTCGCCAACGACTATGGCGTCGTGGTGAAGGAGCCCAACTCGACGGTCTGGAAGATGTCGCCGGCGGGCCTCCCCAACATGCTCGTGGCCGACCTCGTCTACGTGCCCGAGAAGGACACGCTCTACGCCGCCACCCACGGCCAGGGCGTGTGGGAGCTGAAGGTCCAGTAACCGCCGGACGTTTCTCGCTCGGGAGGGTCCGTCTCCGGACGGGCCCTCCCGGGCGTTCTTGCGGTAACGAGCCCGGACCCGCCCCTCCTCAAGCTCGCGAACGGGGCCGCTTGCGGGAGGACCGGCCACCGAACGACTCCTCGTCGCCCAGGCTGCGGAGGAACTCGCGGACCAGGGCGCTGACCGAGCTGTCCCGCTCCGTCGCCTTGACCCGGGCGCGGCGGTAGATCTCCTCGGGCACGGATACCGTGATGTTCTTCACAACGCTCGACACCGCGAACGTTCAGCCGTCTAGTCGTGGTCTCGATCATGGGGGACGGTCACGACGGTCGTGGCCGTGCCCAGATTGCCCGCGTTGTCCTGGACCCGCAGGACGATCGTGTAGGTGCGGCCGTCCCTGTCGCCGCCGTTGCGCAAGGCGACGAGGGGAACCGCGGCCGTGTAATGGCCGCCCGCCCCGAGGGTGACGGTGCCGCTCGGCTGCACCTTGCCGTACTCGTCCACCACCGAGAACCGGGCGCTGACGGGATCGATGCCGGAGGTCGCGTCGGACACGCTGCCGGAGACGGTGACGGTGACCGGGTTGCCGGTGGGCGGCCAGAGGCTCGCGGGCTGGGCACTGGCGGAGACCGTGGGAGGGGTGCCGTCGATCTTGATGGCGAGGGTGTTGGGAGCCTCGGTGTTCCCGGAGCCGTCCACGCTGAAGAACGTGAGGCCGTGGATCCGATCGCCGGAGACGCCGAAGGGACCCGAGTACGCGACGGCGGGTCCGCCGTCGAGGTTGTAGGTGGTGGAGGCCTGGCCGCCGCCGGCGTCGGTGGCGGTCAAGGTCACCTGCACGGGACCGCGGTACCAGCCGTTGCTGCCGACGAGGCCGCTGACCGTCGCCGTGGTGACGGGCGCGGAGGAGTCGCCGGCGGAGAACAGCAACGCGCTCTGGTCGCCGATGACGGGAGCCTGGTAGCTCCAGGCGATCTGGCGGGCGTTGGCGAGGCCGGCCGCATTGCGGATCCCGACCGTGGCCAGCGCGCCCTTGCTGGCGGGATTGGCCGCCCCCAGCGCCGTCGTCTTGTACTGGAAGAGGACGTCGTGGCCCGCCTCCGAAAGCACGACCTGGAAGGTGACGGGATTGGACGATCCCTGCGGATAGGCGTTGTTCCACTGCACGACGAAGCGGCGGTGGCCGGGCGCGCCCACCGTCTGGTAGAAGACGGCGCCGCCGCCGGCGGCCTGGAACGTGAGGTCCGACCAGAGGGGCATCAGGGCGGGGCGGTCGCCCGGCGGGACCACCGCCGTGATGTCGACGTTGGCGAAGTCGTTGAACGTGCACCCGGCCGCATCGCCCACGAAGTACAGCGCGCCGTTGGAGCTCACGCAGACGATGGTGTAGGCCTGCCCATAGAACGGGAAGGCGAAGGGCAGGGTCAGGGCGGCCATCCCGTCGTCGATGTCGGCGAGGACGCTGGCCCCGCCGCTGGCCCCCGCGATGTCGACGAAGCTGTAGACCGTCGAGTCCGTGGCCACATAGCCGGCGGCGTCGGGACCCTTGGTGGTCGCCCCGCCCGCGCGGGCGGCCAGGACGACGCACAGCGCCGCCCACGCGATCCGTCTCGCCTGACCTCTGGAGTCGCGCATCGTGCCCCTCTGCACCGGATCCACCTCTTCGCCCCTCACCATGACGTCTGCTTCACGGTGAAGATCTGCCCGCCGAACGTGATCCGCGCCCGGCGTATGGCGATGGTCAGCGAGTCGTACGGCGTCACGTGGTAGCCCTGGGTGAAGATGTTGCTCACCGGGCCCGTCAGCGGATCGAGCAGGATGAAGCTGGGCTGGTCCGTGCCCGTGGCCGGGGTGCAGCCGAGGCCGGTTGGAGAGCCGAGCACGCTGCTGGTGCCGCCGTGCTTGTCGAACAGCGCCCCATAGGCGTTGAGGCTGTATCCGCAGGCTCCTCCCGTCTGCCGGACTTCGAAGGTGCGGTCTCCGAGCTGGACGGTCCCGACGCGCGTGGCCGTGGACGGGTTCGTCGCCACCGCGTACGTCACCTGGCCCGCGCTGCCGTCGAAGGAAGACGTACTCGCCGAGATCCAGCCGACGTAGCTCAGCGGCACCGGCGTGCAGCCGGTGGCGGTGGTGGTGAAGGCGAACGTGGCCAAGGCGACGCCGTCGGACGAGATGGTGACCGGCGACGCGGTCGTGATCGTGTAGGCGCACGGCGCGCCCGCCTGGTCCACGGTGTAGGTGAGGCCGGCGATGGTGAGGGTCCCGCTCCGCGGGCTGGCGCTGGTGTTGGGCTGGGCCACGAAGGAGACGCTGGCCGAGCCCGCGGTGCCGGAGGACGAGATGGTCAGCCAGGCGGGCGTGTTCGTCACCGCCGTCCAAGCGCACACACCGGGGGCGATCACGCCCACGGATCCGCTACCGCCCGCGGCGGGCACGGAGCCGCTCGGGGACTGGAGGCTGTAGGTGCAGGCCGTCCCCGACTGCAGGATGCTCACGGTCTGGCCGGCGATGGTCAGGTCGGTGGAGCGCGAGCCGACGGAGAAGGCATTCGAGTCGGCATGCACGCTGATGGTGGCGTTCCCGGTGCCGGAGGCCGGGACCATGGTGGCCCAGGTGGCACCGCTGGACGCCGTCCAGGAGCAGTTCGTCCCGTTCGTGGTGATGCCCACGAAGCCGGTGCCGCCCGCCGGTCCGTAGGGCGCCCCCAGGGCCGAAGTGTCGATGGTCACGCTGCAGGCCAGGCCGTCCTGCGTGACCTGGAAGGTCTGACCTCCGATGGTGAGCGAGCCCGACCGGGATTCGGTCGTGGAGTTGGGCTCGACGGAATAGACGAGCGTGCCGGGGCCGATGCCGGAGCCGCCCACGGGTGAAGTCACGGTGATCCAGCTCGGGCCGAGGACGGTGTCCCAGGGGCAGGCGGAGGGGGTGGTGACGGTCACCGACCCCGCGCCGCCCTCCGCCGGAGCGGAGGCGTCGTAGGGGCTGAGGCTCAGTTCGCACCCCACGCCCGCCTGCGTCACCGTCAGCGTCTGTCCGGCGATGGTCGCGGTGTGGAGGACGGTCGAAGCCGTCGGATTGGGCGGGATCGTCACCGTGACGCCGCCGTCGCCCGATCCACTGCCCGGTGTCGCACCCAGGCCCGTGGCCGTCCACGGAGGACAGGCCGGTGCGGAAGCGGTGACGGCGATGAAGGCGGTGCCGCCCGCGGCCGGGGCCAGGAAGTCGACGGGGTTGATGGCGAACGAGCAGGCCGAGCCGAATTGGGTCACGGTGTAGTTGGCGCCGTTGACCATGATCGTGCCGCTGCGTGGGGTGCTCCCGCCGTACAGGTCGACGCTGTAGCTGACACTGCCCGCTCCGGTGCCGCTACCCGCGGTGATCGTGATCCAGGAAGTGGAAGGCACTGCCGTCCACGCGCACGTGGCTCCCGCGGCCACGTCGAAGCTGCCGCTGCCTCCGACCGCGGGCTGGCTGCCCGCGGACGGGTTCAACGTGTAGCTGCACGGCGTCGGCGGCGCGATCGTCACCGTGACGGGGACGAAGTCGATCAGGTTCGCGGCGCCGGGAGCGCGCGCGCCCAGCAGCCCGACGTACGTCCCCGGTCCGAGCGACGAGACGTCGATATCGAGGCCCACGGTCGTGGACGTGGTGCCGCTGGTCGCGGAGAGGCTCGCGTCGGGAATGCCGCTCAGGGCGAGGGTGAAGGGCACGGCGCCGCTGGTGGTGTCGACGGAAACGGTCACCGGGCTCGGGGCCGGCGTGCCCTGCTCGTGGTAGACCTGGATCGGCCGGGGCGCGAGGCTCAGGGCCGGCGCCTGGCCGGCGGCGTTGTCGATCGTGATCTTGTAGGCCTTCCCCAGCGTGGCGCCCAGCGAATCGGTGGCGGTCACGAAGACGGAGAAGTTCCCCGGGTAGGTGGGCGTGCCCGACAGCAGGCCCGACGCGAAGGCGAGGCCGGGCGGCAGGTCGCCCGTGGGATCGATCTGGATGGTGTAGGGCGGAGTTCCACCCGAAGGAGCGAGCGACACGGAATAAGGCGCGCCCACGATTCCTGGCGGGGCCACGTCGGGAGTCAGTGCGAGCCGCGAGACCTTCAGGGAGGCGACGAGGCTCGAGGACTGGCTGCTCGCGTCGGTGGCGGTCAGCGTGAACGAGTACGTTCCCGGCGTGGACGGGACGCCGCCGAGCTGGGTCGGCACCCCGTTGGCCCCCGGCAGCAGGACGATTCCCGGGGGCAGCGAGCCACCGGAGAGAGCCCACGAGTAGGGAGCCACCCCGCGGCGGGAGATGGTCGAGTAGGGCGCGTCGAGAGGCAGGGTGTAGGGCACGCCCAGGGAGGCGTCGAACAGCGTGCGCGGCACGGTGACGGTCGTGAAGGGAGAAGGCACACCCGGCGGTGTGATCACCAGGTTCATGCTCGGGCCGTTCACGGTGTGGCTGGCCGAATCCGAGATGATCGGCGTGATCGTGAAGTTGCCCACCTCGAGTGGCGTGCCGGAGAGGACGCCGGCCGGGCTGAGCGTGAGGCCCGCGGGGAGCGGGGAGAACGGCGACTCGCTGAACGTGTAGAGCGGCGTTCCACCCGCGACCTTGAACGTGAACGAGTACGGACTGCCGACGTTCCCGCTCGGCAGGTCGGGGGCCTGGAAGCGAATGGCGGGAGACACGACCTGGATCGGGGAGACGCGGAACGTGAACTGGTGGTCGGCGGAGTTGCCGTTGGCGGTGTCGGTCGCGCGCAAGGTGTAGATGTACGTGCCGGGGACGGTCGGTTGCCCGGCCAGGCGGGTCGTCCCGGGGTTGAAGTCCGGCATCAGCGCCGTACCCGGGGGCAGCAGGCCGGAGACGAGCGACCAGCTGTAGGTCGCGCTTCCGCCGTTGACGTTGATGGCGGCGAGCGACTCGGAGCGACCCCATCCCACGGGACCGTCGAGCGGGTTGCCGCTGATCACCTCGACTCCGGCGGAACTCGTCACGTCGAAACCCATGCTCCGGGTGACCGTCTTCCCGAGCGCATCCTGTACGCGCAGGAAGAGGCTGTAGCTGCCGGTGCTGGTGGTCGTCCCGGAGAGGAGACCGTCCACGGAGAGCGTGAAGCCGGGGGGCAGGGTATCCACGCCGAGGGCGGCGGGAAGGATCGAGAACTCGTAGGGCGGCGTGCCCCCGACGGCCCTGAACTGGAACGCGTATGCCGTTCCGGCGATGGGACTCGGTGGCCCCTGCTGGAGGATGGCCAGCGACGTCACGCGCAGCGTGAACGTCCGCCGCATCTGGGAGCCCGTGGAATCGGTGGCGATCAGGTCGAACGTGTACAGGCCCGCGGCGCGCGGCGCGCCCGCGAGCAACGTCTGGCCCGGGTTGCGGTTGACGGGGAGGAGGTCTCCCGCAACCAGGCCCAGGCCGAGCGGCAGCGAGGAGCCGGGGGCAAGCGTCACCGTGTAGGGCGGAACGCCAGAGTTGGGCGTCACGAAGAAGGCCACGCTCTGTCCCACCGTCGTGTCGGGCAACGCGGTCGAGAGGAGCGGGAAGGTGAGCTGCATGGCGTTCGGAGTGCGGGCGTAGAGGGTGAAGCGCCGCGAGATCACCGGGCCGCCATCGGTCGCCCTGATCGTGAAGGTGAACGCGCTGGCAGTGGCGGTGGTGGTTCCGCTCAAAGTTCCCGTCGACGACAGCGTGAAGCCAGGTGGCACGCCCTGCGCGGTCCACGTCACGGTTCCGCTGTTGCCGGAGGCGGTGAACGTGTAGGTGTAGGGCACCCCGGCGATGGCGACGGGCAGGATCGCGGGGTCGGGCATCGTCAGGTTCGAGATGCGCACGCTGAAGGAGAAGGCGAGCGTGGCCCCGGAAGCATCCGCAACCCCGAGGGTGAACGAGTAGTCGCCGGCCTGCGTTGGGCTTCCGCTGAGGAGACCGTCGCTGGAGAGGCTGAGACCCGGCGGCAGGGAAGATCCCGGGAGGACGGACCAGGTGACCGGCCCGCTGCTCCAGGCCAGGAGCGTTTGCGAGTAGGACGTCGACAGGGATCCGTCGGCAAGCGCGGTCGGGCTGAAGAGGGCGAGGTCAGCGACCTGGATCGTGAAGGTCCTCACCCCGATGTTGCCCGCCGTGTCCTGGGCCCGCAGCGTGAAGCTGAAGGTCCCGGTGGTCAGGGGGATACCGGAGAGCACATAGCTGCTCGAGGAGAACCCGTTGGGGACAGAGGTGCCACTGAGGATCTCGAAGCCCGGCGGCAACGGCGAGAGGGCGGTGACGGTGTAGGGAGGCGAGCCTCCGTTGAGCGAGAGGTTGCGGTTCTGGAGCGCACCCAGGCCGACCACACCCTGGTTGGCCCCCAGCCCGAAGTTGATCAGCGTGGACGTGGGACCGGAAACGAAGAAGTTGACGTTCTGGAAGACGCTGTTGCCGTCCTCGTCCACCACCTGGATGCCGCTGCTGAAGGAGCCGGTGTTGGTCGGCGTCCCGGTGATGCGGCCGGTGGCGGGGGCGACAGACAGGCCGGGCGGCATGGGATTGCCGACGCTCGTCCAGGTGTAGGTGCCCTCACCGCCGACGACCAGGAGGGAGTGCGTGTACGGAGTGTTGTAGACGAGGGGGGTGCCTGGATTGAGGGGAAGGTTGAAGTCCATCCACAGCAGCTTCGAGATGTGCCAGGTGAACGTGCGCGTCACCGTCGTGCCTGCGCCGGCGTTGTCCGTCACGGCCAGCGTGAAGGAGTAGAACCCCGCGGCCATGGCGCGGCCGGCCAGATAGCTGAAGCCGGGGGCCAGGTTCGCGGAGTAGGCCTCTCCCGGGGTCACGAGGGAGACGCCGGGAGGCAGGGATCCGGAGACGACGGCCCACGTGTACGGTGCGGTTCCACCGGAGACGAAGAGCGCGACCTGCGTGTTGTCGCCCACCGTCCGGTCGCCGATCGAACCGTTCGTGATGGCCAGAGGCTGGGGTGACGAGCTCACGATCCGCAAGGAGAAGATCTTCTGGACGGTGCCGCCCGGTCCGCTGGCCTGGACGGTGAAGGACGAATTGAAGGTGCCGTTGGGCGTCCCGGAGAGAGTGCCGCTGGAGCTGTTCAGGCTAAGGCCGGACGGTGTCCCGCCCTGGGTCGTCCAGGTGCAGGGCGCACCACATCCCGCGGCCGAGAACGTCTGGCTGTAGAAGCTGCTCACCGTGCCCGCGGGCAGGACACCGCCGGGGGCGATGGCGAATGGGTCGACGACGAGCGCGAATCCCTCCCAGACGTAGTCGGACGTGGTGAGGTCCTCCAGCCGGAGGGTGGGGAAGAAGCTGCCCGTCGCGGTCGGCGTCCCATGGAGCTGGCCGGACGTATCGAGGGTCAAGCCGGGCGGCAGGTTGCTGGCCGTCCAGGAGTAGTTGCCGCTGCCTCCGTAGGGCACGAACGTGAACGAATAGGGCTGGCCGAGGGTCGCCTTCGGCGGCCGGAACAGCGACACGTTGCGCAGCGGTGGAACGGTAATGGTGATCGCGCGATCGAAATGGTTGCCCGCGGAATCCGTCACCCGGATCGAGGTGCTGTAGGTCGCAGGCACGGTGATCACGCCGAGGAACTCGGCAGTCACGTCGGATGCGATGAAGGTCGGCAGGGGCGGCCCGTCCTGCACGCGCATCCCGGGTATGGCGGTGGCGCCCGGTGTCAGCGCGAAGTGATACGGCGGCGCTCCACCGGTCGCCCGGAGATCGATGAAGACCCCACCGAGAGACCAGACGCCGAGGTCCGGTCCGATCGGGATGTCGAGCGGCGGATAATCGCCGACGGCGTAGATGGAGACGCCGAACCAGCGGGTGTTCGCATGGCCGGCGGTGTCCGTCACCTTGAGCTGGAAGGAGAAGAATCCGCTCGCGGTGGGAGTACCGCCCAGCGTCCCACCGGAGGACAGGGTCAGACCCGGCGGCAAGACGTTCTGCACGACCGTCCACGTCAGCGCGCCCGTGCCCCCGTTGGCGGTGAACGACCGCGTGTACGCCTGGTTCACGAAGCCGTCCGGCAACGTGAAGTTGCCCGACACGCTCAGCGGCGTCACGATCATCGTGAACTGGCGCTGGCCGAAATTGTCCGGATTCGCCCCGTCCGCGGCCCTGACCAGGAACGTGTAGGTGCCGGCGGCGTTCGGCGTTCCGCTGAGCTGGCTCCCGAAGAAGCTCAGACCGGGGGGCAAGGTTCCGTCTTGGAGAGACCACGTGTAGGACGGGGCACAGCAGGCCGAGAACTGGTTCGAATAGGAGTTGCCCTGGGTGACGTAACCGAGGTCGCCGTTGTGGTTGATGCCGATCGTCCGAGTGCCGCCACCGATCGAGAGGTAGTAACCCGTGCGGAGCGTGTGGTTGGGGGTGGAGGTATCGGTGACGAGCAGGTTGAGGCCGAAGTTGCCGTTCTCGACCGGCGTTCCCGAGACGACGAAGGTGGCGGGATCGAAAGTGAGGCCCGCGGGCAGACGGCCATCGATCTGCGCCGCCGTGTACGGCTGCGTGCCTCCGATGATGCGCAGCTTGCCCGAGTACGGGGTGAAGATGGTGCCGCCACCGTAGTTCGAGTAGTCGAGCAGTTCCGTGACGCGGAGGGGGAAGGTGTTGCTCGTCGTCTTGCCGCCGGCGTCCGTGACCGTCAGCGTCACGTTGTAGTTTCCGAGCGCCGTCGGCGATCCCGTGATCTCGACGTTCCCCGGTGTGACCCAGGAGACGGTGTTCCCGCTCCCCCAGCGGATGGACAGGCCGGGGGGCAGGCCCGTGGCCGTCCAATTGAAGGGGGCGGTCCCGCCTGAGCTCACCCAGACATTGTTGGTGTAGGGCCAGCCGAGGGTGCCGTCGTGGAAATCGACGCCGATCTGCGGCAGCGTCGCGGGAAGTCCGATGACGTCGATGGCCATCTGCTTGACGTAAGACACGTGGTGGTCGTCGGTAACGGTGACCCGGAAGCCGTAGTTGCCGGGCCCGGTGTTGACGGTGCCATGGATGGTTCCCGAGGGGTCGAGGACGAGGCCATTGGGCAGGAAGTCGGACGTGAAGGTATAGGGCGCCGTCCCGCCACTGGCGGCGATGGTGGTCGAGTAGGACGCGTTCTGGGTGGCGTTCGGCAGCATCCCGTCGGTGGTGATCTCGACGTCGAAGACGTGGATGTTGACCTGGCGTGAGACCGTGTCCAGCCCGTCGTTCACGGTGAACCAGACATCGTAGAACCCGGAGGCGTCCGGCGTGCCCGAGATCTCTCCGGTCGAACTGAGCGTCACGCCCGCGGGCAGCCCGCTCGTCGCCGTCCAGGTGAGCGGCCCCGGTCCGGCCCCGTTGGCGGCGGTGAGCGTGTACGAGAAAGGCTTGCCGACGAACGTGTCCGGCAGGTCCCAGTACACCGTCACTACCAGCGGGGAGATCCTCATCGAGTAAGTACGCTCGACGCTCTCGGAGCCGCTCGTGACGCTCAGGGTGAACTCGTAGTTGCCGGGAGTGGTGGCCACGCCGATGACGCCGGCGCTGGCGTCCGAAGGGAACCACGGGGGGCCGTCCGTGCGCAGCGACATCCCCGGGGGCAGCGTGCCCGCCACGAGCTCCCACGTGTACGTTCCGTTTCCACCGGTGGCGGTGAGTGATCGCTGCCATTCGCCAATGCTG
>Ga0075431_100007464_pt1 | contig 10889 bp, 7 predicted proteins | sample RhiMetdeltSRZDD5_FD_75297 | JGI IMG/M metagenome (GOLD analysis project Ga0075431, IMG submission 75297) | Populus rhizosphere microbial communities from Tennessee, USA - Rhizosphere MetaG P. deltoides SRZDD5 | ecosystem: Host-associated > Plants > Roots > Rhizosphere > Soil | place: USA...
GATGTCAGCGGCCGCGCCTTTCCGGGCGAGATCGTACGGACCGGGATGTTGCCGCACCCGCTCGATCTGTGGTCGCGTCTACGGCCGAAGAGCCGGACCGCCGCGGATCGCACCGCCTCCGCCGGCGCCGCTGCCGCGCCTCCCGGTCGCGCTCGGCGGTGGCTCCTTTCCTTGCTCAAGACGCCGGACGTCTGCACGGGCTGGCTTCCGGTCGCCGTCGTCCGTGGCATCCGAGAAGTGCAGCGGCGCAACATCCGCCACATCGTGTCGTCCGCCCCCCACTGGACCAATCATCTCGTCGCGCTCTGCATCGCCACCGCCACCCGCCGACCATGGACGGCCCACTTCCGCGATCCGTGGATGGGCATCCCCCAGTGGAAGCCGGTGAGCCGTGTCTCCATGGCCATCGAGGCGTGGATGGAGCGTAGCGTCGTGGAGCACGCCACCAACGTCGTGTGTGTCACCGAGCAGCACGCGGCGCTGCTGCGGCAACGCTACCCGTCGTTGCCGACGGGGAAACTGGTGACCATTCCCAATGGCTTCGACGAAGGCGAATGGGAGCACCTCCGCGCGCCGCGGGCGCCCACCACCGATCCCCGGGCGTTCGTGGTGACGTACGCGGGAAGCTTCTATCAGGCGCGCAATCCGCGGCCGCTCTTCGAGGCCTTCCGCCAGCTCATCGCGGCCGGCGACGTGGACGAGAAGACGGTGCGGATCGACCTCATCGGGTGGTGTGACGTCGCCGAGGGCGCGCTCGTGAAAGAGGCGGCACGGAAAGCGGGTCTCGAGAGCGCCGTGCACTTCGCGGGCGCCCTCAGTCGCGACGAGACGCTGCCGCGCCTGCTGGAGTCCGATCTTCTGCTGCTGCTCGCCGAAGCGCAGCCGTACCAGATTCCCGGCAAGACGTACGAGTATCTCCGCGCGGGCCGCCCGATCCTCGCCCTCACCGGACCGGGGGCGGTCGCGCAGTTACTGAGCGGCGTGCCCGGCGCCCACGTGGTGATTCCGGAGGACATCGATGCCGTCGCCGCCGCCGTGCGCGAGGTGTACCGCCACTGGCGCGACGGCGGCACGGGGCCGGTGCCGAGCAGTAGTTTCATCCGCCAGTTCGACCGCCGCCGGCTCGCCGGCCGTCTCGCGGAAGTCATCGACGACGATCGTTCCGTCGCCGCGCTCCCGCCGCGCAGCCCGGTGGCGCCCAGCTAACGGCCATGTGCGGGATCTTCGGCCTGCGCGCCCGGGAGGGTGGCCCGCCCGTCGCTGAATCGGTGTTGCGCGCGATGGGGGCGTCGCTCCGCCACCGCGGCCCGGACGATGACGGCTTCCTCGTCGATGGAGCCTTCGGCTTCGGGATGCGCCGCCTCAGCATCATCGATCTCACGTCGGGCCACCAGCCGCTCGGCAACGAAGACGGCTCCGTCCAGATCGTGTTCAACGGCGAGATCTACAACTACCGCGATCTCGCCGAGCAGCTTCGGTCGCGCGGTCACGGCTTCCGCACGACCTCCGATACCGAGGTCATCGCCCACCTCTTCGAGGAGATGGGTGCCGACTGCGTGCAACCGCTGCGCGGGATGTTCGCATTCGCGGTGTGGGATCGTCGCCGCCGCTCGCTCCTGCTCGCGCGCGACCGGCTCGGGATCAAGCCCCTCTATTACGCGTGCGTGGGACACGAGGTCGTCTTTGCCTCCGAGCTGAAGGCGATCTTGCAGTCGCCGGCGGTGCCACGGGACGTCGATCCGGACGCGATCCTCGCCTATCTCCGCTATGGCTACGTGCCCGATCCGCTGTCGATCTTCAAGCACGTGCGGAAATTGCCGCCGGGGCACGTCATGCTGGTGGCCGCCGATGGCACCCCGGAGATCCGACGCTACTGGGACCCGGCACCCGCGTTCGCCAACGTCCACGCCGCCTCCTCCCCGGACGCGCTCGCGGAAGAGTTGCGATGGCGGCTCCGCGACGCCGTGCGCAGCCATCTCGTGAGCGACGTGCCCGTGGGCGCCTTCCTGTCCGGCGGTGTCGATTCGAGCGCGGTCGTCGCCCTGATGGCGGGAGAGCTCGGCCGCTCCGTGAAGACGTTCTCGATCGGGTTCCCGGAACGCGAATTCGACGAGCTGCCCTATGCCCGGCTGGTGGCGGAGCGCTTCGAGACGGAGCACCACGAGCTGGTCGTCACGCCCGCCTCCCTGCCGCAGGTGGAAAGCATCATCGCGCAGTTCGACGAGCCCTTCGCGGATGCCTCCGCCATTCCCACCTACTTCGTCTCGACGCTCGCCGCGCGCGAGGTGAAGGTGGTGCTGTCGGGGGACGGGGGCGACGAGCTGTTCGCGGGGTACGACCGTTACGCCGTCGATGCCCGGCGGCACCGCCTCGGCGCCGTCGCCGGCCTTGCCCCCGGGGTCAAGTGGCTCGGCCAGTCGCTGCCGGACGGCACGCGCGGCAAGAATTTTCTGCTCAACATCTCGCTCCCCCGCATGGAGCGCTACCTCGACAGCGTGTCCCACTTCTCACCGGGGCGGCTCGCGCAGCTGCTGAACGCGGAGTTCGTCAACGGAGGACGGACGCAGTCCGACGTGATGCGCGAGCACGTCGAGCGGAGCGACGGCCTGGGATTCCCCGGGCGGTTGCAGTACGTCGATCTCAAAACCTATTTGCCGGGCGACATCCTCACCAAGGTCGATCGCATGAGCATGGCGACGTCGCTGGAGGCGCGGGTGCCGCTGCTCGATCACGAGCTGGTGGAGTTCGCGGCGGGAATCCCGTCGTCGCTGCAGCTTCACGGCGGGGAGCGCAAGCGGCTCTTCAAGCGCGCGATTGCAGGCGTGTTACCGCCGGAGGTGCTCGACCGTCCCAAGCAGGGCTTCGCGGTCCCACTCGAGTACTGGCTCCGCGGCGACTGGGACGCGTTCCTGGAGGGCACGCTGTTCACGTCGAGCGCGGTGGGGATGGCGATCTTCGATGCTCGGTACGTGCGGCACCTGTTCGAGCTGTACCGGACGACACGGCGCGGGGACATCCTCCATCGGTTGTGGACGCTCGCCGTTTTCGAGACCTGGTCCCGGGTGATGGCGGCGATGCCGCCCGATCGGGTGGCGAGCGTGGACGTGCATCGGTGAACGTCCCCGCCGGTCGCGCCCGCGCGGTGTTGCGGCGTACGGCACCGTGAACCCCTCGCCGACGCTCACGACCGCCGTGCCGCCGGCGTCGCCACGAGCGGCGGCGTCGGAGTGGCAACGCTACGTCGAGGACTTCGATTTCCTCGCGTTCGACGGGAACGCGCGCGTGCTCGATCTCGGGTGCGGCGCGGGCGACCAGCTCGAGGGCCTGGCGCGTCGCGGTGTCAGAGGCGTGGGCGTGGATCGCAACGTCGGCAGCGTCGCGGAGTGCCGGCGCCGCGGATTTCCGGCGATTCGCGCGGCGGGGGAAGCGTTGCCGCTGCGCGCGGACAGCGTGGACGGCGTCATATGCAAGGTGACGATTCCGTATACGCACGAGCGCGCCGTGTTCGGGGAGATCGCGCGCGTGCTGCGCACGGGGGGGATCGCGCGCTGCGCCTACATCGGTGCCGGCTATTACCTCCGCTATCTCCTGCGGGGTCCGTCGTGGAAGGTGCGGCTCTATGGCCTGCGGACGCTCGTCAACACGTGGGTGTTCGTGGTCACCGGCCGCCGACACGCGCGTGGGGTCGGCGACACGCTCTACCAGTCCCGGCGGCGGCTCGGCCGCTACTATGCCGAAAACGGGCTCTCCTGCGTCGAGGACCGGCCGTCGAAACGGTTCTGCGGATTTCCCGTGTTCATCTATCAGACCCTTCGTCGCTCCGAGCCGGAGCGCGGGCCGGCACGCTGAAGGCGCTGGTGCGAGCCCGGGCCCCGAGGCGGCGATGACCACGGTGGACGTGCGCTCCGATACGGCCGTGGCCGCGCCGGCCTCGACGTTCAGTGGTCGCGTCGTGCTTGCCGGCTACTATCCGCCCCCGCTCGGTGGTGAGTCGGTGCACGTGGCGGGTCTCGCGCGCGGGCTCCGGGCACGCGGCGTCGACGTCGAGATCGTCAATCTCAGAAAAGGCGCGCCGCCCAGCCCCGACTACCGTCACGTCACCGGCGTCGCCTCGCTGTGGCGGGCGCTTGCGGATGGGCTGCGCGGAGGCGCGTTGCTCCATCTCCACACCAACGGCCACAGTGCCAGGAGCTGGAGCGTGGTCATGGCCGCCGCCGCCGTGCTCCTGCGCACGCGGTCCGCGGGCGTGCTGACGCTGCACTCCGGATTGTGTCCGGGATATCTCGGGCGCCGCGGCCGCGCCGGGCGCGCGCTCATCCGGCTTGCTCTCGCGCCGTTCGCACACGTCATGTGCGTCAACACGAGCATTCGCGACGCCCTCGTGGGCATCGGTGTGGCGCCAGGGCAGCTCTCGGTGCTTCCGGCCTTTCTCGGCGTCGAGGCTCCGGGCGCGCTCACGGACGCGGACGCGGCCATGATCGCCCGCTTTCGGCCGTATCTAGTGGCGGCCGGCGGCGCCGGTGCCGAGTACGGGATGGACGTCCTCCTCGCCGCCGTCGATCAGTTGCGGCGCCGCTACCCGCAGCTCGGATGTGTCGTCATGGGCGGCGGGGATTCGCGCCCCTTGCGCGACGCTCTCGGCGCGCGCGGCGTGGATCGGCATGTCGTCGCGCTGGGCGAGGTTGCGCACGCGCGATATCTCGCCTTGCTGGCGCGCGCGGACGTCTTCGTCCGGCCGAGCCTCGTTGACGGCGACGCGATCTCGGTGCGGGAGGCGCTCGCGCTCGGGCGACCGGTCGTCGCGAGCGACACGGATTTCCGGCCCGACGGCGTCGTGCTCTTCCGGCGCGGCGACGGCAACGATCTCGCCGACAAACTCGCGATCGCGATCGAGCAGGTTGCCGGCTCCGCGCACGCGGCAGGCACCGTCACCACCCTCGACGAGGTCGTGAGCATCTACCGCCGTGCTGCTGCTGTCGGCGCGCGCACGCCACGGCGGGTGGCAGGCACGCCATGACGGTGACACGGGCGTTGCGGGCGCTCGGACGTGAAGTGGTGGGATTCCGCTTCGACTATCCGCTCGACGTGTGCGTGGAGGCGGGGACGCGCGGCGCGCTCCGGTACTACGTGTACAGCGACCGGCTGTTCCTCGACGATCAGGTGTTCGACGACGAGGGCGTCCCCCGCAAGTCGTACCGGCTCCTCGGGCCCCGCTACAACCCGCTGTTCGTCGCCTGGTGGGGTCTCCACAACCTCGAGCGCCACCTCAGATTCGGCGAGGCGGCCGGCCGCGACCGCTTCCGGGCCCAGGTGGAATGGCTGCGGCGACACGCGGAGGAACGAAAAGATGGCGCCGTCGTGTGGCCGTGTGACTTCGAGTGGCAGGAAGGGCGATGTCGTTTGCGGGCGCCGTGGATCTCGGCGATGTACCAGGGCGCGGTCATGAGCGCGCTCGTCCGCGGCTACCGGCTCACCGGGGACGCCGAGCTGCTCGCCCTGGCTCTCCGCGGCTGCCAGGTCTTCTCGAAGAGCATCGAAGATGGTGGTGTGCGCACCATCGACGATGGTCACGTGCTCTACGAGGAATATCCGGGCTATCCGCTGCCGCGCATCCTCGACGGGTTTCTCGTCAGTCTCCTCGGGCTCTACGATGTCTTCGTGGAGACCGGGGACACCGCGGTGGGGCAACTGTTCCAGGACGGCGTGCGGGGGCTCGCCCGGACGCTGCCCTTCTGGGATTACCGGGGACGCTGGTCGTGGTACGGATCCCACGGCTATTTGAGCCCGCCGCACTATCACGCCTTCAACCGGGCGCTGCTCTCCGTGCTCGGATCGCTCACGAACGAGCCCGCGCTCTCCCGGCAGGCGGCGGTGTGGGATCCGGAACGGCGTTCGTGGCGGGAGCGCGCGGAGATCTACGTGACGTTCGTGGTCAGCAAGAACCGCGCGCGGCTCACGCTGCCGAACGAGAAAGGGACATAGCGACATGTGCGGTATCTGCGGGGTCGTGATGACGCGCGACGTGGAGCCCGGCGACGTCGAGACGGTCATCGCGATGCGCGATGACATGGCCCACCGTGGTCCCGACGACGAAGGATTGCTGGTGTCGGGACGAGCCGTACTCGGTCACCGGCGGCTCTCGATCATCGACCTCGCCGGCGGTCACCAGCCGATGGCGAACCGCCGCGAGACGACGTGGGTCACGTTCAACGGCGAGATCTACAACTTCGCGGCCGTGCGCGCACGGCTCGAGGCCGAGGGCCACACGTTCCTGACGAAGTCCGACACCGAGGTGATCCTGGCCGCGTACGACGCCTACGGTGACAGCTTCGTGGACCACCTGCGCGGCATGTTCACGATGGGGCTCTGGGACGTGGAGCGACAGGAGCTGATTCTCGTCCGCGATCGGCTCGGCATCAAGCCGCTCTACTACACGGTCCACGATGGGGCCTTCCTCTTTGCCTCCGAGATCAAGGCGCTCCTGCGCTGGCCGGGGGTCCCGCGCGAGGTGGACCCCGCCGCCCTCCGCGATTACCTGCGCTACCGATACGTCCCCGGGCCCCGCACGATGTTCAAGGGCATCTGGAAGCTGCAGCCCGGCCATCTCTTGCGGGTTCGCCGCGACGGCGGCGTGCACATTCGCCGGTACTGGGACTTGCCGCTCGACGCGGAGACGGAAGCGCCGGAGAGCGCAGAGCGCCGGTTCCGGGAGCTGCTCGAGGAATGCGTGGACGTGCATCTCGTGAGCGACGTCCCCCTCGGCGTGTTCCTGAGCGGCGGCGTCGACTCCACGGTGGTGGCGGGGCTCATGGCGCGGACGGCGGACGCGGTGCGGACGTTCTCGGTGGGATACCCGGACGCGCCGGACAGCGACGAGACGGCATACGCGCGGCTCGCCGCGGAGCGCTTCGGAACCGTGCACCACGAGCTTCGGCTGAGCTCGAGCGGCTTCTGGGACTTCCTGCCGCGGATGGCGTGGGCGCTCGACGAGCCCGTCGCCGATGCGGCGTCGGCGCCGCTCTACTTCCTGGCGAAATTCGCGCGCCGATCGGTGACCGTGGTCCTGTCCGGCGAGGGCGCCGACGAGATGCTCGCCGGCTACGGAATCTACCGGCGGATGCTCTGGCTCGAACGGATGCGGCGGCTCGCGCCGATGCCGCGTCTGTCTCCGGCGTTCATCGGTGGCAAGGCCGCGCGCTATCTGCGCTGGGCGGCCCAGCCCCTCGCGGCGCGATACCGCGGCGTGTCGTCGGTGTTCGGCGATCGCGAGCGCGATCGCGTGCTGGCCCCGGCCTGGCGCGGCCGCGACGACGGCGACGTGGGCGCGGAATACTTCGCGCGCACCGAGGGCCTCCACCCCCTTCAGCGCATGCTCTACTTCGACGTCAAGGTGTGGCTGCCCGACGATCTCCTCGTGAAGGCGGACAAGATGACCATGGCGGCATCGATGGAGCTGCGCGTACCGTTTCTCGATCACGTCCTCATGGAATGGGCGTGGCGGCTCCCGCCCGGGCTCAAGCTCAACGGCGGTACCGGAAAGTACCTCCTCCGTCGCGCCGCCGCCGATCTGCTGCCGCCCGCGATCGCCACCCGCCCCAAGCGTGGCTTTGCCATTCCGGTGCAGCAGTGGCTGCGCGAGGGGCTCGCCGTGGAAGCGCGCCGGCTCCTCGTCGAAGAAGGCGAGCACCGTCGCTTCTTCGACCTCACGCAGGTGGAAAGCCTCCTCGCCCAGCACCGTCGCGGCGGCACCGACGCGAACGAGCAGCTGTTCGCGCTGGTGATGTTCGCGCTGTGGCACCGCACCTTCATCGAGGCGCGCACGGTGAGCGCGCCCCCTGCGGCCGTCGATGCTTGAAGGCGCCTCGATCATCTGCTTCGCCCACGACTGGGGCGGGGACCCCACGAGCAAGACCCACATCATGCGGATCCTCGCCGAGAAGAACCGGATTCTCTGGGTGAGCTCGATCGGGATGCGGCGCCCGAGCGCGTCGCGCCGTGACGTCGGACGCCTGTTCACGAAGCTGCGGGTGGCGATGCGGGGCAGCCGCCGCGTCGCCCCCAACCTCTCGGTGTTCAACCCGCTCGTGCTGCCGTTCCCTGGCACGCCCGGCGTGGAGAGCCTGAACACCGCGATCCTGTCCACGTCGATCCGGTACCTGTCGCGCCGGCTCGGGCTCACGCGGCCGATCCTCTGGTCGTTCCTTCCGAACGTGAGCCGACTGGTGGGCCGGCTCGGGGAGAGCATGGTCGTCTATCACTGCGTGGACGAGTACTCCGCGTTCGCGGGCGTGGCGCGGGAGACGCTCCAGCGCATGGAACGCGACCTCATCCGCAAGGCGCACGTCGTCTTCACGTCGTCGGAAGAGCTGGCCGAGGAACGGCGGCTCCACAATCCGCAGACGTTCTTCGTGTCGCACGCGGTCGATGTCGCCCATTTCTCGCGTGCCCTCAGCGATGTCACGCTGCCGCCCGACATCGCGGGGCTCAAGCGACCGATCATCGGGTTCTTCGGCCTCATCGCGGAGTGGATCGACCTCGCGCTCCTGCGCGAGATCGCGCTCGCGCGGCCGGAGTGGTCGGTGGTCCTCATCGGCAAGGCGACCACGGATCTCGGCCCCGTACGCGACGTGCCCAACGTTCATCTCCTCGGGCAGAAGCCGTACGAGGCGCTGCCCGCGTACTGCAAGGCGTTCGACGTGGGGTTGATCCCGTTCCGTCTGAACGAGCTCACGCGGAAGGCGAACCCGCTCAAGCTGCGCGAGTACCTGGCGGCGGGTCTGCCCGTCGTCTCCAGTGATCTTCCGGAAGTCCGGCGCTACGAGCCGTTGGTGCGGGTGGCATCCGGCGTGGACGGATTCATCCACGCGGTGGAGGCGGCGCTCGAGGACGGCGGCGACACCGCGCGCCGTCTCCGCGTGGAGGCGATGCGTGCGGAAAGCTGGGAAGCCCGCGTCGAGGAGCTGTCCCGGCGCATCAGCGGGGCGCGACGGCGCGAACCGGTGGCCCGGTGAGAGTCGCCGCCGCGGTCTTCTGGAGCGGCGCCGCCGTCATTCTCTACACGTATGTCGGCTACCCGGCCGGGATGTGGCTGGCATCCCGTCTTCGTCCGCGGCCCGTCCGCCGGCGCGACGCCACCCCCACCGTCAGCCTCGTGATCGCCGCGTACAACGAGGCGGCGTGCATCGCGCGCAAGGTCGAAAACTGCCTCGCCCTCGACTACCCCGCGGACCAGCTCGAGATCGTGGTGGCCTCCGACGGCTCCACCGACGGCACCGCGGAGATCGCGCGACGGTGGGCGCCGCGCGTGACCCTGATGGCCTTCGGGGAACGGCGCGGGAAGCCGTGCATCCTGAACGATGTCGTGCCACGGTGCCGGGGCGAGATCGTCGTGCTGAGCGACGCGCGCCAGATGTACGACGGGGGCGCGCTTCGCGCGCTCGTGGCGAACTTCGCGGATACGTCCGTGGGCGCCGTCAGCGGCGAACTGCATCTCGTGAACGATCACGGGCGCGGGGTGGGCGAGGGCGTCGGCCTCTACTGGCGGTACGAAAAGGCCATCCGCCGCTGGGAAAGCGCGGTGGACTCGACGGTGGGCGCCACCGGCGCCATCTACGCCATCCGCCGCGATCTCTTCGCGCCCATCCCCGCCGACACGCTCCTCGACGACGTCCTCATCCCGCTCCGCATCACCGCGCAGGGGTATCGGGTCGTCTTCGAGCGCGACGCGCGCGCCTTCGATCGCGTGGCGGCCACCCCGGCGGAGGAATTCACGCGAAAGACCCGCACGATCGCGGGAAATCTCCAGCTGGTGGCGCGGGAGCGGTGGGCGTGGAATCCGCGGCGGAATCGATTGTGGGTGCCGCTCGTGTCCCACAAGCTCCTGCGGGTGGCGGTGCCGTTCGTGCTGCTCGGCGTTCTCGGCGCCAGCGCCGCCCTCGCCACGCGACCGTTCTATGCCGTCGCCCTCGCCGCTCAGCTCATGTTCTACGGGGCGGCGGCCGCGGGGCGTCTCACGGAAGGGCGTCCGGTGGCGCGCTGGTTCGCCGCTCCGTACGGGTTCTGCCTGCTCAACGTGGCCGCCGTCGTCAGCGTCGTGCGCTTCCTGCGCGGCTCGCAGTCGGTCACGTGGCGCAAAGCCCTCGACCATCCCGCATCGCCGGCGCCGGCGGTGGAACCGAACGTTGAAACGCTTCGCTGATCTGATCGTCGTCGCTCTCGGCACGCTCGCGCTGCTGGCTCCGCTCGCGTGCGCTCAGGGCAGGGGAGGCGCGGGGGTGCGGGCACCCGTCGCGCCGCCCCCGCTGCCCCGAGAATTCGTGGACACGACCCCCGTGGCCCCGACCGGCAAGACCATTCACGTGCCCGCCCGCGGCGATTTTCAGGCTGCGCTCAATACGGCGCGGCCGGGCGACGTCATCACGCTCGAGGCGGGAGCGACGTATACCGGCTCGTTCGTGCTTCCCGCCAAGACTGGGAATGGCTGGATCACGGTGCAGACGAACAAGCTCGACGGCCTCCCACCCGCGGGCACGCGGGTAACGCCCGCGCACGCGGTCGCCATGCCGAAGATCGTCACCGCCACCGTGGAGCCGGCCTTGCTCACGGCGGCGGGCGCGCATCACTACCGGTTCCGGGGTGTCGAGATCGGCGTCGTCGGCACCACCGTGAACTACGTCATCGTGAAGCTCGACGGCTCCGCGCAGGACGCCTCCGTCACCAATCCTTATCCGGCCATGACCCGGCTCGAACAGGTGCCGCACCATCTCATCTTCGAGCAGGTGTACGTGCACGGCAAAGCGGGCGACATGATCCGCGCCTTCCTGTTCAACAGCGCGCACACGGCGCTCATCGACTCGCACGTCGATGAGATCCATGCCCCCGCCGACGCG
>Ga0075431_100007465_pt1 | contig 10888 bp, 4 predicted proteins | sample RhiMetdeltSRZDD5_FD_75297 | JGI IMG/M metagenome (GOLD analysis project Ga0075431, IMG submission 75297) | Populus rhizosphere microbial communities from Tennessee, USA - Rhizosphere MetaG P. deltoides SRZDD5 | ecosystem: Host-associated > Plants > Roots > Rhizosphere > Soil | place: USA...
GCAAGCGCGACAATCGTTCGGCCGGGTTGCTAACGATCCCTTCCAGCAGCATCCGCAGGTTACCCAGCATACGATCGATCGTGGTCTCGTCGAACAGGTCCGTACTGTATTCAAGCGAGCCGGTAAGCTCTTCCGACTCTTCGCAGAGGTCTAGCAGTAATTCAAACTTCGCCGTTCCGTTATGGACATCTAGTCGGCGACCTCTCAGCCCTGAAAACTCTAACCCCGGAAGCTGAGTGTTTTGAAAAACGAACATCACTTGAAAGAGCGGCGCCCGGCTTAGATCGCGTTCGGGTTGTAGCTCTTCCACCAGCCTTACGAATGGAACATCCTGATGCGCAAAGTCGTCGAGAGCTAGCTTCCGTATTCTTTCTAGCAACTCCTGAACGCTGAGGTCGCCGGAAAGCTGTGCTCGTAGGGGCAAGGTGTTGGTGAAACATCCTATTAGTGATTCCGTCTCTGGCCTTCCGCGGCCGGCGACTGGTATGCCTATGACAATATCTTCCTGCCCCGTATTTCGATAAAGTAGTATCTTGAATGCCGCCAGTAACATCATAAAGAGGGTCACTCCTTGATGCTGACTCAGCGACTTAAGCGATTCGTTCAAGGTCTTGGAAACCACCAGTGGACGCTTAGCGCCTCGATAGGATTGCACAGCAGGTCGCAGGCGGTCGAAAGGCAACTCTAGCGGAGGCGGCGCCTCTGCGAGGCGACGCCTCCAGTATGAGAGTTGGTAAGCGCAACCCTCCCCCTCAAGCCATTCTCTTTGCCATTGCGCATAATCAGCGTATTGAATCGGCAATTCATCAGACGTGGATGGCCTTCCAGTTAAGAAGGCTTCGTAGAATGTCACTAACTCCCTGATTAATATCCCGATCGACCATCCGTCGGAGATAATGTGATGTAAGGTCAGGAGAAGCACATGCTCTCTCTCTCCGAGTCGCAGCAAAGTCGTCCGCAAAAGAGGACCTTGGATCAGGTTAAACCAACGCTGGGCGTTTTCTTTTATTAGCGGCGGTAGTTCCGCCTCTCGTCCTCCTTCAGAAACATTCTGGAGGTCCACTATAGGCAGTTCCATTACCATGGTCGGAGTGATGACCTGAACAGGCTGTCCCTCCGCTGTGTCAAAAGTGGTTCGCAGAGCCTCGTGGCGTCTGATGATGTTGTTGAAGCTTTGCTCGAGCGCGGCGAGGTTCAGGGCCCCGGTCAGAACAATTGCAAATGAGTCGTTGTAGACGGGATTTCCCGGCTCCAATTCGTTAAAGAACCACAGCCGTTCCTGTGCGAATGACAAGCGGACGGGGTCACCCCCTTTTCTCCTGAGAATTCCCGGGGTGACTGGAGCATTGAGGCCTTCCTTCCGAAGCATCGCCTCAAGCAAGGCGCGTTTCTTCGGGGAGAGTCCTATCATGTTTTTAAAAGAGCTATTCATCTTGTCTGAACATCATTCAATGACAGGGCATGTTCATTCAGGAGGGTTTCGACTTCATGTTCCGAAAACTGAGCCACGTTTATGATTAGCCGCGCAATCCTCTCGGTCCTCATTCGCTCCGCAGGATCCTTGGAGATTGCCGCGGCCATGCCGGCGACAGTTGGCGCGTCAAAGAAACTACGCATGGGCAACTGGATTTGAAATGTTTCGCGCAGTCGTGAGATGAGCTGCGCCGCGAGTAGGGAATGCCCTCCCAATTCGAAGAAGTCGTCAATCACACTGATCTTTTCAAGTCCCAGCGCTTCCGCCCAGATCATCGCTAGCCCTTCCTCCAGAGGACTGCGAGGAGCCGTAAAAGTTTCTCTCCTCTCAGGCTTGGCTTGCTCGGGCGCGGGCAGGGCTCGCCTATTCACTTTCCCATTGGGGGTCAACGGCAACGCGTTGAGCGCCGTGAAAGATGAGGGCAACATGTATGCGGGGACTCTTTCCCTCAAGAAACTCCGCAACTCACGACTGGTGGGAGTCTTCTCCGCATCGGGGACGATATAAGCGGCTAAGCGCTTCTCACCGGATGCCCCATTTCGAGTTATGACTACTGCCTCTCTCACGTCGGGATGCTGAGTTAATATCGCTTCAATTTCCTCCAGCTCGATGCGGAATCCCCTGATCTTCACCTGGTTGTCAACGCGACCAAGAAACTCGATCCTCCCGTCTGTCAAGTAACGCGCCACGTCGCCCGTCCTGTAGAGCCGTGCGCTGTTCCGCCCCCCGAACGGATCGGGAATGAACTTCTCTGCCGTCAACTCCGGTTGACCGTGATACCCTCGCACGACTCCTTCTCCCCCAATATATAACTCGCCGATCACTCCGATTGGCGATAATTGAAGGCTTTTATCGAGGATATAAATCTCGGTGTTCGCTATGGGTCGGCCTAAGCTGATCGCGCCGGCGTTCTTATCCACCAGATCGGTGACAGACCAGACGGTCGTTTCCGTCGGCCCATACATATTATGGATCTCCCCGGCCATCCCCTGACTGAGCTCCGCTACAAGGGACGCGGGAAGCGCTTCCCCGCCCAGCATGAGCTTCTCGAGCATGCGCAGCGCATCACGTGAATCGGGGTCCAGGATCAAGGCTTTCGCCAGCGAGGGAGTGCATTGAAGGTGAGTTACTTTATGCTCTTTTATTCGTTCAGAAAGGGAGTGATGTTCGGCGCTTTTCTCTGATTTTTCGTTACTCTGTACTTTCACTAAATTTAAATACTCAAGGCCTGCCAACACCGAATCAACGTCAACGCCGAAGTCGATCAGACATGCGATTTCGTCAACCCCGATGGCCTTCAACTTGTTGACCATACTTAAGCAGGAGTCAGGGGTTCCTAAAAGGCCGCTCGTCTCTAGGTAGCGCTCGAACGCGCGCGCCATAAGGGCGCTCATGTCGTCGTTCGTGAAGTCTTTTGAATGGATATCTTGTCCCAGTTGGCGCGCGAAGTTATTGATGAGATCAAGAGAGCTCTCCAGGTACCGGTAAAATGGCTCGCGAACCTTCTCCCGAACCGCATCCATATCTTCCCCGATAAATGTATGCAGCATGAGCGTCACATAGCCTGCCCCGGGGCGATGGCCGCGCTCTCGCCACGAAGTCCGGTAGATCAGGATTTTTTCGGCCAGCTCCTCAAGGCTCTGACCAAGGAGGTGTGTGAGGAGATTGGCTCCCATCTCACCCGCCATCCGAAAGGTATCAGGGTTACCAGCTGCGGTGATCCAGATCGGCAATTCGGGCTGGAGCGGTTGCGGCAGTATCTTGACGTCCACTTCACTCCCCGTCCCTCCTCGTAACCGGATCGACTCTCCGCGCCATAGCCTGCGGACTGTCTCAATCCCAAGAGCCATCGTTTCTTTCCTGCCGGCGTAATTCTCCGGCGATAACACGAAGTCATCTGCATGCCAGCCCGACGCAAAGGAGAGCCCGACCCTGCCCTTAGAGAGATTATCGACGACTGACCATTCTTCCGCGACCCTGACCGGGTTATGAAGCGGAAGAACAACGCTGCCGGCCCGGATTTGAATTCGTTCCGTGATCGTGGCGATGGCTGCGCTGGTCACCGAGGGGTTGGGATAAAGACCGCCAAAGGCATGAAAGTGACGTTCAGGAGTCCAAACCGCAGAAAAGCCATGTCGATCAGCGAACTTTGCGCCCTCGATGAGCAATTGATACTTGGCGCCGGCAGAAGCACGTTCATCGCTCGCGAAGTAGAACAAGCTGAAGTCAATTTTTTTGTCAGACGCGCCGCCAGGTTCGGGCGGGTAGAAAATTGTTTCAATCTCCCCCTGAGTAATAACCCGAAAGCCTCGTGTGAGGGTCCACAATAATTCTAGGACAGAGATGTCGAAAGATATGCTCGTGACCGCCAGCCAAACCCCGGGAGGCTCACATCCGATGCGACCATCCATGGCCGTGAAGAAATTGACGACGTTGCGGTGGCCGACCATCACTCCTTTGGGCGCGCCTGTCGATCCGGAGGTATAAATAACATAGGCCAGATTTTCGGCGTTCGCGCGGCAGATCGGATTCGACTCGTCCTGTTGGGAGACCTGCTCCCATCCCGTGTCCAGACAGATCACACATGCCTCATGCTCGGGAACCGCATTAACCAGCCGCTGTTGGGTTAACAACACCGGCGTCCGCGCATCCTTCAAAATGAAGGCCAGTCGCTCCTTCGGGTACGTCGGGTCCAGCGGCACGTAAGCCCCGCCCGCCTTGAGGACCCCTAGAATTCCCAGCACCATCTCCAATGAGCGTTCAACGTAGAGGCCGACGAGCGTCTCCGGCCCAACGCCCACCGATTGCAAGTAGCGCGCCAGTTGATTAGCCCGCCGATTAAGCTCGCCGTAAGTCAATCGCCGGTCGTCGACGATCAGAGCAATCGCGTCGGGAGCGAGTTCGACCTGATTCTCGAACAGCGTATGGACACATGTCTGCGCCGGAAAATCGGTCCGGGTGTCGTTCCACTTTTCCAATAAGAGTTGTCGCTCCCGCTCGGTCAGCATGTTCAGATCGCGAATGCGCGCATGTGGGCCGGCGACAATGGATTCTAGAAGAGAGGTGAAGTGGTCCACCGTCCGATAAAACGTGGCATCGTCAAAGAGGTCTGTGTTGTATTCAAACGAGCCTGACACGCCGCCGTCTGTCTCGGCCATCATCAGCGTGAGATCGAATTGAGCGGCCCGCCGTCTCAGCGCAACGGGTTCCATGGGCAAACCTCCCAAATCGATCTTCGCTTCAGTATCGCCTAAGGCCAACGGGACCAACCTTTGAGTGTGCGCGGTATGGGCCTTTTGCAGGATGAACATGGCCTGAAACAGCGGCGAACGGCTTTGATCCCGACTCAGGCCTAGATGCTCTACCAGTGAGACAAATGGATAATCCTGGTGTTCGAGGGCCGCCAACACAGTCTGGCGCGCCTGATCAAGAAATTCATTGAAGATGGGGGAAGCTGAAAAGTCGGCGCGTAACACCACCGGGTTGATGAAATACCCCACCAGCGGGGCAAACTCGGCCCTGCTCCGGCCCGACGTCGGAGAACCAACAAGGATCTGCTCTTGCCCGGTATAACGGTGGAGTAACGTTTGAAACGCGGCGACCAGAATAGTGTAAAGGGTCGCGTCATGCGCGCGGGCCAGCGCCTTGAGTTTTTGCGTTAAGTCGAGGCTTAACCTGAAAGCCTGAGAAGCTCCGCTGTGAGTCTGAATCACAGGTCGAGGCCGATCCGTGGGCAGGTCAAGAACCGGCGGCGTACTCGCCAATTGCCCTACCCAGTAGGCCAGATGTCGGGCGCCTTCTGTCCCCGCGAGCGACTCCGATTGCCAGTAAACATAATCAATGTACTCCATCGGTAGCGGAGCCAACACCGCGGGTACGCCGGTCGTTTCTTGCCTGTAAAGAGCTTCAAGTTCTGAGATGAGCGTTCCGATGGACCAGAAGTCGGCCACAATATGGTGTGCGACCAGGAGCAGCCTATATTCCTCTGATGATCGAATAAACAGGCTCACCCGCAATAGCGGACCTTGTTCGAGGTCAAATGGATGATGGGACTCTTCAATCATCCGTTCTTCAAGCAGGTCGTCGCTCCAGCCGGAAGCGTCTTCCTCCTGAAAACAAACATTCATCTCCCTGTGGACACGTTGAACCGGCTCCCCCCGCGGCGCGGCGAAGGTGGTCCTGAGAGCGGCGTGACGATCAACCAACCTTTGAAACGCCCGGCGTAACGCCACTACGTCTACGAATGACCGGACTCGCGCGGCGCCCGCCAAATTGTATGTCGCTCCGTCAGGCTCGAGCTGGCGCAAGAACCAGAGCGCCTTCTGACCGGGCGTGAGTGGATGCCCATCTATCACCTTTCCGGAAGGGACGGAACCGACTCGCATGGGGGAGGCGCTCGAACTCAATTGCGAGCGAGCTTCCGCGGCGAGCTCCGCGACGGTGGGATTCTTCAGAAGGCTTACCGCCGGTAAGATCACGCCCAGGCCGGTTTCGAGGCTGTGAACGAGTTCTATCGCCATGAGTGAGTCCACGCCGTATCTCGAAAGAGGTTGATTGACGTCGATCCTGAAAGGATCCATCCCGAGCCTTTTGGCAAGCTGTGAGATGAACCAATCTCCGACACCTTCCTCACTTCGAGTCAGGGTTGTCACATCTAGAATCGCATCGTCTCCCGGCGTGGAAATTCCCGCTTCCCACGACGCCACCACGTCAAGCGTCCCCTCCTGAAATCTGGCCCGACAAACGTGGTTTTGGATTTTGCCGCTGGAAGTCTTCGGCGCGCTTCCGGCCTTGATGAGCGCCACAGCGTCAACCCGAAGCTCATGTTCTTCGGCCACCGCATGGCGGATGGCTTCAATCATCGCGTCGGCGTCCGAATGTCTCGACCGTTCCACTTCGTGGACGATCACTAGCCGCTCTTCGCCCGCGACCTCTATTGAAAACACTGCGCCACACCCCGGCTTGAGCGCAGGGTGGCTGCTTTCCACGGTGAGGCTGATGTCTTGCGGATAATGGTTCCGACCGCGGATGATGATGAGATCTTTGAGCCTGCCGGTGACGAACAATTCCCTTCCAAAAATGAAGCCCAAATCTCCGGTACGTAAGAACGGGCCGGCGCCATCATTCATCAGGCGCGCGTTGAATGTGCGCTCGCTCTGCTCAGGACGATTCCAGTAACCACGCGCCACGCTCGGGCCCTTCACCCAGATCTCGCCAACCCGGTCGGGCGCGCAACGCGTTAGTGTTTCAGGATCTACTATGGCGACTTGCAGGTTCAAGAATGTCTGACCGCAGCTCACCGGCGTCCGCGCTCCTTCGTCTCCGGCGGCGGCGACTTCAACCCGGTTGCGCTCAAGGGCCGATTTATTGATCGATCGTGTTAGGACGCGCGCGCCGCCCGACACGAATAGTGTGGCTTCGGCAAGCCCGTAGCAGGGGTAGAAGGCTTCGCGCCGAAAGCCGCACTCCCCGAATAAGTCGCCGAAGCGTTCGAGCGTCTGGCGGCGGACAGGCTCCGCGCCAATGAAGGCCCGCGTCCAGCTCCGAAGATCTAGCCTCTCCCGGTCCTCCGGAGCGATCTTTCGAACGCATAAATCGAAAGCGAAATTTGGACCGCCGCTGGTCGTCGCCCTGTAGCGTGAGATGGCCTGGAGCCACCTGACCGGTTTTTGCAGGAAAGCCGCCGGCGCCATCAGAACACACCCCGCGCCGGAATAGAGCGGCTGAAGCACATTCCCGATCAATCCCATATCGTGGTAGAGCGGCAACCACCCAAGGATGATCGAGTCGGAGGTTTGCGCGAATGCTCGCTGGATCATTCGCTGATTGTGAAGGAGGTTGCCGTGAGTGACCATCACCCCTTTCGGCTCGGCGGTCGAGCCGGAAGTGTATTGTAGAAACGCGAGTGTGTCGGCGCCCATTGACCTCTCTCGCCAAACGTCAGAGATCTCGTCACGAAGATTATCCGTCGTAAGCCACCGCAGCCTTCCGAGCTCCGGGAATTCGGCTAATAACGGCTCTATCCGCGACAGGACCGGCGCAGTGGTGAGGGCTATAGTCGCTTGCGAGTCGGACGCGATTGACTGAATGCGGAGCAGGTTGCGATTCACCCTAGGCGGGTAAGCCGGCACGGCAACCACACCCGCATAGAGGCATCCGAAGAATGCCGCGATGTACTCCAGGCCAGGAGGATAGAGCAACAATGCCCGCTCGCCACTGGCCGAGCGTTGATCGAGCATGGCGGCGATGGAGCGGGCCTGCCTGTCCAGTTCTTCATAGGTGAGATAGACCTCTTCGGTCTCTCCGTCTAGAAGAAAAGTGTAAGCCCGGCGGTCAGGTTGTCCGGCCGCTCTCAATTGAAGGAGATCGACTAGAGTGACAGGCTCACGAACGACTTCTGTCGAGTGTTTAAACATCTTTGCTCAAAGCGGGCCTCCGCAAGCCGACTCGCGCTCGCGCGGCTACGACGGGGAATGGGAGAATTGAGCGGTGTGACGTACTTGGTCAGTCGGCGGCGGCGGCGTTGGCGCTGGCAGTCGAAACGATGAGGTCGAGGTCGTCCGGCGCCTTAAACTTCAACGCGCCGGAGCAAAACTCTTTCCACTCCGGGGTGACCTGGTCAAAGATGACATTCTCGTTGTGCCAGATTGACTGGGTTACGGTGAAATCCTGATGGATGAAGATGATGTCGTCCTCCGAGAAGCCTCGGTTCTCCTCCGCCCCACTTTGGTCCGTCTTCTCCTTCCAGTTGATTTTGCTTTCGGTCCAGTCAGGAAACCCGCGCAAGGCGGAGAGATAGTAGGCCTTGCAGTATTTCTTCTCGGTGCGGCTACTTCGGCCGTCCCCAGTTTTCTCCTCAGCCTCTCTGAGCAGCTCTACGGCTTCTGCGTGACCGGCGGCGAGCGCGATCAGATAGGGTGTTCGCTGATCGGCGCCGACTTTAAAAACGTCGGCGCCTTTCTCAATGAGAAGCCTTATGGTCTCGATATCGCCCTTGCCGGCCGCCCAGTTGAGGGGCGTCCAGCCATGTTCGTCCTGCTGGTTCAGGTCGGCGCCGGATTGAATCAACCGCTCTACGGCGGCCAGGTTATTTGCCTTTACGGCTTCAATCAGTTGCAGATCACTCATGTTGGAATCTCCTTCCTGATATTTCATCTCACCTTGTGAATGGAATCCGCCCGGGGGCGGCAAGGATGACCGTGATCGCCCGGCGGATAGCTTTAGGTTGCCCGCCGAGCGGCTTCTTCCATACTCTTTCTCAAGCTTAGAGGCCGCATGTCGGTCCACACATCTTTGATATAGGCCAGGCACTCAGCCTTCAGCCCGCTTTTCCCTACGTCTTTCCAACCGAGCGGGTTCTCCCTGTCGACGGGCCAGATCGAATACTGCTCTTCGTGGTTGATAACCACTTTGTAAATAGCGGTGTCTTCCTTTTCAGTATCGTACCAACTCATATTTAGCCTCCATTTTCTTCTTTAAAGAGTGAATTCTTCAGGCAAGTTTCAATTGATGAATCGCCGGAGATCTCTGGTAATTACGTGTGCGATGAGCGGCTGATCTGTGTGCAAAAAAAAGTGGTCGCCGGGGAACATCGCCAGATAGAACCGACCGGTGGTCTGACTTCGCCAAGCCAAAAGATCTTCGCGGGACACTTCAACATCCTTCAGTCCGCCGAATGCCGTGATCGGACATGCGAGCGGCGCCTCTTCCTTATATTCATAGGTTTGAACCAGCTCGAAATCGGCCCTGAGGAGCGGGATAACAAGCTGCAAGAGTTCAGGGTTCTCGAGCGCCTCTTTAGGCGTGCCGTTTAGGCGACGCAGCATATCTACGAACTCCGGCGCCGGCAGATCGTATGTGGAGGAGTTCTTCTCAGGAATCTGTGGCGCACGGCGGCCCGACACGAAAAGGCGCTGCGGCTCCAGGCCATGATCCCCCCGCAGTCGCCTCGCAAGCTCGAAGCTCAGAACTGCCCCCATGCTGTGACCGAACAGGGCGAAAGGTTTATTCAGATAAGGCCCCAGGGCTTCGGCGATTACTTCGACGAGTGGCGACAGTCGTGTAAACGGCGGCTCTTTCATTCGCCCCTCACGCCCCGGGAGATTGATGGAACACACTTCAACCGTTTCAGGCAGGCCGTACGGCAGCGTGCGGAAAATTCTTGAGCCGCCGCCGGCGTAAGGTAGACAAAACAGCCGCGCCTTAGCGTGCGAGACCGGCTTAATTACTGAGACCCAAGATGCGATTTCGGTCGCGTCCGCCATAATCAAACTATCGTGGCAGAGGATTTCCTAACGCCGTATTTCCCGTCGCGCCGCCGGGCGGTTCATAAGTGACGCGCCAGATCTTATCGGCCCCATCGTCTGTAACGAGCATAGAGCCGTCCGGCAGGATAAGAAGCCCGACGGGGCGTCCCCAAACTTCGCGATTGTTCTCGTCCAGCATCCAGCCGGTGATGAAATCCTGGTACCCGCCGACAGGACGTCCGCCTTTGAAACGGATCCGCACGATCTTATAGCCAGTCCGCTTCGAGCGGTTCCACGAACCATGCATCGCTACGAAGGCGTCGCCAAGGTATTCTTCGGGAAACATTTTTCCTTCATAAAATACCAGCCCCAGGACGGCCGAATGCGCCTGGAGTAAGACATCCGGCACAATCGCCTTACGGACGAGATCGGGGCGGGCCCCTTCGTGACGCGGGTCTACGTTTCTACCTATGTACGAATAGGGCCAGCCATAAAAGGCGCCTTCTCTGATCTGCGTCACGTAATCCGGCGGCAGATCATCGCCCATCCTGTCGCGCTCCTGCACTGCCGCCCATAACGCATTGGCGCCCGGGCGAAAGGCCATCCCTACCGGGTTACGAAGGCCACTGGCATAGGTCCGCCTTCCCCCGCCATCAGGATTGAATTCGAGAATCGAGGCTCTTGGTTCCGCCTCGACATCGGCATTGGATTCTGACCCAATGGTGACATATAGCTTCGTGCCGCTGGGGTTGAATTGAAGATTACGAGTCCAGTGTTCACGATACCCTTTTCCCGGCAGGTCGGCGATTTTTTCCGGAACGCCTTCGGCCCTAGTTTGGCCCGGCTGATACCGAAAGCGCACGACGGCGTTAGTATTGCCGACATAAAAGTAGCCATGCCAGAACCCCATCCCGAACGGCTTATTGAGATCGGTAGAAAATGTAAAACGCTGCTCGGCCGCCCCGTCGCCATCGGCGTCGCGCAAGATCACGACGCTATCGGCGTCGGAGTCGGCAAGGAATACATCGCCATTAGGGGCGAGCGCCATCCAACGCGGGTTTCGAAATCCGCCTTCGGCGAACGTGCTGACCACAAAGCCGGGGGGCATGTTCAGCTCGGCGCCTGCCGGTGGCGCGACCACGCGCGGCGGATTGTCAACATCCCCACT
>Ga0075431_100007473_pt1 | contig 10881 bp, 7 predicted proteins | sample RhiMetdeltSRZDD5_FD_75297 | JGI IMG/M metagenome (GOLD analysis project Ga0075431, IMG submission 75297) | Populus rhizosphere microbial communities from Tennessee, USA - Rhizosphere MetaG P. deltoides SRZDD5 | ecosystem: Host-associated > Plants > Roots > Rhizosphere > Soil | place: USA...
GGTAGTAGTGGTTTTCTGAGCACACCGGAATCTTCAGCCAGACCTGAAAATAGCACGCGACCAGATGTGGTAGTACTGGCAGTATCACCGCAAGAAGTAAATGTTTTGCAGTGGGCAGTTACAGCCCATATCGGAATTTCGCTGTCATTATGCTCTGTTCAGGAAGGCGCGGCGGCTACGACATCAGCCGTTACGCTCCAATACATGTTTGAAACTTATAATGTACCAGTTCCGCCGCGTCTCCCTTATAGTTTAGAACCATCGCTGCGAGACGCGCCTTCGCCGACGACAGTTGCTCCAGCTCATTAATCGGTGGATGTTCAGACCGCGCTAAAGTGCGGTATTCCCGGTGAGATTAAGGATCGAGTATGTCAGATCGAAAAATTAGAGTGCTCATAGTTGACGACAACGACGACACGCGTGATGGAACGCGCCGTCTGCTTGAATATGAAGACAACATCGAGATCGTAGGCTTTGCCGATAATGGTCAGTCGGCAGTCGAACAAGCTCGCGAACTCAAGCCAATGGTTATTCTTATGGACATCAATATGCCCGTAATGGATGGCCTTACTGCGACGGAACTTATCAAGAATGAAACTCCTTATACACAGATCATTGTAGTGAGCGTTCAGGATGATGCTCATTACATGCGTCAGGCCTTCCAAAAGGGTGCGTTCGATTTCGTCGCCAAACCGATCACTTCGGCAGAACTTGCTCATGCTATTGAGCGTGCTGCACAAGAATATGATCGTGCTCGTGCAACTCAAGCAATGCAGCAGCAAGCAGTTCAGCAGCAGCCCTCCCGGCCTAGTGGCGATGCAATGGGTGGGATGCGCTCAGACGCGAACGGTAGCGTCATTACCGTGATGGGTTTGAAGGGCGGCGTAGGGAAAACGACCATCGCGGTGAGCCTCGGTATTGGAATGGCTCGACTGGCTCAAGGAAAGAAAGTTCTCATAATAGACGGTAATCTGCTGTTTGGTGATCTAGCAGTATTCTTGAACACGCGAAGCCAGTACAATGTCCTTGATGTTGTCCAGATGGCATCAGACGTGGAAGGCATTGACGCTAATAGCCTGGAGACGCTAATCGTCCAACACGAGAGTGGGGCAAAACTGCTTCTTGCACCAGCGAATCCGGGGGAAGCACATATTCCATCAGCAGATCTGATGGCGGGTATGCTGAATCAGCTTAAGCGCGAGTTTCATTATATAATTCTCGATACTGCCCCAACATTCGATGAAGTATCAGCGGCAGCCATTCGTGCAGCCGACCGACTGATCATGGTTGCTACTGCTACCATGCCCGCGCTTAAGGATGCTCGGTTCTTATTCAACGAGTTGACAACAGCAGAGTTTCCGAAGGAGAATGTACTGCTTGTTCTGAATGAAGTAGATCGTAATAACAGAATCACGGCTGAACAGATAGGGAATTTTCTGAAGCATCCTGTAATGGCTCAGATTCCACTTGAGCCTGCGGCGATTGAAGCAGTCAATCAAGGTATTCCGTTGATCGCAATGGATTCGAAGCGTGTTACTGCCGTACGTCCATTGATGAATCTGGTACAATCGGTAAGGGATAGCATTGATAATGTTGGGGAGGCGACGGGGCAGGTAGCCGAGGAACCTCGTCGGGGTGGTATCTTCGGCAAACTCGGCGGTTAGTCGCCTGATCATTGGCATGAGAGGAGTGCAGTATCGTGTCTAGCTTACTGAAACGAATTGAACAGGGCCCTCAGGGTGGCGGAACTGGTGGACAATCTAGCGGAAGTACCAATCCAACCGGTGGTGGAACTGGCTCTAGTATCCCCCCAAGGGGAGGTCAAGAAAATGTCTCCTCACTTCGCCAGCGGCGTGAGGCGACTTATGATATGGTCCGAAGCGGGGTAGATGTCAAAGATTTGGTGCAACGCCGTCTTTTGGACGAACTGGGTCCTGGTGAATCATTCGATCTAAACAAATCGGATGAGCTTCGCACGCGTATAGATGAAATCTTCAATATGATCCTTGCTGAGGAGAATATTGTATTGGCGCGCAACGAACGCCGGCGTCTACATGAGCAGATCGTGGCTGAGATTCTAGGCTTCGGCCCTCTTGAGCCACTGCTTGAAGACCCCGATATTACTGAAATCATGACAGTGGGGCATGAGAAAGTATATGTGGAACGCAAGGGTTTAATCGAGCCTGCACAGGTTCACTTCGAGAGTGAAGAGCACCTTCGCCGTATCATTGATCGGATAGTCGCGCCATTGGGTCGCCGCATCGATGAGCAGTCGCCGCTTGTGGACGCTCGTCTGCCAGATGGTTCGCGCGTGAATGCTGTGATCCGTCCAATTGCCATAGATGGGCCGGCACTGACAATTCGGAAGTTTGCAAAGGTGCCGCTAACAGTACAGAACATCATCGACTATGGCACAGCCACTGTCGAACTGATGGAATTCCTGCGTGCCTGCGTTATTGCAGGGTTCAACTGTGTAATTTCTGGCGGTACAGGTTCCGGGAAAACTACGCTCCTCAATATCATCTCCGGTTTCATTCCATCTGCTGAGCGTATTGTGACTATCGAGAATGCGGCAGAGCTTCAACTTCGGCAGGATCATGTTGTTCGGCTGGAGAGTCGCCCCCCCAATATTGAGGGCAAGGGCGAGATCACAATTCGTGACCTTGTGATTAACTCGCTCCGCATGAGGCCTGATCGGATTGTCGTTGGCGAGGTGCGTGGTGGTGAGGCACTTGACCTGATTCAGGCCATGAACACAGGCCATGATGGGTCCCTCGGTACGGCACACTCCAACAGTCCGCGTGATACACTGGCCCGTCTAGAAACAATGGTTCTAATGGCAGGAATGGACTTGCCAGTCCGCGCGATTCGTGAGCAAGTCGCATCTGCCCTCCATTTGATCGTACACCAGGATCGTCTGCGTGACGGGTCCCGTAAAATCACGAAGATTTCCGAAGTACAGGGTATGGAAGGTGATGTTATCACGATGTCTGATCTTTTTGTCTTCGAGCAAACAGGCATGGATGGGACACGCATTGTCGGGCGCATTGTGCCGACAGGTCTGCGGCCCAAGTTCATGGATAAGATTCTTGACGCAGGCATTCAGCTCCCGCCTGCCATCTTCGGGATTGGCCGCCGCTAATGATTGTTGCACATGCGGCGTGTAGTATTTCGTATGGATAAGGAAGTGAGGAAAGACCTATGCCTCCCGGAATTCTACTAATTGGTGGTGGCATTCTTGTTCTAGTTTTGGTGATTGTTCTCATCTTGATGCTCGCCGGAGGGCGCAGAGGGGAAGAGGATCGCCTCGAAGAACTCAATTCACTGATCGAGAGCGAGTGGACTGCTGGGCCACAGGATGCTGTGAAAGTTGGCCAAGGCAGGTCGGCACGTGAACTAATGGCAGAGCGCCTTGACAGCGCCTTAGCTAAACGTGGACTGGCAGGGAATATTCGGTCACAGCTTCGTAAGGCCGATCTCAAGCTGACGGTGAGCGAGTACCTTGTGCTGCATCTTGCTACTGCCGCGCTCGGCGGTTTGATCGCCTTTGCTTTGCGGCAGAATCCAGCATTAGCAGGTGTCGGTGCAATCATCGGCTTGTTTGCACCGCGCGTATTTGTCTCTTTCAAGCAACGAGCACGACTACATGCGTTTGAGGATCAGCTAGCAGATATACTGAACCTTTGGGTTAATTCTCTTCGTGCCGGATTTAGTGTCCCACAGGCGATGGAATCAGTGGCTCGCGAAGCCCCTACTCCATCTGCGGACGAGTTCAAACGAGTCGTTGCGGAAATTTCTATCGGGATTCCGTTCGAAACGGCGCTCAATAACATGTTGTCTCGTATTGAAAGCGAAGATCTCGATCTTGTATTTACCGCTGTGAATATCCAGCGCGAGGTCGGTGGAAATCTAGCTGAAATCCTTGATGTGATCAGCCACACAATTCGCGAACGTGTTCGCATTAAGGGTGAGATCAGAACATTAACGGCATCGGGTCGTGCTACGGGCACACTAATATCAATGCTGCCGATTGCTCTGGCGTTGTTTCTGCTATTCCTACGCCCCGAATATATGGGTCAGCTATTCTATGGCCCGGAAGGGGGCGGGGCTTACATTCCCGGCTTACCGATTCCTTGCGGCTGGCCGATTGTTGCGCTTGGCCTCATCATGATTGCCATTGCATGGGGCGTCATCAAGCGCATCACCGATATTGAAGTGTAAGAACATTAGGGTAGGGGGTAACAGGTATGTCTCCAATTCTCATAATTGGTGGTTTGATCGGGCTGATCGTTATCGTTGGCATCGGCCTCGTTGCGGTTGGCATTTCCAATGCAAATCAGACGGATCCGCTCACGGAGCGCTTGGCTGAATACAGCAGCCAACAAGAAGTGACAGCGAACCTCGAAGACATCGAGATGTCTGTCCCATTTACGCAGCGCATCATTTTGCCTATCATGCAAACGATAGCAAAGTTCACGACACAATTTGCACCACAGAATGCATTGGAAAAAACTCAGCGCCAACTTGAGTTGGCCGGTAGTCCAAGTGGATTAACACCTCCAATCATGTGGGCAATGCGCCTTGGCATGATGATTGGCCTTGCAGCGCTGATGCTTATGCTGTTGGGCCGAAAAGGCCCAATCTGGGCAGTTGGTGGCACGCTTGGCGGCGGCGTCATTGGCTTTATGATGCCGCAGATGTATTTACAGAGTAAAATCTCCCGTCGGCAGAATGAGATTATCAAAGCGCTGCCTGATGCACTTGATCTGATGTCAATTTGTGTTGAGGCGGGTCTTGGCTTCGACCAAGCAATGACGAAAGTCTACGAAAAGTGGGAAAATGAGCTGGCGCTTGCGTTTGGACGCGTCATTCGCGAGATTCAGGTTGGTAAAACGCGACGTGATGCGCTTCGCAACATGGCCGAAAGCATGGATGTAGCCGATGTTACCAGTTTTGTCGCAGCCATCATTCAGGCAGATCAGCTTGGTGTAAGTATCTCTCGCGTTCTAAAAATCCAAGCTGAACAGATGCGTATCAAAAGGCGACAGCGTGCGCAGGAGAAGGCACAGCAGGCTCCGATCAAAATGATGATCCCGATGGCGCTGCTCATCTTCCCAACGATCTATCTGGTAATTCTTGGCCCTGCGGCGATTCAGTTGTATAAGGCTTTCTATCTCCCACAATAGCATTAGTCCCGTTCGTCTCTGGCCTGCGCCTGAAAGGGTCTGGTCGTGTCGTCTACGGGTTTCGTACCACTTTCAAATAACTTTGGAGAGCAGGCCCGGAGGCTGGCTAATGCCGCGCTGGACCTGCTCTTTCCACCCCGCTGTGCAGTGTGTCGCCGAGTGGGTAGTTTGCTCTGCCAAGTCTGCATTTCAGACTTCGTGCCAGTGGGTGGCCCTGTTTGTCAAGTGTGTGGTGAACCGCAGTCTACTGCTAATTTGTGCGCACGGTGCACTGTACAGCCTCGTGCTTTCTCGTCCGTCCGAAGTGGATTTGCCTATTCAGGAACGATTCGACCTGCCATTCACGCCCTAAAATATAATCATAAGCCTGGTCTTGCCAAGCCTCTAGCGGAGGCGCTCTCAAGGGCAATTACTCGCACTCCTTCGCCTGACGAGTATCTGTGTGCTGTCCCGCTATATTCAGAGCGTGAGATCGCGCGCGGATACAATCAATCTAAGTTACTTGCGCATAGTCTGGGCGCAATCTGGGAAATACCAGTGATTGCCGCCGATGCATTTTGTCGTATGCGTAATACGACAAGTCAGGTAGAGCTTGATTACTCGGCCCGACAAGCAAATGTTGAGGGAGCCTTCAAAGCAGATCCTACGCTGATCGAGGGGCATGCTATACTTCTCATAGACGATGTTTGTACAACTGGTGCAACGCTGCACGCGTGCGCGGTAGCACTTCTGGCGGCTGGCGCGACATCTGTAAACGCCATCACATTGGCACGTGCGGTGTAATCAATGAACTTTTCAATGGATTTGTCATTGAATTAGCAATCCAGAAAGCGTTGAAATAGAGCCACGTTCGAAAGGAGCCTGTTGATGGAGATTCTCATACACGGGCGCAATGTTGAAGTTACTCCGCGCCTCCGATCCTACGTCGAGCGGAAAGTGGAGCGACTTGACCGATATATGCCAAATATTGCTGAGATTCGAGTAGATTTGGCTGAGGAAAAGGCGCGCATGGGAAGAAGCCAAATCGCCCAAATTACGGTAAAACACAGCCGAGGTACAATTCTGCGTGCGGAAGAACGTACAAACGATGTTTTCGCTGCTGTTGATACAGTTGTTGATAAGATATACCGCCAGATTGAACGCTTTAAGGGGAAAAAACGTCGTCGGAGCGAAGGGCCAAGTGACGAATTTGCGGGATATGAGACTGCCATACAGTTAGAGGATGATGAGTTCGAGCCAGGAACGGTAATTCGCCGAAAGCAGTTCTCTATTGAGCCGATGCATGAGGAAGAAGCAATTGAACAGATGGATCTCCTAGGTCACGATTTTTTCGTGTTCGTCAATGCAGCGACGAGCGGAGTTAACGTGATGTATCGCAGACGAGATGGTAATTATGGTTTGCTTGAACCTGAAATCCGCTAGCATTTCAAAGGTAGCAGGTTGAAATCTAACAGGGATGCCACTAGGCATCCCTGTTGCAATTTACCATCCGTTCAGGTATTGAGCCCACTCACGACGAAATTCCAAGATTCTTCCAAACATGTACTCCGCCGATGGGCTTGGCTCATGTGGCTCATTGCGAAGCGGCATGCCAGCTTCATGTGGAGTTCGACCTCCCTTGCGTCGGTTACAGGCGGGGCATGCTGTTACGAGATTTTCCCATGTGTGTGCACCGCCTCTATGACGTGGCACGATATGATCTACGGTAAGAACGGTAGGACGCTCACCGCAGTACTGGCATACATACCTGTCGCGCCGGAAAATCTCCTTCTTAGTGAGCTTCACACGAGGACGAGGCCGATGAACCATGTAGGAAAGTCGGACAATAGATGGGCGCGGATAAGCAGACGACGCAGTTTTGATGACACCTCGCCCGTCAAGAAGAAGTTCTGCCTTTCCGGTCATCATCATGCCAACCGCTCGTTTAGTTGAACAGACATTTAGTGGTTCGTAATTCGCATTCAATACCAATACTGGCTCGTCCACTCATGGCCTCCGGGCCGTGTGCTTTAACCTATCCTAATGAAAGACAGGGAAGCACCTGCGTAAGAAATTCTACCATCGCGCCGTGAGGTACGCAATCGAAAACATTTAACATTTCTATTTGTTTACGACAATATGTGCTGAAAAGCGCCGTATTGATCTGGAAAAGCAGATTCAGACCGACAGGGTATATCAGTTAAAGTTTAATTTGTTCCCAATAGGTGGCGTGAAGCAACATAGTCGCGAAGACGACGAAGCACTTCAAGCAAAGCTTCACGCCACCTATCTTCGTCGGGATTAGTGCTGCGTGGAAGCCATATCGCGGTGCGGCTCACTCTAACATTCTGCTCAATTTCTCGTTGCAGACGAGGCCGATCTATTATTGCCAGTCCCGGCAATCGGATTGCAATTTGATCCCCATCTGCTGTAACCGCTTCAACATTAGCGTCAAGAGCCAACCTTTTCACCTCAAGCTGGAAAAGCAAATTCTCTACCGGGGGAGGAAGTGGCCCGAAGCGATCTGCCAACTCAGTACGCAATTCGTCGATATGCTGGGCAGTACTAATATCTGCGAGACGGCGATAAAGCTGAATACGTAATGACATTTCAGCTACATAATCTGTTGGAAGATATGTTGGGATTGGAAGGTCAATTGTTACTACCTCATGAGGGGCAGTTTGATCGTCGGCAGGCATAGGCTTTCCATCGCGCTCGGCCCGCAATCGTTGGACAGCCTGTGCTAACATCCGTGTATACAGATGGAATCCTACCGAGGCGATTGCCCCGCTCTGACGTGTTCCGAGAATTTCACCTGCCCCACGAATTTCCAAATCGCGCATCGCAATGGTAAGACCTGCGCCAAGCTGAGTCTGCTCCGCAATAACTTCAAGCCGAGTGCGGGCTTCGTCTGTGAGACGGTTAAGAGGGGGGTGGAAGAAGTACGCGTAGGCTCTTGATGCGCCGCGACCTACCCGACCGCGAAGTTGATATAACTGAGACAGCCCAAACATATCCGCGCGATCCACGATGAGTGTGTTGGCGTTGGGAATATCCAACCCTGCTTCAATGATGCTGGTACAAACGAGAACATCAATTTCACCTTCTGAAAACCGACTCATCACCCGCTCTAGATCATGCTCGCCCATTTGACCGTGTCCGATACCTATCTGAGCTTGTGGGACAAGTTGCTGGAGGTGCTGTGTTTCGGCGTGGATTGTCTGCACGCGGTTATGCACGTAGAATACCTGGCCTTCGCGGTCAAGCTCACGTAGGATCGCTTGGCGGATCAAGTTATCATCACGTCTTCCGACATGGGTAATCACCGGGAGGCGCTCTTCGGGTGGTGTCTCAATGGTGCTGATGTCGCGCACGCCAGTCAAGCTCATGTAAAGAGTACGGGGAATCGGCGTAGCGGTCAGCGTCAGCACATCGACCTCGGTACGCATTTGCTTGAGCTTCTCTTTATGTGTCACGCCGAAGCGCTGCTCCTCATCAATGATCAGCAAGCCGAGGTCTTTGAACTCCACATCACGCCCTAACAGGCGGTGCGTGCCGATAATAATATCGATTTGGCCGCCTGCTAAGTTTTGGAGAATTTGGTCTTGTTCGGCTTTGCTGCGGAATCGTGACAGCATATCAACCCTAACAGGGAATGCTGCTAACCGTCTCGCGAATGTCTCAAGATGCTGTTGTGCTAGCACGGTGGTTGGTACAAGCATCGCAACCTGCTTGCCATCCATTACTGCCTTGAAGGCGGCTCTGAGCGCTACTTCAGTTTTTCCATAGCCTACATCGCCTGCGATTAGGCGATCCATTGGGCGGATATTTTCCATGTCCAACTTGACTTCACCGAGCGCCTTCAATTGATCAGGTGTCTCTACATATGGGAAAGATGCTTCCAACTCCTGCTGCCAAGGGCTATCGGTTGAGAACGCATGACCTGTCACGGTTTCGCGCGTCGCATAAAGGTTGAGCAGTTCTTGTGCTTTCTGCTCGACTTCTTCCCGTGTTTTTGCCTTGACCCGACTCCATTCCGGAGTACCAAGGCGCGATAGCTGCGGCTCATCCTCATTAGCCCCTATGTATCTGCTAAGGCGGTCTGCCTGATGGATGGGTACATACAGGCTATCTCCTCCCGCATACGATAGCAGAAGGAACTCACGCTCAGTTCCACCAAGTTGCCGCTTTTCCAATCCTTCAAATCGTCCAATTCCGTACTCGGCATGGACGACAACATCGCCCGGTTCCAAATCAGCAAAGAAGCCCTCAGGGGCAATTGCTCGGTGAACGGGTCGGCGGCGCGGCTCAGGTCGCTTCCAGCCAAAGATTTCGGCATCAGTGTAAAGATGTGTTGTTGCTTTCTCCCCATCTAGAAGCCAGCCCTGGCGAAGCGTCCCTTGTACCAGTTTGATCTCACCGGGGAGTGGCGGTTCTGATAATACATCAGTCGGATGTAGGCGCTGACCGCCCTGCTCGTACCAGAGTGCAGCCAACCGAGCTGCCTGTTGGCTAACAAGAATTACGCTGTCTCGCTGTCCATGCACTTCGGTTCGTAAGTGATCAAGCACTGATCGAATCTGCCCGCCGAAGCGTGGGCCAGGAACGAACATTCTGCCTAATTCGCTCTGCTGCTCTTGAGATACTCCTAGCTCTACAGCGTTAGTTTGCGAAAGAGCATCGCCAATCTCAGCCCACGTAACATAGGGTTCTGGCATTGTAGGCGGGATGTCGCCAGCCGATACATGTGCTTCGCGTAAAGTCAATGCCTGAGATTCAAGATCAGCCACCGTGTCAGCCAGGTCTTCCGCGTCGTCCACAAATACGAGCACGTCTTGAGAAAGGTAGTCGAGGAGGCTAACCGATTCCGAGAACATCCACGGCAGGTAAAATTCTATCGCCGGAAACGCCGACGAATCTTGCAGCTTCATGAGGTCATTACTAGTCAATATATCCGCTGTCGCTTCAGGCGGATTTAATCTAAACCAGTCTGATAATGCATTTGCCACCGATGGGCCATAAAGAGGCAAGGCTTCGCGGGCCGGAGTGATATTAATGCTAGAGATGTCTTTGAGGCTGCGCTGACTAGCTGGGTCAAAAGTGCGGAGCGATTCGATTTCATCGCCCCATAACTCGATGCGAACAGGCCACGCATCTGCAATTGGATACACATCGATTATCCCCCCACGCCGGCTAAACGATCCTTGTTCGGTAACAATCGATGCAGGCTCATAGCCAATATCTATCCATTTTCGTAGCAGCGCATCTGGCTGACCACCGGGAATACGCCCTCCCTGATCTAGCTTAACACTGTGCTGTATCAGTTCTTCTTTCGGAAGGGTGCGCTGCATTAGAGCGCGTGCTGAGGAGATAATGACTGTGCCAGCAGTTTGTGCTGAGGCATGTTCACGCTGCGCAAGAGTTGCAAGCACGCTTAATCGTGCTCGCGTGGATCGCGGCCCCCATGGTGCGTGTTCGTAAAACAATGGATTTGGCTCTGAATACATCAACACCTGAAGTGAGGTATCCCACGCCAGAAGTTGCTCAGCAATGTTAGTAGCCTGATCGAGACGAGCACTGATGACAATGAGGGGACGCTTAGTGTCTCTTGCCAGCGCTGACAGTACATAAGGTCGCACAGCACGAATCAATCCGACTGAGGCTGGGCTAGCCCCCGGCTGAGACGCTATCTCTAAATTGCCAAGCAAGGATTGGT
>Ga0075431_100007480_pt1 | contig 10875 bp, 10 predicted proteins | sample RhiMetdeltSRZDD5_FD_75297 | JGI IMG/M metagenome (GOLD analysis project Ga0075431, IMG submission 75297) | Populus rhizosphere microbial communities from Tennessee, USA - Rhizosphere MetaG P. deltoides SRZDD5 | ecosystem: Host-associated > Plants > Roots > Rhizosphere > Soil | place: USA...
CGCTCGCCGACCCAAAGTCGGTGCGCAAGGCTGCACAGCAGCTTGGCCGCTTCGATCCCGTGTCCAGGCCGCTGTGGGGCATTCCGTTCGCGGTGAAGGACAACATCGACGTAGCGGGCCTGCCGACCACGGCGGCCGCACCGGCGTTTGCCTATACGCCGAACGCCAACGCGCATGTGGTGGCGCGCCTGCTTGCCGCCGGCGCGCTGATGATCGGCAAGACCAACCTCGACCAGTTCGCCACCGGCCTGGTCGGCGTGCGCACGCCCTATCCCGTGCCGCTCAATGCCCTCGATCCCGACATCGTTCCGGGTGGGTCGAGCTCGGGTTCCGCAGTGGCGGTGGCGCACGGACTGGTGGCGTTCGCGCTTGGCACCGACACGGCGGGCTCGGGGCGTGTGCCGGCCGGGCTCAACAACATCGTCGGGCTCAAACCGTCGCTCGGTGCCGTATCGACGCGCGGCGTCGTGCCGGCCTGTCGCACGCTCGACTGCGTCTCGGTGTTCGCGCTGACCGTGGACGACGCCTGGCGCGCCTACGACGTGATGACCGGCTACGACGCGGCCGATCCGTTCTCGCGACCGATCGAGCTTGGTAACCTGCGCGAGCCCGCGCCGCACCTGACCATCGGCGTGCCGCGGCCGGCGGACCTGCGCTTCTTCGGCGATGCGCAGGCCAAGTCCGCATGGGCCGCCAGCATAGAGGTGTTGCAGCGTCTCGGTGCGCGCTTGGCCGACGTCGACATGACGCCGTTCTTCGACACCGCGGCCCTGCTTTACGAAGGCGCGTGGGTGGCCGAACGCTATGCCGCCATCCGGCCGGTCATGGAGCAGCATCGCCAGGACGTGCACCCCGTGACGCTGCAGATCATCGGCCAGGCCACCGCCTTCTCGGCCGCCGACGCATTCGCCGGCATCTACCGTGTGGCCGAGCTGCGGCGGGCGGTCGAGCCGGTGTTGCGCGGCTTGGATGCCCTGGCGGTGCCGACCGCGCCCTGCCTGCCCACGCTGGCCGACGTCCGCGCCGACCCGCTCGGGCCGAACGCCCGGCTTGGCACCTACACGAATTTCGTCAATCTGCTGGATATGGCCGGTATCGCCGTGCCGGGACCATGCCGCACCGACGGTCGCGCGACGGGCGTCACATTCCTTGGCGCGCGCGGACAGGATGCAGCGCTGGCCAGCCTGGGCCGAGCCTTCCATGCGGTCGCGGCCAAGAGTATGGGAGCCACCCGCCGTGCACTGCCAGCGAGTGCGGCGCTGCGGCCGGCCGCACCGGCAGGCTATTGCGAACTGGCGGTGGTCGGCGCGCACCTGTCCGGCATGGCGCTCAACCACGAGCTGCGCGCGCTCGGGGCAATGTTCTTGCGTGCCGTGGAGACCGAGCCGTCCTATCAGCTCTATGCGCTGCCGGGTGGACCGCCGGCGCGGCCGGGCCTCGTGCGCGTGGCGGCCGGTGCCGGCCGGCGCATCGCAACCGAGGTGTGGGCGCTGCCCGTCGAAGGCTTCGGCCGCTTCGTGGCCGGCATTCCTGCGCCGCTCGGCATCGGCACACTCCTGCTCGCCGACGGCACCAGGCCCAAGGGCTTCCTGTGCGAGGCCGAGGCCGTGCGCGACGGCAGGGACATTTCATCCTACGGCGGCTGGCGCACCTTCATGACCGCGCAGGCCCAATAAGAGTGCGCTACGGCCGGCGTGCCAGACGCACGCCCTCGCCCGCCGGAGCAAGCGAAATCTCCAGGATCAGCTTCTTGCGCACGGCGTCCTCGAAGCTGGTCGAGCTGTCGGCAGTGACCACGAAGCTGCCCGGACCGCCGATGATGTCGCGCTCGAAGGCGTCCTCCAGATTGTAGAGCATCGGACGGCCGCTGCAGCCCTGATCGCGACAGGCGATGGCGAGGCCGTTGATGACGATGCCATGCGCCAGCGCCTCGGCGCGCGCCACCGGGATCGGCATGCCGCTCCAGCTGTTGGCGCTGTCGCCGGACAGGTCGATCACCTTGCGCTCACCCTTGATGTCGTTGCCTTCGATCAGGCGCGTGGCGGCGGCCAGGGCGCTGCCGATGGCGTTGCCGCCGTGGGCGCGGCGCGGACGCTGCATCAAGGTGGCGCCGAACGCCTGCGCGCTCGCTAGTCCGTCAATGATGGTCCACGGCACCACGACGTCCTGCCACTGGTCGTTGCCCCACTCGACGTAGGTGAGCGCGATCCGCCGGTAGGCGCCGCTCGAGATGGCGCGCTGCACCTCCGGGTGCACCAGGGCGTTGGCATAGCCCTGGCGCTGGAATGCCAGCTCGGTGCTGTCGATGGAGCCTGATGCATCGGCCAGCAGCACCAGCTCGAGATCGACCTTGGTTTCGGCCTGCACCGGCAGGCAGGTAATCGTCAAACCGACGACCATTGCCAGGACGAGTGCCACCGCCAGCAAGATTGCTTTACGCATGGTCCCCCTCGCGTTCTGCCGCCTCAGCTTGGCAGAGCCAGCTGGCGCCGTCGATGCCAGACTGCGTGCTAGACCTTGAACTCTTCCATCTTGGCAAAGGCCGTGCGGAGCGCGTCGGACCAGGCGCCCGACAGCTTGCGGAAATATTCGTCGGCCTGCTCGATGCGCTTTTCGCGCCGGACATCGAGCGAGTCGCGCTCGTAGATCAGCAGGTCAATCGGCAGCCCGACCGACAGGTTCGAGCGCAGGGTCGAATCAAAGGACAGCAGCACCATCTTGGCCGCCTCGCCCAGGCGCATGCTGGGCTGCGCCACCCGATCCAGGATGGGCTTGCCATACTTGTGCTCGCCGATCTGGAAGAACGGCGTGTCGTCGGTGGCCTCGATGAAGTTGCCTTCGGGATAGATCATGAACAGGCGCGGCGCCTCGGCGCCGATCTGGCCGCCGAGGATGAAGGTGGCATTGAACCCGGAGTTGGTATCCTCCAGCGCCGACCCGTCGACGCGGCGCACCTCGCGCACCGCATCGCCCACCAGCCGCGCCGCGCGGTAGAGCGAAGCGACCGTGAAGAGCGTGCTTTGCCCCTTCAAGGGCTCCTGGACGAGCTGTTCGTTGAGCAGGCTCACCACCGATTGAGTGACCGACAGGTTGCCCGCGCACAGCAGCACGATCACGCGCTCGCCAGGTTGGCGCCAGTAGTACAATTTGCGGTACTGGGCGACGTTGGCGGTGCCGGCGCTGGTGCGCGTGTCGGCCGCAAACACCAGGCCGCGATCGAGCCGCAGCGCGACGCAGTAGGTCATGGCTTGGTCCTCATTGCTGGGCGTTCTGCTCGCGCACGTCGACGGAAACGTCGAGCAATTCGTGTTGGCCGCCGCGGCGCGAGCCGACCACGGGCGCGGCGCCGCCCGCATCGAGGCCGACAGCAAGGCGGACATAGCGCTCGGTTGGGCAAATGCGGTTGGCGACGTCGAAGGCGACCCAGCCGAGGCCCTCCACCCAGGCTTCCGTCCAGGCGTGGTGTGCCTCCGACCGGCTCTGTTCACCGAGCACGAGGTAGCCGGTCACGTAGCGGGTCGGCACGCCGAGCGTGCGCGCTGCCGCGATGAAGATGTGGGCGTGGTCTTGGCACACACCCTTGCCATCGGCCAGCGCCTCGGCGGCGCCGGTGTGGGCGTCCGTGCTGCCGAGCACGTAGTCGACGCGGTCGCGCACGATGCCGGCCAGCGCATGCAGCGTGTCGAGCAGGTCCTGGCCCTTGGCCGAGGCGGCGAGGTCGCGAATGGCGGCATCGGGCTTGGTTTGGGTCGTCTCACGCAGGAACACGCGGCACGGCGATGTGTTGGGCAGCCCGGCGACGACGCCGCTACAGTCGGTGGTCTCGACCGTGCCGCTGGCTTCGATCACCACCTCCTGGTGCGGCGTGTTGATGGTGGTGACCTGCACGATGTTGCCGAAACCGTCCTTGAATTGCAGGACGGGGCCGAAGCCCGGCGTATGCACCTGCCAGTCGAGCACGCGCTGGCCATTGAAGGAGAGGGGCGTCAGGCGCAGGCTCTGGATCGCGTAGCCGACCGGCTCCGCGTAGGCATAGCGAGTAACGTGTCGGATAGAAATGAGCATGGGCGCGAGGTTGTTGGTCCGCGTCAGTCGGTGAAATGGTACGTCCTCGAGATCTCATTGCCCAGGCGGTTGTTGCGGGCGATGAACTCGGCCAGGAATTCGTGCAGGCCTGACTGGAAAATGGCGCTCATGTCGCCCTCCGCCAGCAGACCTCGCGTCTCGTGTGCCAGCGACTGGCAGCCATTGCTGCTGCCGTAGAAGCCGCCGAGCTGGTCCAGCGCCGACACGATCTCCTCATAGCTGGAATGCAGCGAGCGCGGCATTTGCCGGTTGAGGATCAGATAGTCGGCGATCTGCCAGGGCTTGTAGCTGTCCTTGTACACCCACCGGTAGCTGCGGTGCGCCGATACCGAGCGCAGGATGGCCGCCCACTGCACGCTGTCGATCTCGCCGCCGACGATCTCGTTGTGGGGCAGCAGCACGTAGTACTTCACGTCGAGGATGCGCGCGGTGTTGTCGGCCCGCTCCAGGAAGGTGCCGAGCTGGCTGAAATAGAAGGTGTCATTGCGCAGGATGGTGTTGAGCAGAGTGCCGCGGAACAGCGCCGAGCGCTCCTTGATCCAGTCGAACAGCCTGGGCAGCTCGTTGGAGCCGATCTTGGTGCGGTCCATGCTGGAGAATTCCAACCAGGCGCTGTTCAGGCTCTCCCACATCTCGCGCGTGAGCGCGGTGCGCTGGGCGCGGGCGTTGCGCCGACCGGTGGCGAGGCTGGAATAGACGCTCGAGGGGTTGTCCGGATCAAACAGCATGTAGTTGACGACATCGCGCGTGTCGTAGGCGCCGTATTTGGACAGATAGCCCTTCTCGCTGCCAGCGCTGCGTAGCGTCGAATACCACTCGTTGTCCTGGCCGTCGCCCTCGCGCGGCAGTAAGGCAATGCGGTAGCCGACCTCCAGAAGGCGCGCGATGTTCTCGGCGCGCTCGATGTAGCGCGACATCCAGAACAGATCGTTGGCGGAGCGGCCTAGCATGAGCTGCCCCGCATGGAGGTGCCCCCTCCCCCCTGGTGGGGAAGAAACGGGACGGGGGCTATTGCGGCGCACCGGCGGTGCAGGCTGCCCCCACCCCGCATGCTGCCCCCACCCCTAAGCCCTCCCCACCAGTGGGAGAGGCAGCCGCGCAGTGCTGTTGGCGCCGTCATCGTCCTAGTCCTGCAAGACCCAGGTGTCCTTGGTGCCGCCGCCCTGGCTGGAGTTGACCACCAGGGAGCCTTCGCGCAGCGCGACCCGGGTCAGGCCGCCGGGCGTGAGGCGGACGCGGTCGCCGATCAGCACGAAGGGCCGCAGGTCGAGATGCCGCTCTGCGATGCCGCTCTCGACCAGCGTCGGGCAGGTGGAGAGGGCGAGGGTCGGCTGGGCGATGTAGCGATCGGGACGCCCCTTGACCAGCATGGCGAACATCTCGATCTCGTCCTTGCTGGCTGCAGGCCCTACCAGCATGCCGTAGCCGCCCGAGCCGTGCACCTGCTTGACCACCAGCTCGGGCAGATGTTCCAGCACGTACTTCAAGTCGTCGGGCTTGCGGCACACGTAGGTCGGCACGTTTTTGAGAATGGGCGGCCTGCCGGTGTAGAACTCGATGATGTCCGGCATGTAGGTGTAGATCGACTTGTCGTCGGCGATGCCGGCCCCGGGTGCGTTGACAATGGTCAGGCGTCCGGCGCGGTAGACCTCGAAAATGCCAGGCACGCCGAGCAACGAGTCCTTCTGGAAGATCAGAGGGTCGAGGAAGGCATCGTCGACCCGCCGATAGACCACGTCGACCTGCTTCAGGCCCTGCGTGGTCTTCATCTGCAGTGTACCGTCGATGACGACGAGGTCCTGGCCCTCGACCAGCTCCACGCCCATCTGGTCGGCCAGGAAGGAGTGCTCGAAATAAGCGCTATTGTAGATGCCGGGCGTCAGCACGACCACTGTGGGCTCACGGTCGAGGCCCTCGGGCGCGACGCTCTCCAGCGTGATGCGCAAATTCTCCGGATAGTCCTCGACGGCCGCCACGCGGTTGCGGCTGAACAGCTCCGGGAACATGTGCATCATGGCTTCCCGGTTCTCCAGCATGTAGGAGACGCCGGAGGGAGTGCGCGTGTTGTCCTCGAGCACGAAGAACTCGTTCTCGGACGTGCGCACGATGTCGATGCCGATGATGTGCGAGTAAATGCCGCGGGCGGGCTCGACGCACATCATCTCCGGCACGAATGCTGCGTTCTGGATGATGAGCTCGGCCGGCACGCGCCCCGCGCGGATGATCTCCTGGCGGTGGTAGATGTCGTACATGAAGGCGTTGAGCGCGCGCACGCGCTGCTCGATGCCGGCCGCCAGCCTGCGCCATTCGGCTGCCGACAGGATGCGCGGGATGATATCAAAGGGGATCAGGCGCTCGGTTGCCGCCTCATCGCCGTAGACGGCGAAGGTGATACCGGTGCGGCGGAATAGCGCCTCGGCCTCGCCGCGCTTGCGCTTGAGATCGTCGATCTTCTGGGTCTGCAGCCACTGATGCACGGACAAATAGGGCTCGCGGACCCCGCCGCCTGCACCATTCATTTCGTCGAATGCAGCTGCCAACCCACCCCCCGTGCGTATGCGCGTGCCTCTGCAAGCCTTGGGCAACGTCGACGCTAGCCAGGATAAGGCCAATAGTTTCAGTTGACTACGCTATGGCCATTAAAAAAGCACTGCTTATCCGCAGGGCAGAGTGCCTGCCGGGCAGGCAGCGCGCGGGCGCGGCTCAGGCCAGACCTCGTGTGGCGCTGCAGCCATGACACGCGCCCGATCACCGGCATTTGACCAATCGTGGCGCGCGCTGCCGCAATTTCACCCCGAGATGGGGTCACCTCATCGCGCCATAACAAACATATGGAGCGATGATCATGCGACGAGTGAACTGGCACGCCTTGTAGCGCTGCAGCCCGCTGTGTTCGCGATCTTCGCTTGATGTCGCGCGGCGGTTTTGGGCCGCGATAGCAGGCGGCTCTCCAAAATTCAGCATCGATGCCAATGCAATCGGCGGCGCGGATGCGCCGTCCGGAGGAGAGAACATGTTCAAGATATTGACGTTATCGCCGACAGGCGAGGATGCGAGTTCGTCCAAGAGTTGGCTTGGCCGCACCCTGGCGGCGGTGGTGGCCGAGTGGAGCGCCCGGCGCGCGATCAAGACACTGGCGCGCATGGATGAGCGGATGCTGCGGGATATCGGCATCAACCGCGACCAGATCTGGTACGTGGCCCGGCACGGTCGCGAAGCAACGCGGCGGTCCCTGGACCAGCGGCCCGATTATACGCGCTGGTCATAATGGCGCGGGGATGAAGCCCCTCATGCCTATCCCGGCATGAGGGGCCCGCGCTTGTCGGGACTTCAGCTGTTGCGCATCAGATCGGCCGGCGAGATCAGCACCGAGAACTGCTCGCACCAGATGATCACGCTCTGATACTTGGCAAGGTCGGTGCCTGCCGGAATGGCGTAACGTTGGCTGCCCTTGAAAGAGCGCAGCCGGCCGAGATCGACGAACTTCTGTCCTTGCAGGTCGCCCGAGGCGCGGATCTGAGCCTTCGCCACCAGGTAGACGTGGAACTTGGGGCCGGGGCCGACCTCGAAGTCCTCACCCAGGAATACACTGTCCTCCCGCACCGACGCGCTGCCCTTGCCCCAGTGGATGGGATCGCTCGGGTTGGCGTGGATGAACGTGCCGTTCGCGAGCACGGCATGGGCGCGGTCGGCCGTGGAGAGCTGCTCGGCTGCTGGCGCGGGCGGAAAAACAAAGGGAAACAGGAAGAAGCCGAGCGCGACGCCGAAGCCGGTGCCGAGCACGGCGCCGACAACGAAGATGGCTAGCGAGCGAAGCATGGGGGCGGTCTCCGTCGCGGCTGCAGGCCATCCTTGCCGGCGACAACCCAGATACGCGCGCGCCCAGCGGGGCATTACAGCGTGTGTGACAGCGCCGCCCGCTCTTGACAGGCGGAGCCCCCGCCAGTCTAGTGAACGAACGTTCACTCACTAGGAAGGCGTCGCACCGCATGGCTCAGGCAAAGCTCGCGTCGCGTCCGCGCCTCGAAGATCAAACACGCTGGCGCATCCTGGCGGCTGCGGCCGAGCGGTTCGCCGACCAGGGCTATGCGGCGACCTCCATCCGCGACATCGCGCGCGAGGTCGGCGTCACAGTTGGCGCCATTTATGTGCACTTTCCGTCCAAGGACCGTCTGGTTGTGGCGGTGTCGGAGGAGGGCATCGGCCGCATCGGGCGGGCGGTCGACGCGGCCATCGCCGGCCTGGATGATCCTTGGGACCGGCTGGCGGCGGCCATGCGCGCGCACCTTGAGGTGCTGCTGTCGAACGCCGCCTTCGCCCGCGTGATCGTGCGCGTGACGCCGGCCGAAGTGCCGGATGCGGCGCGTGATCTGCGCCAGCTCCGCGACGGCTATGAGGATCGCTTCCGGCGCCTGGTTGATGCCCTCGATGTGGCGCCGGGCACCGATCGCACGCTTCTGCGCTTGATGCTGCTCGGCGCGCTCAACCACACGCAGACCTGGCACAGGCGCGGGGCCGGTCGCGCCGACGCAGCCGGCCTCGCCCATCAGTTCGTCACGACACTGCGCCACGGCGCGGCTCAGCCGGAGTAGCCAATGACAAGGGGCAGCCCTGTGCACCCGCCCAAGGTGCTCGTCACCAAGATCGGTCTCGACGGACATGATCGCGGCAGCCGGGTGGTGGCGGCCTTCCTGCGCGATGCCGGCATGGACGTGCTGTACACGCCGCCGTGGCAGGAGATCGCCCAGGTGATCCGGCTGGCCGAGGAGGAGGATGTCGACGTGATCGGGATTTCCTCACTCGCTACCGATCATCTGCTGGTGCCGAAGCTGATCAAGGCGCTGAAGAAGGCGCAGCTGGAGTACATTCCCGTGGTGGTCGGCGGCATCGTTCCCGACGACGATGAGAAGAAGCTCATCAAGGCTGGCGTGCGGCACGTGTTCCATCCCGGCGCATCGCGCGAGGAGATCGTGTCCAGGGTTTTGGAGCTGGCCGGCGAGGCGCGTTCCGCCAAGGCGGGAGAGCTGCTGGCATGACGACGTTCGCGCGCGAGTGGAATGCGGCGCTGGCTCTGGTGCTGGTGGCTGCTGCCATTTTGCTCGCGAGCGGCCACACAGTGGCAGCGGCAGGCGCCTTGGCCTTGGCGGTGCTGGCGGTGATCGCCCGTTGGATCGCAATGCGCCGGCAGAATCGCAGCTTCTATGGACAGCACAAGAGCGCCCGCTGAAGCGAGCCGATGCGAGGGAGGATTGAGTATGGCCAAGCGTGCGAAATCGGGTGGCGCCGCCAAACCCGTGCCGCTGCCGTTGTCCGGTTTCGATGAGGCGCGCGGGCGCTGGCGGGCACAGGTGCAAGCGGGGCTCGGCGGCAAGGCCAATCCGCGCAACCGCTCCGGCATCGAGGTGCAGCCCATCTACACGCCAGAGGACTGGCCCGATGATGGGAGCAGCACGCGCTACATGCAGGCGCTGGGCTTCCCCGGCCAGCTGCCCATGACGCGCGGCATCTATCCGACCATGCATCGCGGGCGCACCTGGACGCAGCGCCAGCTGATCGGGCTCGGCGTGCCCGGGGACTACAACGTCCGCCTCAAGAGCATCCTGGCGCACGGCGGCACCGCCATCTCGCTGATCCCATGCAACTCGGTGTATCGCGGCTACGACGCCGACGCAGTTCCCCCAGAAATCCTCGGCACCTGCGGCGTCACCGTGAACACAGTCGAAGACATGACGGTTTGCCTCGATGGCATCCCAATCGGCGATATCTCCACCGCGCTCAACGATCCTTCGCCCTTCACCCTGCTGGCGCTTGAGCTGGCAGTGGCCAAGCGACGGGGCATCTCCTGGCAGCGCCTGTCCGGCACATCCAACCAGTCGGACTACCTCTCGCACTTCGTCGCCAACCATATGTTCTTCCGGCTGGCGCTGCCGGGAGCGCGCCGTGTGCTCCTTGATCACATCGCCTTCTGCCGCCAGCACGTGCCGCAGTGGAACGCCTTGTCCATCGTCGGCCAACACATGCAGCAGGCCGGAGCCACGCCGGCCGAGGCGATGGGGCTGACGCTGTCGTCGGCCATCCAGTATGCCGATGATTGCCTGGCGCGGGGCTGGGATCCGGACCAGTTCCTGCCGCGCTTCACGTTCTTCTTCGACATCTCGATCAGCTTCTTTGAGGAAGTGGCAAAGTTTCGCGCTGGCCGGCGCATCTGGGCGCGCCTTGCCCGCGAGCGCTTCGGCGCCAAGGACGCCCGCTCCTGGCGCTTCAAGTTCCACGGCCAGACCTCAGGCGTGGACCTGACGCGCGAGCAGCCGCTCAACAACATCGCGCGCGTGACGGCGCAGGCCATGGCCGGCATCTTCGGCGGGCTGCAGTCGTTGCACACGGATGCCTACGATGAGGTGCTGTCGGTCCCGACCGAGAAGGCGGCCCGCATCGCCGTGTCGACGCAGAACATCCTGAAGGAGGAAGCCTACCTGACCGACGTGATCGATCCGCTCGGTGGCTCCTACTACGTGGAGAAGCTGACCGACCAGATGGAGGAAAGGATCCTCGGGGTGATCGCCCGCATCGATGAGGCGGGCGGAATGTATGCGGCGGTCGAGACAGGCCTTGCCCAGCGCATCTGCGGGGAGTCGGCGCTGGCCTTCCAGGAGCGTGTCGACGGCGGTGCGCAGACGGTGGTCGGCGTCAATAAGTACCGCGTACCGGCGGAGGAGGAGATGCAGCGTGTGGCGCTGAAACCCCCGCCGCGCAAGACGATTGACGCGCAGTTGCAGCGCCTTAAGCGTT
>Ga0075431_100007487_pt1 | contig 10871 bp, 8 predicted proteins | sample RhiMetdeltSRZDD5_FD_75297 | JGI IMG/M metagenome (GOLD analysis project Ga0075431, IMG submission 75297) | Populus rhizosphere microbial communities from Tennessee, USA - Rhizosphere MetaG P. deltoides SRZDD5 | ecosystem: Host-associated > Plants > Roots > Rhizosphere > Soil | place: USA...
CCTGCACCGCATCCGCAAGCCCGAAATCGCGCGCTCCCTGGCCAAAAACCAGGCGCACATCCGGCGACGGCTGATCGACCGCCCCGACTAGCGGCAGCCCGACGAACACACCAGCGAGACCCAATCACCGGGACCACCGGGGACGAGAGGAAACACTATGTCCGTAGCCACACCACCACGGGGATACTGAACCTGGTCCGAGGCGCTCGGTCGTCGTCCCGAGCGGTAGCGGGCGGAGTCCGCTCGACACACGTGCGTTGGCGAGCGAAGCCGTTGCTAGGGGTGCTTCATCGAGGGGCAGTGTGCGTCGTGAGTGCGGTCTCGATGGCGTCCTGCCAAGCGCCGATCTCCTGTTCGTACCCGGCGGCGAAGCCATCGAGCTTGCGGCGCCTACTCGCCCGAGGAGGTGCTCGCGCTCGTGCGCGCGACCGCCAACGAGCAGGGCGGTGCGATCTACCTGGCCGCAGCATTCACCGGGCTTCGCCGAGGCGAGCTGCTCGCGCTTCGATGGCACAATGCCGACTTCGCCGGCGCGACTGGTGGCGGCGGCGTTTCGCGTCTCCACCGACGCAGCGGACGACACGGCGACCGCCGCTGGTTCGCCTGAGTTGCTCAGCTAGCCCGGATTCTTCTTGCGCATGCGACGGGCCATGAGCCGCTGAAGCATTGTTCCGATCTTCTCGCCGACGCTGCCTTCGGGTGGCGCGGCGCCGAGCTGGCGCGCGAGACCGAGGTTGTCCCATTCGGTCCACGCCTCGACGAGCTTGCCGTCCTTCCAGCGATCGATGCTGATCCCGGTCACCGACCCGCGGGCGCCGGTCGGAGCAAACCCGGCGAGCTCGCCCCGGTGCGTTCCTTCGCTGTGCCAGCGCAGGACGACCTTGTCGTCGCCCACGATGACGTCGTCGACGGTGATCCGCAGGTCGGGGAACCCACTGCGGTACATCTCCGCCGAGCGCTTGACCGCCTCCGGCCCGCGCAGCGCACGCATTTGCGCTGGAGTCGCGGGGTCGTGATTGACGGCGTCGGGTGCGACGAGCGCGTAGGCCGCCGCGAATTTCCCCTCGTTGAAGCTCTCCTCGAGCAGCCGACGAGACGCCGCGCCGAGGTCGCCCGGCCCCTCCTTCACCTGGGTGGCGTCCTCAGCCTTGGTCGCGTCCTCGGCGCCGTTTGTTGCATCGGCGGACATCCCCCTACACCTCCTGGGTGTGGATATGGAGCACGATGATCAAGATGATTCCACGCAAAGCGCCAGGGGCGTCGGCCGCGCGAGACCCGTGGACGTCATCCCGAGCAGGCGCCGCAGGCTGGAGGCGCGTATCCCCGACGCCCCGCAGGGGGCGCCGGGGATACTCCGGCGGCGGTGGAGACGCGCCACGCCGACGTTTCAACAGCGCGTGGCCAGGGGCGCACCGTGGCACATGACGAGGGGGTGCCGCGCTTGCTAAGCCGACCGCTACGCACTTCCGACGGCGGGCTTCCGCTTTGTTCTGGCGGAGCGCGTGTCCGGCGAGACTCGCGCGGCACGAGCGGTGTTCGTCCAACTCAGCAGTCTCAGGCGCTCAGCAATGACGCTCGCAATTCGCGCAAAGCATTAGCGCCACGAGCAGCCCTTTCGCTAATTGGGAGATTGAGAATCGCGGGCACTCCGCGCCCGCGATCTGCGAGCGCAACAGGGTGGAGAAGCCGTGAGCCACCTGCTGATCCTGGGGGTGATCAACTTCAACAAGTCAGACGGGCATGAACCGCTACGAGAAGCAGCCTTAGAGCCCGCTTCTAGACGAACCGCGGCACGCCACGGGGTGCCCCTGGCAGCGCGGCGATCCGCACCCGCCAGGACAGCCCCGATCGGTCGGGGAGTCTGCCGTTGGGGATGGGCCTGGCCTCACCGCAGACGAGCTCGGCCTCCCCCTCGAGCACACCAACTCGTACCGGAGCACCCTTTCGCGGTTGGCGCAGTATGCGGCCGCCTCGCGGCCGGCGGCCCATTCAGCTCCTTCGCGACGCGAGCGGGGCGGCGGCGCCCGGAGCCGTCTCACCGGCCATCGTCACGCTGCGCCTCCGGGCTGGGCCTGCGCTCGCACGCGACTCGGCGCCGCCCTCCTCGCTGCGCGAGCAGCACGCAATTAAGCGCAGGCGCCCGTCGAATCCGAACGGAAGGCACTGTAACGCCCCAATCCTTGTAGCTGGACTTGCATCCGGGCTCCAGGCGCTTCTCGCCGCTCTTGTCATAGCCGGCCGTCGAAACGAGCGCGCGGCGCGCGGCTAGAACTAGATTGATCATATGTGGGAACCCCCAGTCGGCCGGATCTACGCCCTTGCCGACCACCCTGCGTTGCAGGGCATCCCACGTGATCAGGCGATTGTCGGCTCGAACCACCTTATGCCAGTCTGCGGAGGCGTCACTCATCTCTTGGGCACGTTGCCGTCGGTCATCTTCGGAGACCCCGGAGCGTAAGGGAACGAATGCGACGTACCAGCTACCTCGCTTGCCGATCCCGCAGAGGTTTGAGACCGCGCCGTCAAAGTCAGCGATCATGATCCGCGCGACCGCTTGGGCACGGTCGTGGCGGGCGCGATTTGCCTGCCAGGCGTTCCACCCAATGTTGAGCGCGGCACCAAGCGCTCCACTGGCGAGGATCGCGAGCAGAAGCTTCGTCGTAAACCTCTCCTTCGGGCCGGATGGCTGGTCAGCTCCGCCGCTGTTAGGTCCGGTGAGCCGGCCTGGCTTTCGGACGGCTGTGTGGTGATGAGGCACGCTCTCACTTCATCCAGATATGCGCAAGCCCTCCTGCCCGCACGCCCAAATGGGCCGGTCCGTTGTCCGGCGTTCGCCCTTCAGGAGCGAACGACTTAGCGAGGCCAGGCGCCGTCGACTCGAGCTCTTCCCGGATGGATTTGGGAAGCGCGGAAGGCGCGAGGTGGTCGCGTCGGATGGCGTCGGTCTAGCGGCGTGGCGAGGTCCTGGGAGTCGGGTGCCTTGGACGAGCGGCTGCTGCGGAGGGTCGGAAGCAATAGTTGACGGACGTTGAACCAATCAGGGAGGCTTGGTCCGGTGGCGCTCACAGAGCAAATCCCTGACGCGCTCGAACAAGCGATCTCGGACGAGATACGTCGGGCGAACGGAGCGCGCGACGGGCTTCTGAGGGAGGGGAAGAACTCCAAACGAAATGGCGCATTGCTGGCGCTCGGCGCCTTTTCTCCCCGCTGGTGCTGCCGTGACAGGACTGTCAGACAGTGGGAGCGGTCGGTGGCAGTCGTGATCGTCGCGATGGCTGCCGTCGTGACGGGTTTTAACGCGGCGTTTGCCCTGGGGCAGAGAGCCGACGAGCGTTTCCGCCTGGCCCATCGCTGGTCGCGCCTGCGGGACGACCTCTGCGCGCCCCGCCGGAGCGTGAGAGGCGATGGGCCACCGCCGGAGGAAGAGCAGTTCGCCGAGCTGCTCGACTGTCGCGACGACCTTCGCTTCGCGGAACATTGCGACGGGAAGGTCGTGGAGGACATCAAGGCTCCCGGCCCGGCGTGACGTACGCGGAGGCGCCGCGCGAAGGCTCGTCAGCTGCCCGGGAGTTGGCCGCGGGCGATCGGCCCGCCGTGTCCCGTCCGCGCCGCCTCCGGCGCGGCCGTGGCCGGGTGGCGAGCTGGATCAATCCCAAGCCGCTGTGGGACTCGCGCAACGACCGGATCGCGCGCCTTCTCGGCGACCCGACGAACCGCCTGCGGCGCCGCTGGACGCTGTGGCTCGAGCACCAGGATCGCCGCGGCGATCCGACGATCGCTGGGCCACCCGGCGATCGCGTCCGGTTCGTCGTTCTGGGTGACCCGGGCGAGGGCGACTTCTCGCAGAAGGTGGTCGTGCCGCCCCTCCTGGCGGTCCAGGACGACAGTGACTTCCTGGTCGTTTGCAGCGACGTCGTCTACCCGACCGGTGACGTCAACGATTACGGCGAGAAGTTCTACGACCGCTACGCCGGTTGGCGTAAGCCGATCTACGCGCTGCCCGGCAATCACGATTGGTACGACGAGCTCGAGGGCTTCATGTTCCACCTGTGCGGCGTCGAGTCCCCGCCGCCGGGCTTCGGCGACGATCCGCCGCGGCCTTTCCTGTGGCGCCGCCCGCGGAGGCGACGTATCGCGGCGACCCGGCTGCGCGCCGATCGGCCCGCCGAGCGCGGCGAGTTCCAGCCCGGCCCGTACCTCTTGATCGACACCGGTCCGCTTGCCGTCGTGTGCATCGACACCGGCATCATGGGCGACCTCGACGAGCAACAGGGCCGCTGGCTCGAACGCGTCTCATCCGAAGTGCGCAAGCCCAAGTTGCTGCTGACCGGGAAGCCGCTAATGGTCGATGGGGAATACCACCCAGGAACAGTTCGAGGTCTCGATCGTACGGTCGACGACATCGTGCGCGAGCCGGCCAACGGCTACGTCGCGGCGATCGGCGGCGACATCCACAACTATCAGCGCTACCCCGTCGACCTCGACGGGCGGCACATCGAGTACATCGTGTCGGGGGGCGGCGGCGCGTTCATGCACGCCACCCACCGGATCGGCCCGGTCGACCTCGGAGGTGTTCGCGAGGAGCAGTTCCGTTGCTTCCCGCTGCGCGGGGACTCGCTCGCGTTCTACTCCCGCGTCGTCGTCAAGGCGCTGCGCCGGCTGCTGGCCAAGGCCGCGGGCCTGACCTTGGTCGACGTCGCGCTCGTGGGCGGCGTCGCTGCGCTTCTGGCCAACGACGGCGCGCCGGTGTCGACCTGGATCCTCGCGGAGCTGTTGCCCGTGGTCGTGTTTCTCGCGCTCGCCTTCCTCTGGCGTTCGGTCGTGCAGGCGGGAGCGCTGCGCGTGCTGCGGTTGCACAAGTCCGCGCTCAGTCCCAAGCAGGCCGCGAGCTGGATGGCCGAGCGGATCAGTGAGGAGACAGCGGACAAGCGCCGGGTGCACCCCACGATCGGTGGTGCTCGCGTCGATCCGGGCTCGGCGGCCGCGGCCCTCGCGGACTTCGCCGCTCCTCGGTTTCATCACACTGGCGGGTTTCTCCACGCGTTCTTCTCAGAGATCTTCGACGTTGACCGCGCGCCGCTCTACAAGAACTTTCTGCACTTGGATGCTGATGCCGACGCCCTTCGAATCACCTGCTACGCGGCTGTCGGCCTCGAAGACGAGAGGGATCGGCCCCTCGTCGAGGAGCGCATCGAAATCGACCTGGCATCGGTACGCGTGCGGCTTGCCACCGTCTAGCCGCTGGAGCCACGGTCGCGTACATGCCCGAGCCGACGCCACGGTGGTAGCTGCTGTCCGCCGACGCGATCCACGACCGGCTGGGGCGAGATCGGTGTTCCCAGCCGACGGCGCTGGGCACGTCTACGCGCTTGCCGCAACGACTCACAAGTGGATGCGTGTACCGGTCGACTGCGCGTAGGTTGTGAGCTGCTCATGCGTGGTGGTGGCCGCCGGGGCTGGCGTCGACCGGCGGCGTAGCGTGTTGGGTGAGATGGATGAGCGACGACCGGGCGTTGAGCTGGTTGTGGATGGTCGTCGCGTCGCAAGTGATACGCGCGATGGCGAAGCCAGGGCCTCTTTGCGGTGCTGTGCAAGTGCGTGCCAGACCTCGGGGTCGAGCTGCACTCGGTCTATGCGGGTCACCCGCGCACATCGACGCACGTCACGCATCTGGCGTTGCGCGCACCGCCGAGCCAAGCCGCCAGCGAGACGGCTGTGCTCGGAGGGCGACCTTCCGGTCGCCCTCCGCGCGTCGGCGGTGTCTGTTTGACCATCTGCGGCGGCTGCAGGACAAGTTGGCCGGGCTCGGCCACCCCGCTGGGATCGACGTCGATGACGCGAGCGTGGGCCAGCTCGAGCAGCCCAGCTCGCTGCAGGCGCTCTAACGCACCGGCGCCGCCGAGGGTTGACCGTCGGGCCCGGTGAGGGAAACGCAGGTCGTCCGGCTGTTCTGCTCACCGTTCTCGTACCCAGCGGTAGGACGAATCACGTGGGTTGCATTGGGCGGCCGGACATGTTCGACTCCTCATCGCGAGCGTGCTAGGAGGCGATCATCGAACAGAAGCTATTCAGTACCGGCAGCATCAGTGGTGAAGCAGTCGAACTCCGCTTTGAGCTGACGCTGATCGGAGACGACGCCGCTGATAGCAGTGCTCGCGAACGGGTCAAGAATGCCCTACGCGATCGCGAGCTCCGGGTTGCACTAGAGGAGAAGGTCGTCAAGCGGATCAACGACGCGTTCGGCAAGAAGTACTCGGTCGAACCGCTGGAGATCGATCCGATCCATCTCGAGATCTCCGCTGCGATAACCGCGATCTACGTCGAGGTAGCGGGGCGGAAGGAACTCGCCAAATCCGCCGGCAAAGCGCTGGAAGAAATACGACGAGACATCCGAGACGAAATATCTCAAAGGTCCTTAACGGCCTATCCGCGTGTCCGAGCGACATGGTCGTTAGGGCAGGGGGTGACCGCCGACGAGTTCTTAATTTCCGCCGACACCCCCGAGCCTGAGCTGCAAGCCGAACTCCTTCGCGTGCGAAAGCGTCGGTCACGGCTTACCCGCTTTCAATGGGCCGGCCCGCTAGTCGCGGTCGGGTTCTTAGCGGTGGGCCTGCTTTTTGGGCTATCGGACCATGACTGGGGCTTCGCCGCACTATGGCTCCTCTATGCGGTGCTTGGCCTTGCCACGCTCCCGGTCGCGTTTGTCAACATCCATGAGCTCGACGCACAGGCCCGCGACATCAGCAACGAGATCGACCTCCGCGGGATCGAAGAGAACAACCTAGAGGCCCGCGCCCAGAAGCTGTTTCAGCTCCACAGTTTTGAGCTCAAGCGCTACTACGATCAGGCGCTGCGTCAAGGACGAAGCATTTACTACGTCGGCGTGGGCTGCATCGTTCTGGGGTTTGGCGTGATCGTTGCCGCGTTCGTCCTTGTCGCCGCGTCGCCCAAAGCGAGCTTCGACGAAAAGATCTTGATCGCCGCCCTCAGTGCCGTCGGCGGTGTCTTGGCCAATTTCATCGGCGTCATCTATCTGCGGATGTTCTCCGAGACGGTGCAGGCGGTCACTGGGTTCCACCAGCGGCTTGTGGTTACGCATCACCTGCACTTCGCCAACTTCCTCGTCGCAAAGATCGATGACAGGACCCTGCGTGAGGATGCGCTGGCGACAATGGCTGAAGCCCTGTCAGCGAGCCAGCACTCGGGTGCGTCGGACGCGTCGGCCGAAAACCACAGACGTGATGGCTCGAAGGCCGCGGAATGATCGTCCGGTTTGGCCGCTCCGCGTTGGGTGGGATCGTTAGCAAGCGCTGTGGTCGCTCGCTGGAAGCGTCGCCACAGAGGGCGTCCGACCATCACGAAAAGTCTGCCGAGTCGAACGACGTCGACGAGAAACGCCATGTCGCGCCAGGACCTTCCAGATCGTCGAACGATGCCGGCCAGTCAACGCGGTCAGCCGCATCGGCCCCCAATTCGTCCGAGCTCGGGCATCGAGGATCCGCCGCTCCTGCTCGACGCTCAGCGCGTGCGGACAGGACTTCGGCACCGGACGGCGCGGCGCCAAACAACCTGAAGTCCGCCCGATCCTGCTCATCGGCCTGCGCCCAGCGATCGCACTGCGTCTTGACCGTGCTCGGCGAGCACGCCATCGCCGCCGCGATCGCCCGCAACGACTCGCCGGCCTCACGGCGTCGGATCATCTCAATACGAGCCGCCAGTCCGAGCCTGCATCTACGGTCCAGCATGTCCGGTCCTCCTCCTCGGAGATCTGAGGTGGGTCGCACCCCTCAGCCTCCGCGGAGGACCGGACAACTCCCTAACACACCCGCATCCGTTCAGCAGGTCCGCGGGCAGGACATCTAGCTACCGAGTTGGACGATGAGGAGGCGCCTCGCGCCAGCCCCGACGTGGCTTGCGCAACTCCGCATTGCGATAGCGAGACCACGGGCCAGAACGCCTCGCGACCGCGGAGTGTCAGCTCGCAGCCGGCGTCTGCTCCGCTGCGCTGCGAGTGAAACCTGCGACGGACAGGGGTTTGACGGTCAGCGGCACACCCGGGTCGAACTCCCCGAGCATCTCGAGCACGGCGTCGCTCGGGGTGCCGAAGATCTGGTTGTTCACCGTGACGTCGATGGGCCCCTCCTCACTGACCGCGCCGGAGATGTGCTCCCGAAGCAACCGCAGGTGAAACAGCATCGAGTCGGCGTCCGGGTGGACCTGCACGTTGCTCACCTCGCTGCCGTCCTCGTTCGCGTAGAGATTGAAGGCGATCAGGCGCGGCTCATTGGACTGCACCATCTCGACGAGGCCGCTGCACATTGCCTTGAATGCGTCGAGTTCGCCCTGCTTGAGCCGAAAGGTGCTGATGAAGATGAATGGCTGCGCCACTTGTGGTCGGTCTCCTCGCCTGGCTCGCGGTCAGAGCCGATCCTAACCCGCCCAGACTGGATGAGTAGCAAGCGTCCCGCGTGCTCGCGATGCCGCTTGCGGAAATCGCGCAAAGCGACAGCGACCTGGAGGCGCCGGTCGCGTCTCCCACTGTTGTAAATCCCGAGGCTCCGTTAGGATCGACGAGCTGCTCGCCGTTCCGCAGGGGCTTCTCGGACGCCGACGAGGCTCTCGATGCCGCCGGGCTCCTCGAGTAGCCAGAGCACCTCGACGTCCAGTGCCGGGATTCGCGCGAAGCGATAGCGAGCCTCGCTGGCGCCGCACTGCTCATGGCAGGCGATAGCGATAGCGCGGCCGGCGGCAGGTCGGCCGTGATCGCAGCTGCTCAGATGCATGGAAAGATGGAAAGCGATATCTGAGCTCGTCGGGCCAGAGGCGGGCCTCGGTTCGATAGGGTCGCCGCGGTGGGGCTGTTCTTCGACGATCCCCTGTTCGAGGAGTTCAGCTCCTGGCTCGTGCTGGGCCTGGCTCCCTACGGCGGTGGGACGCTCGGTGAGGTACGGGCCACGTGCGCGCTGGTCGAGGACGGCAACGACGATTCGTGGTTCGGAGCGTGGCGCGATCAGGCTGACCGTCTGGTTCAGGCCGGCGACAACTCGGCCGCCAGCGGCCACAGGGTTAGCGCCCGCGAGGCCTACCTCCGTGCCTCCGCCTACAACTCGCTTGCGTACCACCCGCTCTTCGGCGCTCCGGTGGATCCGCGCCTGCATGAGGGGTTCGAGGCCCAGCGCAGCGCGTTTGACAAGGCCGCCGCCCTGCTCGACGTGGCGGGTGAGGCGATCGAGATCCCGTTCGAGGATGCTCGCATGCCCGCCTACCTCTTCCGCGCCGAGGCCGGCGAGCGACGGCCGCTGCTGATCGCAACCAGTGGGTACGACTCGACGATCTACGAAGGGTTCTTCGGGCAGGTCGTGCCTGCGCTCCGCCGCGGGTATCACTGCCTGGTGTTCGACGGCCCGGGCCAGGGCGCCGTGCTGATCGAACAGGAGATCCCGATCCGCGCCGACTGGGAGTCGGTGCTCCGCCCGGTGGTGGACGCCGCCCTCGACTTCGACGACGTCGATCCGGATCGCATCGCGCTAACGGGCTGGAGCCTGGCCGGCCACCTGGCGCTCAGAGCCGTCTCCGGTGAGCCGAGGCTCGCCGCATGCATCGCGGACCCCGCCCTTTACAGCATCGGGGAGGGCTGGATCGGCCGCCTACGCGCCGCCGGGATCGATGAATCCGTGATCGAGCGCTTTCCGGACATCGACGAGCCGACACTGGCGCCGCTGGCCGAGTCCTTCCACAAGAACCGGGCGATGCGATGGACCGTCGAGCAGCGCGGCTTCTGGGTGCACGGAGTCGACTCGTTCGGCGAGCTCCTTCGTGCCACCGAGCCGTTCACCTTGGATGGGCGGCTCGACGGCATCCGCTGCCCTGTGCTCTGCGCCGCCGCGGAAGAGGACCCGCTGTCCCGCAGCGCCGAGCGGGTCTACGAGGGCTTGTCCGGTCCGAAGACCCTGTTGCGTTTCACTGCGGCCGAGGGCGCCGGCGGCCACTGCGAGATGGGCAACCGCCCGCTGCTCGACCAGCGCGTGTTCGACTGGCTCGACGAAATCCTTTCCACGTAGTCGGGGCATCGTGCATTCGGCCGAGGATCATGGCTCTCGCGGCCCGTGCGCGCAGCCGTTGGAAAGCCGCACTCTGGACGAATCTCGACAGCGCGCCGAAGAGCCTGGCCGCGACGTAGCCGCGCTACTGCTTCGAGGCAAGAGCAGGCGTCAGATCCTACGCGGCCACACTTCTCAGATGGACGATGAGCGTCCGTTCGAGTCGGCCAACGCGTCGCTTGCGCAATGGACGACTTACGTTCGTCTCGTACGGGTCGCAGCCGACCCCTGCTTGGCCGGGGAAAGCTGAAGCATCGTGGCTTGTTCCGAGCTGGGCAGCGCAGTCGACTCCTGGGCGTTGGGTCGAAAGGAGCAACCGGTGCGGAGCCTCCACCCGACCCGATGCGTCCATAGCGGCGCCACGATCAGTGCCTGGCCCGGCGGCCGGGCGGCCGCGCGGTCGGCCGCTGCGTGCCATCAGGTGTGCGATGCCGGGAGCTCGTCTGCGACCGCGACGTAGCGGAGCACTGCGTCGCGCAGCGGTCCGCCGGGGCGGCCGTGGTAGTCGACGTCGACCGCGAGCACCGGTTGGACTCGGCGGACCCGCGAGCGCGCGGCGCGGGGGCGCTCGAGGCGCTTTAGGACCGAGCCTAGGCGCGCTCGCTCGGTCGTGCTGAGCCCGAAGCGCACGCCGCCGGCGTAGCGCAGCTGGCCGTCGTCGTCGCGGCGCGAGACCAGGAGCTCGTCGGGTTCGCGGCGGTTGCCCGGCCGCCATGCGGTGATCGTCAGTCGCTCGCGGTGGCGGTGCTTGTGCTTGCGCCAGGCTTCGCT
>Ga0075431_100007495_pt1 | contig 10863 bp, 8 predicted proteins | sample RhiMetdeltSRZDD5_FD_75297 | JGI IMG/M metagenome (GOLD analysis project Ga0075431, IMG submission 75297) | Populus rhizosphere microbial communities from Tennessee, USA - Rhizosphere MetaG P. deltoides SRZDD5 | ecosystem: Host-associated > Plants > Roots > Rhizosphere > Soil | place: USA...
GCCCCCAGGTCGCCGGTGAGGTGGGTGTGCGCGTCGATCAGGCCCGGCAGCAGCGTCAGGTCTCCCAGATCGATCGAGCGGGCGTGAGGGGGCAGGTCGTCGGATCCGATATTTCGGATTTTGCCGTCGGCCACAACGAGAACGGCGGGCGACACCAGCTGGCCCTTGACCACATCGACCATCCGGGCCGCGCGCACGACGGTCACCTGCTGCGCCGGGGCACGGGCTGCTCCGGCGAGGGTGCAGAGGATGAGCGTTCCCCCAAGGCGAATGGCCACGTCAGAACGTACGCCGGGCAGTGCTTCCGTCAACCATTTGCGGCGGAATCTCCAACGATTGCCTAAGCCCAAAGCTTCCACTACAATCCCCACCGCTATGGCTTCTCCCCGGCACTTCCTGGCAATCCCCGATTTCACCAAGGCTGAGCTGCTCGCTGTATTCGACCTGGCCTCTCGCATGAAGCAAGGCGCCGATCGGGAAAAGCCGCTCGCCGGCAAGACGCTGGGGATGATCTTCGCCAAGAGCTCCACCCGCACCCGGGTCTCCTTCGAGGTCGGCGCCTACCAGCTCGGCGGCCACGCCCTGTTCCTCTCCTCCCGTGACATCCAGCTGGGACGAGGTGAGCCGATCCGCGATACCGCGCGGGTCCTCTCCCGCTATCTCGACGCCATCATGATCCGGACCTTCGATCATGCCGATGTCGAGGAGCTGGCCCGCTACGCCAGCATCCCGGTGATCAACGGACTGACCGACCTGCTGCACCCTTGCCAGGTCATGGCTGACCTGCTCACCGTGCGGGAGACGCTCGGCGGATGGGACGGCAAGGTAGTCGCCTGGGTGGGCGACGGTAACAACATGGCCAACAGCTGGATCCACGCGGCGGGAAGTCTGGGCTTCGAGCTGCGGCTGGCCTGCCCCAAGGGTTACGAGCCCAACGCGGAGATCCTGGAGCGCAACCGGCCCAAGGCCAGAATCACCGTCACCACCGAGCCGGAGGAGGCGGTGCACGGCGCCCATGTGATCAACACCGACGTCTGGGCATCGATGGGCCAGGAGGAAGAGCAGGCCGAGCGGGAGCGCGCCTTCAAGGGATACATGGTCGACGAGAACCTGATGCGGGCGGCCAATCCCAAGGCCATCTTTCTCCACTGCCTGCCGGCCCACCGGGGCGAGGAGGTGGCCGAGGCGGTGATCGAGGGCCCCCAGTCGAAGGTGTGGGATCAGGCCGAGAACCGGCTCCACGTTCAGAAGGCAATCATGGCGACGTTGATGAAGGGCGGGGCAGCGAGGCAGCGGGGCGGTGGGGCAGCACGGCGGAAAGGCGCCAAGGCGGTGCGGCGGTGACTGTAACACCCTCACTGAAACACACCGCCTTGTACGACGCCCACAAGAAACTGGGCGCCAAGATGGTCCCCTTTGCCGGGTGGGAGATGCCGGTGCAATACCCGACCGGGATTCTCGCCGAGCATCACGCGGTTCGAACCGGCGCCGGCGTGTTCGACGTCTCCCACATGGGCGAGTTCGAGATCACCGGCCCCGACCGGAACGCGTTCGTCAACCGGATCACCTGCAACGACGTAGGGGCGCTGGAGCCGGGCGCGGTACAGTACTCCGCCATCCTCACCCCCGAGGGCACCTTCATCGACGACTGCACCGTCTACCGGTTCGAAGACAAGCTGATGATCGTGGTCAACGCCTCCAACACCGCCAAGGCGTGGGAGCACATCGTCGCCCTGAAGGGCGGCGCCAACGTCCGGCTCAAGGACATCTCCGGCGACGTCGGCCTGCTCTCGATCCAGGGTCCCCAGGCGGAGTCCATGCTCCAGCCGCTCACCCGCACCAACCTCGAGAGCGTGGCGTACTACCACTTCGCGGTGGGACGGGTGGCCAACGCCGAGTGCTTCATCTCCCGCACCGGGTACACCGGCGAGGATGGCTTCGAGCTGTATTGTCGGGACCGCGACACCGTCCCGATTTGGGAGGGATTAGTGAAGGCCGGCGCCGCTCCCATCGGCCTCGGCGCCCGGGACTCGCTCCGGCTGGAGATGGGCTATGCCCTCTATGGCAACGAGATCGACGACACCACCACGCCGCTCGAGGCAGGACTCGGCTGGATTGTGAAGCTGGACAAGGGCTGCCCCTTCACCGGCGATGCCGCGCTCAAGTCACAGAAGCTGCGCGGCGTTACCCGCAAGCTGGTCGGCTTTCAGCTCCAGGGCCGAGGCTTTCCCCGACACGGCTATCCGGTCTACCACGACGGGCGGGAAGTGGACCTGGTGCGCAGCGGCACCATGAGCCCCTCGCTCGGCGTCGCCATCGGGACGACATATCTCCCTGCGGCTGTGGCCAAAACCGGAACCCGGTTCGAAGTGGAGACGCGCGGCGAGCGCATGGCCGCCGAGGTGGTAAGCCGGCCGTTCTGGAAGAAAGGAAGCGCCCGAAAGAAGAGCTGAACTTTATTGTTGTGCCCCGCCTCACATCCTCCCTACCCAGGTCCCCTAGCTTCCTCCGTCGAATCATTCGCCTAACCGGGGCAAGTTCTTATCCGACTGCTACTTGACGCTCGCTTGAGTGGTTGGAGGGAGATTGTCTCCGCTATGCAGATGATGGGCGGCCCGCAGATGCGGTAGTTCGTCACATTCTGCCGAACCACCCATCGAGGAGAAGTCATGTCGTTGCGTTACTCATATTGCTTGGCCGCCTCCGCGCTGGCGCTGGCCGCATTTGGCTGCGATAGTGCCGATTCGCCCATAGAACCGACCAGTACGAGCCCTGAGGTTATTAGCGCCCCCGAGGCCCCCCAGTTTGCGGTCGCCTCCAATACTTGGACTTCGCGGCGCGACATGCCGCTGGAGCGCCATGGGCCGGCGACCGCCACGGTGCCGAACGCGTCGGGGCAGTCGATCCTCTATGTCATAGGCGGCAGTTCGGCAGCTGGCGGGAGCCTGAGCCGGGTGCAGGCGTACAACGTCGCCACCAATACCTGGAGCTATAAGGCACCTCTGCCCGGGCCATTGAAGCGCCTAAACGGCGCGGCGGTGATTGGCGGCAAGATCTACGTGCCTGGTGGGCAGGTGACCAGCGACCAGGAAAGCTCCAAGCTCTATGTCTACGACCCCGCGGGGAACACCTGGGCCACGAAGCAAATGCCGGAGGCGGGTTTCGGCGGCATCACCGGCGTCATCCAGAACAAGCTCTATGTCGTGCTGTATTGCCCCGACTTTGACCACTGCTCTTTCCCGCAACGGTGGCTGCTCCGCTACGATCCGGCTACGGACCAGTGGACCTACCTCGCCACCCCGCCGGAAGGAAACAATGGCATCGGGGGAGCCATAGGGAACAAGCTCTACCTCGCGAACCAGGCCAACGTTCTGAAGGTCTACGATCCGGCCACCGATACATGGAGCCAGAAGACAACCAACCTTGCGGTCCGGTTCAGTGCCGCCTCTGTAGTACTTGGCGCCAAGCTATACATGATCGGAGGGAGAGTCTGCAACTCTGCCGGCTCGTGTACCGATGTCCGGACGACTAACGTCTATGATCCGGGCACCAACCAGTGGACCAGCCGGGCGTCGACCCCGACTGCGCGCAGAGGCGCGAGCGCCGCTCGCGTGTTCCTCAACGGGCAGGCGCGGATCGAGCTGGTGGGCGGGACTCTGCCCGGCAACAATCTGCAATACACGCCGTAAAGCAGCGGGGACCCAACAAGAGCAATCCCGCAGTCCTCGGATGAGGACTGCGGGATTTGCTATATGTGAGGCCGCCGGATGACTCTCGATTTCCGCGGTGTCTCTCAGACGACGAGCACTTTGCGGCACCGTTGCGAGCCGCTGTCCTGGACTACCCCATTGGTATCGGTAAAGCTCCACTCATAGCGGTCGGGATAGAGATCGAACCGGGTGACACCCCGGGTCACGATCACCCGCTCGCAATTGGGGTCCATCGCCAGCACCCCATACAGGCTTCCTCCGCCGGTCCCCATCACGAACTGCCGGATGCCCTGCTCGGACCGGACACAGGTGCGGAGCCCGGTGCGGAGCACCCGATAAAAGCGCTCGTAGCGATGGACGTGACCAGTGACCAGAAACTCGGCTCCGTGCTCCTGCAGCACCTGCCACCAGGGACCGACCCTGCCGGGCCAGGTCATCGCCTTCCCGGCATGAGCGCAGATGTTCGAGTAGAGCGGATAGTGCCACATTGCCATGATGTGATGGGTCGAGGAATACTTCGCTATATCCGCCTTCAACCAGGCAGTCTGCTCGAGCGGGTTCACCCCGCCGAACTCGGGACTCTCGCAACACAGCACATAGATGCGCCATGATCCGAGGGTGCGGGCGTAGTACTTTTGTGCTCCCGTATAGTTGAAGAACGTAGCTCCGGTCGGATCGGTCATTCGGTCGTGATTGCCCAGCGTGAACAACGTCCGCTGCCGGAATTGACCCCACGATGATTGGTATGCGTCCTGTAATTCCAGCGCTGACCCCTTATGGGTCAGATCACCGGCATTGAAGGCCCAGGCGGTGGGATCCGCGTCCAGCACCGCCTTCACCATCGCCGCGGTTTTCTCCCGATAGCTGCGAAGGAGTCCGGTAATTGCATGCTGGTCACCGGCTCCGATCAAGGTGATCCTTCCATTGGTGGCAGCAGCAGCACTGAAGCCTGGACCGGTAAGATCCAATCCCCGGCACCCGACCACGATCGGGGCCGCCAGGATACCTAATGCCTGCCGACGGGAAACCTTGGGTATCATATGCCCTCCCGGTCATTCCTCACGTGGCAGCCGCACAGCGGCCTAGTGAGTAAGACCGATCCGCGAAGTTGTTTGCGTACTCAAGCTCGGCACTACCAGTCAAGCAGCGATAAAGTGAAACGGCCGAGGTAGTCCCCGGCCCGGCATTCACCACTGCAAACAATTGCGTTGTAGATGCTACCCGCGAACAACAGGAGGGAGACCAGCGTTGCGAGCTGGACTGAACGGAGGAAGCGGTCCATCTCGGCAGGCCTCAGGGGAGAATGCCGAGGTTCCTCGTCGCATCTTGCATACCGTGAGTTGAGCCCTTAACGGCTCGATGTATTGCGGAGCTGCTGTCGAATGAAAAGCACTGCTGTGGCTACGCACTGACAGCATTCACAGGATGACCGCGACCGGTGTGATGCTCGTCTCACCGGGCCCTGCCAAGGTTCCACTGCATCACGTCGGACCCACCACCGCAACCGGCACCGACGAACCCAGGCTGGTCGTGCCAGTGCCCAGCTGGCCATAGGCGTTGCCGCCCCAGCAGTAGGCCCGGTCGTCCGGGGTTAACGCGCAGCTGTGCACCGCATCGCTATTCACCAATGGGGGTGGCTCCTGTACGCCGGTGCTGATGACGGTGAAGTCGAGTCCACCGCTCACCCGGGTCGCCACCGGGGTTCCCGTCGTGGTGCCGTTGCCGTTTTGCCCGGCGTTATTGAAGCCCCAGCAGAAGGCCACATTCGCCATGGTCACGCCGCAGGTGTGAAAAAACCCGGCGATGACCTGACGCCACCGACGAGTGCCGAGAACCGGGCTCGGCGTGAGGCTCTGAGGCCGGTCGATCCCATTGCCGATCTCACCCCACTCGTTGTCACCCCAGCAGTAGGCCTTCTGCTCTCCGGTCAGGGCGCAGCTGTGATTGGCGCCCGCGATTACCTGGACGAAGCTGCGCCCGCCGGCCACGGCCACTGGAGCCGAGCGACTGGTGAACGTATTGATGCCGAGTTGGCCGCGGTCGTTCCCACCCCAGCAGAAGGCCCGGTTGCCGGTGGTCACCCCGCAGGTGTGGTTGCCGCCCGCGACCACCCGTCGCCAGCTGTGCATGCCCCGGACCTTGGCCGGCGTCAGTTGCTCAGTGGTGGCGGCACCGATTCCGACTTGGCCGTACACGTTGCGTCCCCAGCAGAACGCTTCGTTCGCCGGGGTGACGGCGCAGGTATGGGCGAACCCCGCGATGACCTGGCGGAACTTCCGGCCCCCAGCTACCGGAAACGGCCTGGGATGGCTGTTTTCGGTGCTGTCGCCCAACTGCCCGGTCCAGTTGTGGCCCCAGCAGTAGGCCTTGCTTTCGGTGGTAACGCCGCAGGTGTAATCCGTTCCGGTGCTGATCTGGGCGAAGCGAAGCCCTCCGGCAACTGGCGCAGGACGGGGTATGCTGAAGGCGGAGCTTCCGTTTCCCACTGCTCCGAAAGAGTTCTTCCCCCAGCAGTAGGCCCGGTTCTCGAATGTGATGGCACAGGTGTGCTGGGTTCCCACGCTGATCCGGCTGAACGCCAGCGCCGCGGCGGCGCTCAGCTGAGGGCCTGATTCCGGTGCCATCAGGGGCGCGGGCGAGTCGTCGCTGCAGCCCACCATGATGAGCAGGAGTGCTGCTGAAACGAAGGAGGGCAGAGACCACCGAAGATGCCGCATATGTGATCCTCGAAACCGAGTGGTTGACTCCCAAGGTCGGCCACTCCAGTCAAGTCCGGGTAAAGTGAGGCAAGGGTGCTAAGTAAATGTCCTGCGCCCATGGCTGGCTGCGCCCATAGCCTGAATCACCCCGGCCGCTTCACCGCCCGCCGTCGCGACCGGAAATAGTTGACAAAAGCAACTATCGGCGGAATCGTTGGTCATCGCCCGCTCCGAGGTTCCCATGACCAGCCAGCTCGCCGCCGCCAGGCGCATCCGCCGCTTCAACCGGTTCTACACTCAGCGCATGGGTCTGCTCAACGCCGGTCTGCTCCAGAGTCCCTTCTCCCTCCCCGAAGTTCGGGTCCTGTACGAGATCGCCCATCTGGAGACTCCCACCGCGAGTGCCATTGCCGGCGCGCTCGGCCTGGATCCCGGCTATCTGAGCCGGCTCCTGCGCCGGTTGCAGCAGCGCGGACTGGTGGCTGCCCGCGCAGTCGCGGAAGACCGGCGGCAGCGCCGGCTCAGCCTGACCGGCCGGGGCCGCAGGGCGTTCGCGGTCCTCAACGCCCGGGCCACGGCGGAAGTCGCCGAGCTGCTGCGGGACGTACCTCCCCCGAAGCAGGAGGATCTGCTCGCCTCCTTCGGCACCATCGAAGAGCTGCTGGGCCCCGCCCGGGGAGCCTCGCCCCCGGCGCCGGAGATCAGCCTCCGCGATCCGGAGCCGGGCGATCTCGGCTGGGTGGTGCAGCGGCATGGAGAGCTGTATGCCGAGGAGTACGGCTGGAATGCGGACTTCGAGCGGCTGGTCGCCCGCATCGTGGGAGAATTCGCCGCGGCCGAGCCCAGTTCCGGGCAGCGGTGCTGGATCGCGACCCTGGATGGCCGCCGGGCCGGCTCCATCTTCCTGATGCCGGCTTCGGCGGAGGTGGCGAAACTGCGGCTGCTGCTGGTGGAGCCTTGGGCCCGCGGGCACGGCCTGGGCTCCCGGTTGATCGCCGCCTGCATCGAGGCAGCGCGCGAGGCCGGTTATCGCACGCTCACCCTGTGGACCAACGACGTATTAAAGGAAGCCCGGCGCCTGTATGAGCGCGCCGGGTTCAGCCTGGTCAAGACCGAACCGCATCGGAGCTTCGGCCAATCGCTGGTGGGCCAGACCTGGGAGCTCGCGCTCTGATCTCAGGCTTCGACTCGAGGCATTGCCCTGCGACTTGGCCGTTTCTCCGGCCCGGGCCGTACGAAGAACTCTGGCTGATGCTGTGCCCGTTTCGTATAGTTCAAATACTTAAACTTCCTCACTTCGCAGGTCCTGGTGTCATCCGAACTTCAGCCTCGTCTCCAGGCCGCACTCGGAGACGCGTATAGGATCGAGTGCGAGCTTAGCGGGGGGGGGATGAGCCGAGTCTTCCTCGCCGAAGAGCTAGCCCTGGGACGCAGGGTTGTCGTGAAGGTCCTCCCACCCGAGCTCGCAGCGGACGTTAATACGGAGCGGTTTCGCCGCGAGATCCAACTAGCGGCCTCCCTCCAGCATCCCAACATCGTGCCCCTGCTCTCGGCCGGTTCCGCCGCCGGACTCCTCTACTACACCATGCCTTGGGTAGATGGGGAGTCTTTGAGGGCGAAGCTCGCCCGCGAAGGTGAGCTTCCCATAGAGGACACGATCCACCTGCTGCGGGATGTCAGCGACGCGCTCGCCTGCGCCCACCAGCACGCCATCCTTCACCGCGACATCAAGCCCGACAACATCCTGGTTTCCGGCCACCACGCCCTGGTCGCGGATTTCGGTGTGGCCAAGGCGCTGGGCGCTGCCTCACCGGATGGCTATAGCACGCTCGAAGGCATCGCCCTCGGTACCCCCACATACATGGCACCAGAGCAGGCCACGGCCGACCCTCACATCGATTATCGGGCCGACCTCTACGCGCTCGGCGTGGTCGGCTACGAGATGCTGACTGGACAGCCACCGTTCCCCGGTCTGGTCGGTCAAGCGGCCGTCGCCGCGAACCTGACCAGACCAGCCCCCCCGGTTACCCAGATTCGACCCAGCACTCCCGCGGCGCTCGCGAGCCTGGTCATGCGTTGCCTGGAGAAGCACCCCGCCGACCGGTGGCAGAGCGCCGGTGAGATCCTCCGCCGGCTCGAGCTGATGTCCAGCGCGACAGGCGCTGCTGTTCCGACGATCGTCCCTGAGACCACCCGCCGTGCCGGGCGACCGAGGCGATGGCCTCTGCTCGCCGGGATCGGGGTGGTGGCCGCGCTCGCCTTTTCCGCGGTCGTACTGCGGCAACGGAGTGAGATGAAGTCCCTCGATGGGAACCTGCTCGCTGTGGCTCCGTTCGACGCCCTGGGTGGTGAGCTGGAGCTATGGAGCGAGGGATTGGTAGACGTCTTGTCCCGGAATCTGGACGGAGCCGGGTCACTTCGGACGGTGTCGCCGAGTGTCGTCATCCGCCGGTGGAAAGGACGAGCCGACCCGGTTTCAGCATCTGCATTGGGCCGCAGCACGGGTGCCGGACTCACGGTGTTCGGAAATCTCATCGCGGCCGGCCAAGATTCGGCCCGTCTCACCGCTACCATCCTGGACGTGGCGCGGGATCGCACGCTGGGAGAGGTGCAACTTCGGGGAGACATTCGCCACATGGACCAGCTCGCGGACTCACTCACCCTGAGTCTCCTGCGGGAATTAGGAAGAACCCGGGACATCGTGGCTGTTCGCACCGCAAGCATGCGGGCCACCTCCCTTCCGGCTCTGAAAGCATTTCTCGAGGGAGAACGCCTGTACCGGCGGGGGGCCTGGGATTCCGCTCAATTGGCCTATCGCAGGGCACTCGCTCATGACTCCACGTTCGTACCCGCGCTCCGGCATCTGGGGCAAAGCCTCGGATGGCGCGCGGCAGGCGATGTCGAGGGCGTGACTTACCTTCGGCGAGCGGGTGAGCTGAATCATGGCCTCCCGCGGCGAGACAGCCTGCTGGCCCTGGCTGACTCCCTGCAAGGTGCTGACGTCGGGAATTTATCGGCCGCAGGTCAACGCTCGCTCACGGAGCGACAGTTCGCCACCCTGGAGGAGGGAGTGCGTCTCTATCCCGAGGATCCCGAGATGTGGTACGCTCTCGGCGAGATCCGCTTCCATTCTGGTTGGTATCTGGACCTGACTCGGCGGCAGATACTCGATGCGTTCGACCGTGCCATCGCTCTCGATTCGGGCTTTACCCCGGCCTACGTTCACCCGACCGCGCTCGCCCTCGCACTTTATGGAATGGCAGGATGGAATCGTTATGCGCGGCCCTATCTCTCCCGTCGACCGGTGGACAAGTACTCGGACGCGGCACGGCTGCTGGCCGCAATCTTCACCTCGAAGCGCACCGACTCCGCCGTCACCGACAGCCTCATCCGTTCTTCCAGCATGGATAAGCTGCTGACAGCAATGATCGACGCTTGGGGCTTTCCCGATTCCAGCGAGACCATTATACGGCTGGGTCGCGCGCTGGTAGCGGCACGGGGTCAGTCCACCGGGATCGCGCAAGACCCGCTCATTCGCCGGCAGATGCTGGCGGCTGCGCTTGCCTCTCGCGGGCATCTGCGGGAGGCTCAGACACTGATCGGGAACGAGGATCGGCTGCAGTGGATCTCCAGCACGCCGCCGGGAATCGCGCTCCTGGCCAGCAGCCGACCTGAGACGGTGGATTCAACCTTCAGGCACTGGCTGCGACGCCGCAGCTTCTGGCCCCCCGGGAGGTGGCCGACTGGTGGAGCGAACGCCCCGCTAGTCTGGGCGCTACCCTGGTGGGCGGCTCGTCGGGACACTTTCGCCCTCGCGGAGTATGCCCGGCTGGCGGACTCCGCGCGAAAAGCGTCGTCTCGACCATTCAGGAGGGACGTCGCGCAATACTACGCTGAGGCCGCGAGGGCCTACATCCTCATCGCCCAAGGAGACACGGGAGCGGCCCTTCCTTTCTTCGAAGCACGCCCGCGCGACCTTTCCCAGCCCTGGGAACGGGTGACCCTGGGCCAGATCCTGAGCCGCCGGGGACGGGGCGCGGATGCTCTCGAGCTACTTGAAGAGGCATATCCCCCGGGTGGGTGGTGGGGCCCCACCCTGGTGCTGGCGCGACTCGAAGCGGGAAGACTAGCCGAACGGCTGGGTCAAAGGCCGCGGGCCGCTGGTCACTATCAGTTCGTCGTGGACGCCTGGCGCCATGGAGATCCCGAGCTTCAGGCCTATCTGAGTGAGGCGCGGCAGGCGCTGACACGACTCACCGCAGAGCGACGTAGGTGACCCGCTTCGCCTCGCCATCCTTACGATCTCCGACGCCGGTAGTCGGGGCCAAACTGCGGCTGCTGCTGGTGGAGCCTTGGGCCCGCGGGCAGGGCCTGGGCTCCCGGCTGATCGCCGCCTGCATCGAGGCAGCGCGCGAGGCCAGTTATCGCACGCTCACCCTGTGGACCAACGACGT
>Ga0075431_100007498_pt1 | contig 10862 bp, 8 predicted proteins | sample RhiMetdeltSRZDD5_FD_75297 | JGI IMG/M metagenome (GOLD analysis project Ga0075431, IMG submission 75297) | Populus rhizosphere microbial communities from Tennessee, USA - Rhizosphere MetaG P. deltoides SRZDD5 | ecosystem: Host-associated > Plants > Roots > Rhizosphere > Soil | place: USA...
AGATGGCTCGCGAACGAGTGCCGGAGCACGTGCGGCGACACGCGCCGGCGAATGCCGGCGGCGGCGGCGGCGCGCCGCACGATCGTCCACAGCGATTGCCGCGAGAGCGGTCGCCCGCGCGGATTCACGAAAAGCCGCCCGCTGTCGCGCGCGCGCGTGTAGAGCGGACGCACGGTGGCAAGATATCGCCTCACCCACCCGAGCGCTTCCGCCCCGACGGGCACGAGGCGCTGCTTGCGCCCCTTGCCCGTGCAGATGACGTATCCCGCATTGAGATTCAGGTCTTCGAGGCGCAGGTCCAGGCACTCCGACGCCCGCATGCCGGCGGCGTAGAGCAGCTCGAGCAGTGTCCGATCGCGCACGCCCCGTGGCGTGGTGACGTCGGGACTCTCGATCAGCTCCACCGTCACCTCCCGGGACAGCGTCTTCGGCAACGGGCGCGCCGCGCGCGGGAGATCGACGTGCTCGGTGGGATCGCGGCCGAGGGCGCCGACGGCGACGAGATGCCGGTAGAGGCCCCGCAGCGCGGAGAGGCGACGCGCCACGCTCCCGCTCGCCAGTCCATGGCGCCGCAAGCGCTCCACGTAGGCCACGATGTCGTCGGGCACGACGTCGCCGAGCTGGCGGCGGTGATCGTGGAGGAATCCGGTGAAGTCGGTGAGATCGCGTCGGTAGGCCGCGAGGGTGTGCCGAGACGCCCCCCGCTCTGCCTGGAGCGTCCCCAGATACTCTGCCACCGGATCTTTCAAACCCGGTGCCCGGGGCGCATGCGGCGCGGGCCGGCGGGAATGAGCACGGCGGAGTTTATCACGACTCGCCGACGCCGCGAAAGACGCGCGCGGTCATGCGCTCGAGAGCCGCCGTCACTGCCGCCGTCGGCCCGGCAGCATCCGCACCAGCGCCGCCGCTTCCGGCGTCCGCGCCAGCCCCGTCACCGCGAGAAAGAGCGCGGCTCCGCCGCCGATGCCGGCCGCCAGCCACATGGCCTCGCGCTGGAACGACCCGTCCCCGGGCCACCACGCGAGCACAGCCAGGCACCAGACGACCATCGGTACCGAGAGCGCGAGCGTCCGGCCCGTGCTCGTCAGCAACGCGCGTCCGCCGAGGCGTCCGAAGCGCCGGCGCGCCGCCCACACCAGCGTCAACAGATTCACGTAGGCGCCGATGGAGGATGCGAGCGCGAGCCCGGCGTGGCCCAGCGGCCCCATGAGCGCGACGGCGGCGATCACGTTGGCGGCGACCGAGAGCGCGCCCAGGCGCACCGCGGTCCCGGGCGCGCGCACCGCGTAGAACGCCTGGGCGGCGATGCGCGCGGCCGAGAACGCGGGCAGGCCCACCGCGTAGCAGGCGAGCGCATAGGCGGTGGCGGTGGTGTCGGCGGCGGTGAAGTGGCCGCGCTCGAAGAGCACGCGCGTGATCGGGGTGCGGAAGAGCACGAGCCCGACCGTGGCCGGCCACGCCACGTAGAACGAGAGCCGCAGCGCGAAATTGAGCGTCCCCGCCAGCGCGCGCGTATCGCCGACCGCGGCCTGGCGCGACATGGCGGGCAACGACGCGGACGCGAGCGCGATCCCGAACACGCCGAGCGGGAACTCCATGACGCGGTCGGCGTAATAGAGGAAGGAGATGCTGCCGGCCGGGAGGAACGAGGCGAGCAGCGTGTTGACGAAGACGGAGACCTGCACGGCGGCGAGCCCGAACACCGCCGGCAGCAGGAGGTGTGCGATCCGTCCCAGCGCGGCATGATTCCACTCCCGCGAGGGCGAGACGAGCGCGTCGCAGCGCCGGAGGTCGGGGATCTGGACGATGAGCTGTGCAAGGCCACCCACCAGCACGCCCACCGCGAGAGCCATGATCGGGGGCGACATTCGGGAGGCGAGCGCGAGCACGCACACGATGATCCCGATGTTCTGGATGGCGGGCCCGAGCGCGGCCGCGAAGAACCGACCGTGAGCGTTCAGCACGCCCATGGCGAGTGCCGACAGTCCCACGAGCAGGAGGTACGGAAACATCGCGCGCGTGAGGCTCACCGTGAGCTCGCGCTGGGCGTCGTCGCCCGCGAAGCCGGGCGCGATGAGCGGCACCAGCCAGGGCGCGAGCAGCATCCCGAGGAGAGTGATGACGGTGAGGACCGTCAGCCCGACGGCGAGCACCGCGCGCAGCATTCGCAAGAACTCCCCCCGCGGCCCCTTCACGAGATAGTCGGTGAAGACGGGGATGACGGCGGTGGAGAGCGCGCCTTCGGCGAGCAGACGGCGGAGGATGTTCGGAATGCGGAAAGCCACGAAGAAGGCGTCGGTGACGGGTCCCGCCCCGAACACGAGCGCCACCACCATGTCGCGTCCGAATCCGAGAATGCGGCTGGTGAGCGTGGCGACGCCGATGCTGCCGAGCGCGCGTACCACCTGCCCCTCGACGCTGTGTCGCGTCTCCGTCACCTTGCAAATCTCCGACGCCTGCGGCAGACTGCTCCGCGGTCCGCGCGCGAAGGCTCGGCGCGACATCCGAACGACCGCGACGATCGAGAAGGAGATACCGAGTGGCGAACACGAAGTCGGCCATCAAGCGCATGCGTCAGAATGAACGGCGTCGCCTGCGCAACCGGACGCTGCGCTCGAAGCTGCGGAGCGCCGTGAAGAATGCGCGCGCCGCCGACGTCGCCGCCGGCACCAGCGGCCGCGCCGACGTCCTGGAGGCGATCCGCGCCCTCGACAAGGCCGTCACCAAGGGCGTCATCCACCGCAACACCGCCGGCCGCAAGAAGTCCGCGCTCGCACGCCGTCTCGCCGTCGCGCGCTGACCGTCGCGCGGGGCGGGGCCGCGTTCGCGCACGCGCGGAGCATCGTGCGTTCACGGACGCCCCAGCGTACGCAGGAGCGCGGCCGCCTCCGTGGCCAGGCGCTCGCCGCCGTCGGCGCCGAACAACGTGACGCACGTCACGTAGGAGACGCGCTCGTAGTCCTCTCGGCTCACGAAATACCCGAGGTAGTCGTTGGAAAGTCCCGCCACGAAGACGCGCTGGCCCCGCCGCCGCCCGCTCTCCTTCACGCGCATGCCGAGCGCCGATTGCAGCTCACCCGGCATGGTCACCCACGCCACGTCGCCGAGCGCGACCGCCGTGAGCTCGGCGTCCGTCGGGAGCGCCCCGTCGAGCGGCAGCGTGATCCCGGGCGGAAACCATTGCCCGAGGCACTGGCGCAGCGAGAGCGCCGCCGACGGTAGCGGCACGCGCCGTGTCTGGGCGGTGACGCCGGTGGCCGGGCGCGTCTCCGCGCGACGCCACGTCGCCTGCACGGCATCGGCGAGGGCCGCGCCGAGCTCACGCGCCCCCGCCTCCCCGTGACGCGCGGGGCTCACGTCGCCCACGGCGCCGTTGACGAACAGCGCGGGAACGCCGAGGGCGCGCTCGAGGCGGCGGGAGGCCACGCCCATCACGTCACCGGACAATCGCAGATTGCGCGGACCGAGCGTGGTGCCGTGAATGGCGAAGTTCCACACGAGCGCGAGCGGCGCGCCCGCCGCCGTATCGACCCGCACCACGACCATCTCGCGATCCGGCGGCGAGGTCAGGCGGGGCACGGTGAGCCCGTCCACGGTGCCGGCGGCGCTGCCCACACGCGCGGAGACCTTGGCACGGTCGGCGGCGCGGACCGTGCGCACGATCGTGTCGAGGATCGCCGCGCTCACCGTCTCGTCGTACCGATCGAGGGCGAGGGCGCCGACGAGGGCGCCGTTCAGGAACGCCCCGGGACCCGAGTGCGTGTGCGAGGCGGAGACGACGAGCGTGCCCGCCGGCACTCCCGCGTCACGGAGGCGAGCGGCGAGCGCGGCCGTGAACGCGCGATCGACGCCGATCAGATCGGCCGCCACCCACACGAGGCGGCCTCCCCGTCCCTCCACCACGAGCGCGCGGACACCGACCGGGTCGAGCTCACCCTCGGATGGCTTGAACCAGAACGCGTGAGGATATCGACCGAGCACATCCGGCACGAGGAGTCGCCGCGTGAAGCCGCCGTAGCCGGCGAGCGGGGTGCCCGCCGGGACCGCGAAGGCGCCCGCCCCCGCTCCCGCGCGCACGCAGTCCGGACACGGCTGGGCGCGGGCGACGGCGATACCGACGAAGACGAGAAGAACGGCGAGGCCCGCGCCGCGCGTCACCTAGCGCCGCAGAGCTCGGCCACGAGCGCGGTCAACTCCGCGCGCGGCTCGCCCCCGGACTTGAGCCGCCGCTCCACGTCCCAGCAGCGAACGAGCCGGCGCGGCAGCGCGGCCGGTGGGTCCTTGCGGACCGCGGCGGCGGCGGTGGTGACGACGGGCAGCGGCCGGCGCAGCATGCGGGCGATCTGCTCGGTGGATTGGCCGCGCTCGAGCCACGCCTTCACCGTCCACGCCGTGCGTACCTCGCGCGCGAGCAGCGACAGGAGCAGCAGCGGCTCCTCGGTGGCGAGGAGGCGGTCGAGCGTACGGAGCGCGAGACCGAGGTCGCGGCGCTCGACCGCGCGCACGAGCGCGAACGCATCATCGACCCGATGCTCGCCCACCACCGCGCTCACCTCGCGCACGCCCACGGTTCGGTTGTCGGCGCCGCCCGCCACCGCCGCCTTCCGCACCTCGCCCAGGAGCGCGGCGCTGTCGTCGCCCACCCACGTCACGAGCAGGCGCGCCGCCTCATCGCTCACGGTGATGCCCTCCATCGCGGCCCGCTGGCGCAGCCACTCCTCGAGGGCGCGTCCGCGACGCGAGGGGAGCTCGACCGCCGCGGCTGCGGGCACGGCGCTCAGGAGCCACGAGTCCTTGCGATCGCGGTTGCCCGCAAGCGGCTCGTCGGCGAGGAGGAGGAGGCAGCCGGTGGGATTGGGATCGGCGAAGCAGGCCGTCAGCGCCTCACTTGCCTTCGCGGGCAGCACCTGGCAGTGGCGCACGGCCACCAGCCGCCGCGAGTTCATGAGCGGCAGCGTCTGCGCGGACCGCGCGATCGCGTCGGGGCTGGTATCGCGAGCGTCCACGATCTCGCGATCGAGCACGGCGAGGGCGGGGTCGGGAAAGAGGACGCGGCTCACGGCGGCGAGAGCGTCGTCGAGAAGCTGCGGATCGGCGCCGTGCAGCAGCGCGAGCGGCGGCACCTCGCCGCGCTCGACGCTTCGAAGAAAGCTCGTGTAGTCCACGCGCTAGACGGAGTCCACGCGCTAGAAACGGTCGAGCGTCAAGGCCACGATCGAGCGTGCGATCTCCACCGCCGCCTGGCGCAGCGCGCCCTCCTCGCGCGAGATCGTTTGCGACACCGCCCCCAGCACGCGGAAGTCGGCACGCTCCTGGAGCCCGCGGTGATCCACGAGGACCTGGCCCTGGCGGACGTCGCGCATCCTCAGATTGAGGGTGACGAGCAGCCGGTACTGGCGGACGTTGGCGTTGGGATCGAACGCGATCGACTGCACCTCGTAGCCGACCACCTCACCATCGACGACGGCGTCGGCGCGCTCGGGGCGCACCACCCGAAGACGGCCGTTGGTCGAGAACGCTTCCACGACCGCGCTCGTCAGGAAGTTCTCGACGCCCGGCTCGGACGTACGGTTCGCGAAGATCGGCACACCGACCGTCTGGATGTGGTTGGGGAGGTTGCCGCGGAAGGAGTAGCCGCAGCCGGCGACGAAGACCACGGAGCCCACGATCAGACTCAGGAGCCGCAGGGACGCTCTCACGGGCAGGCCCTCCTCACCCTCGAGTCACGATGTTGACGAGCCGGTTCGGAACCACCACCACGCGCTCCACCGCCCGCGCCCCGATCCACTCCCGGATCTTCTCATCGTCGAGCGCGAGACGCTGCACGCGTTGTTCGCCGGCATCGGCGTCCACGACGAGCCGGGTCCGCACCTTGCCGTCCACCTGCACCACCACCGTCACCTCCTGCTTCACGAGGGCGGCGGGATCGGCCTCGGGCCAGCGTTGCTTGAACACGCTGTCGGGATGGCCGAGGCGCGACCACAGCTCCTCGGTGATGTGCGGACACATGGGGCCGAGGAGCAAGATCACGGCTTCCACCGCTTCCCGGAGCAACGCGCCGCGCTCGCGCGACGGCACCGTGTCCGCAGAGGCCGCCTCGAAGGCGTGCAAGGCGTTGACGAGCGTCATCACCGAGCTGATGGCGGTGTTGAAGTGGAAGTCGTGCTCGAGGTCGTCGGTGACGGCCTTGATGGTCTCGTGGATGGTGCGGCGGAACGCGCGACCGGCATCCGTCTCCGGACGCACCCCGAGCGTGGTGGCGGCGCGGAGCTCGTCGAGGTGCGCCGTCACGAACCGCCACACCCGATTGAGGAAACGGGAGGCGCCCTCCACGCCGTGGTCGTTCCAGTCGAGGTCCTTCTCGGGCGGCGCCGCGAAGAGCGAGAAGAGCCGCGCGGTATCGGCGCCGAGCGTCCGGATGAGGTCGTCGGGATCGACGACGTTGCCCTTCGACTTCGACATCTTGGCGCCATCCTTGATCACCATGCCCTGGCTCAAGAGCGCGGTGAACGGCTCGTCCACTTTCGTGAGGCCGAGGTCGCGCAACACCTTCGTGTAGAAGCGCGCGTAGAGGAGATGGAGGACGGCGTGCTCGATGCCCCCGATGTACTGATCGACCGGCATCCAGTAATCGGCCGCGCGCACGTCGACCATGCCGCCTTCGTACTTCGGCGAGCAGTAGCGGAGGAAGTACCAGGAGGACTCCACGAACGTGTCCATCGTATCGGTATCGCGGCGCGCGCGTCCGCCGCAGCGAGGACAGGTCGCGTTCACGAACGACGGTACCTCCGCGAGCGGCGAGCCGCCCTTGCCGCTGATCTGGACGTTGCGCGGGAGCACCACCGGGAGCCGATCCTCCGCCTCCGGCACCATGCCGTCCTTCTCGCAGTAGAGGACGGGAATGGGCGCGCCCCAGTAGCGCTGCCGGCTGATCCCCCAGTCGCGAAGACGGTAGTTCACTTTGGCCACGCCGAGCCCACGCTCCACGAGCCAGTCGATGGCCTTCCGCTTCGCCTCCGCCACCGTGAGCCCGTCGAGAAAGCCGGAATTGATCTTGATGCCGTCGCCGCTGTAGGCCTCGCCCGTGAAGCCGGGCGGGCGCGCGACGGTGGGGATGATGGGAAGGCCGTGGGCCTTCGCGAACTCCCAGTCGCGCTGGTCCTCGCCGGGAACCGCCATGATGGCGCCGGTGCCGTAGCCCATGAGCACGTAGTCGGCGATGAAGAGCGGAAGCCGCCGCTCGTTGAACGGGTTCACCACCTCGGCGGAGAGACGGAGGCCGCGCTTCGGTCGATCGGTCGCGAGCCGCTCGATCTCGGACTCGCGCGCCACCTCCACTCGGAACGCCGCCACCGCGGCGCGCTCGTCGTCGCGGAGGATCTGATCGACGAGCGGATGCTCGGGCGCGAGCACCGCATACGTCATCCCGAACACCGTGTCCGGGCGCGTGGTGAAGACGCGGATGGCGAGGCCGCGGCGATCCGCGACGGGGAGATCGAACTCGGCGCCCTCGCTCTTGCCGATCCAGTTCTTCTGCATGGTGATCACGCGCTCCGGCCAGCCCGGAAGGCGATCGCACCAGGCAAGAAGCTCTTCGGCATACTCGGTGATCTTGAAGAACCAGCCTTCGATCTCGCGCGGCGTGACCTCGGAATCGCAGCGCCAGCACCGTCCCGCTTCCACCTGCTCGTTGGCGAGCACGGTCTGGCACGACGGACACCAGTTCACGGTGGAGCGCCGGCGATAGGCGAGCCCGCGCTCGAGCATCTTGATGAAGATGAGCTGCTCCCACTTGTAATAGGACGGATCGCAGGTGGCGATCTCACGGTCCCAGTCGTAGGAGATCCCCATCTTCTTGAGCTGCGAGCGCATGTAGTCGATGTTCTCGTACGTCCAGATGGCCGGATGGACGTTGTGCTCGATGGCGGCGTTCTCGGCGGGAAGGCCGAACGCATCCCACCCCATCGGATGAAGGACGTTGAAGCCGCGCATCCATTTGTAGCGCGCGAGGAGGTCGCCGATCGCGTAGACGCGCACGTGCCCCATGTGGATGCGACCCGAGGGGTACGGGAACATCTCGAGGCAGTAGAACTTCGGACGGCGCGGATCCTCGGTGACGTGGAACTGCTTGCGCTGCTCCCAGATCTTCTGCCACTTCTCTTCGATTTCACGGAACGGATACCGATCGGCCGACATAACAGGCCGATTTTCACAGAGTTGCAGGGCTGAGGCAAGAAACGGCTCCCTCCGGCAGGCATGGCGCCGCGCCGGAGGGAGAACGGTGAGGCTACTTCTTGTGCTGGAGGGTGATGCCGGCAACCTTCGCGGCCTCGTCGGCCTTCTTCACCGACTCCGCGTGCTTGCCGTCCTTGTGAAGCTGTTCAGCTTCCGCCGTGAGCTTCTTCGCCTCCGCCGCCTTCGCGGGGTCCGAGACCTTCGCGATGCCGTCGTTGAGCTGCTTGACCAGCATCGGGCACTCATTTGCGACGGCAATGCCGCTGAACGCGACTGCCATTGCCAGACCCAGTATCGCCACGGTCTTCTTCATTTCGGTGTCCCCCCCTTCCGAGCCGGTCAGCGCTCCTTGCCTAAACGCTCCTCGTCGCGCCCGGGTTCCCCGGCCGCGGGAGCATGAAAGTGGTCGAAAATTCGCTGAGCCAGCTTTGGTGTGACCTTCGGGACTGCGGCCAGCTCGGCGACGGTGGATTCTCGCACACGACGTGCCGATCCCAAAGTCTTCAGGAGGCTCGTACGGATGCCCGGCCCCACGCCAGGAATGGTGTCGAGCACGGACTGGATCGTGCGCTGGGTGCGCAGCTTCTTGTGGTACGTGATCGCGAAGCGGTGCGCCTCGTCGCGGATCTTCTGCAGCGTGTGCAGCGCGGGCGACGTGGGATCGAGCACGAGGGGATGGAGGCTGTCCGGCCGGTACACTTCCTCGCGCTGCTTGGCGAGCGCGATGACCGGGATGTAGTCGAGCCCGAGGTCTTGCAGCACCTTCACGCCCACGTTGAGCTGACCGCGGCCGCCGTCGATCAGCACCAGATCCGGCAGCGCCGTGCCCTGCTCGAGCGCGCGCGCGAACCGGCGGCGCAGCACTTCCTCGAGCGACGCGAAGTCGTCGGCGCCCGCCACCGTGCGGATGCGGAACCGCTTGTAGTCGTCCTTCTTGAGGGCGCCGTTCTCCCACACCACGAGCGAGCCCACCTGCTCCGTGCCCTGGATGTTCGAGATGTCGTAGCCCTCGATGCGATTGGGCAGTCCCGGCAGCGCGAGCGCGCGCTGGAGCTCCTCGAGCACGAGCTGCTGCCGATTGCCGCGCGAGAGGAGATGGTTCTGGAGCGCGATGGCGGCGTTCGCCTCCGCCATCGCCACGAATTCCCGCTTGGCGCCGCGCTGGGGCACGTGGACCTGAACGCGTCGCTGCGCGAGCCCGCTCAACCACTCCGCGATGAGGTCCGCCTCCGGCACCTCCTCCGACAACAAGATCTCGGGCGCGGGCACCATGCTCTTGCTGTAAAACTGGCGCAGGAACGCGGACAGGATCTCGCCGTCGTTCGACCCCGCCACCTTGTCGAAGAAGAAGGCCTCCTGGCCCTGCAGCCGTCCCCGGCGGACGAAGAACAGCTCCACGCACGCGTCGCCGCCCTGGCGCACCACGCCCACCACGTCCTGATCCACCTCGTCGGTGGAGATGATCTTCTGGCGCTCGCGCACCTTGTTGAGCGACTGGATGCGGTCGCGCAGCATGGCCGCCCGCTCGAAGTTGAGCTCGGCGGCGGCGGCTTCCATCTGTCCCGTCAACGTCGCCGCGAGGTCCTCGTCCTTGCCTTCGAGGAAACGCTGCACGTCGGCCACCGTCTTCGCGTAGCCCTCGCGCGTTTCCCAGCCCGTGCAGGGTGCGTTGCAACGCCCGATCGAGTACTGAATGCACGGGCGCGGCAGCCGTCCGTCGATCGTGATCGAGCACGTGCGCAGTGGAAAGAGCTGCCGGGTGAGCCGCAACGTCTCCCGCATCGCCGTCGCCGGGTAAAAGGGCCCGTAGTAGGCGGCGCCGTCGTGTCCCACGCGACGAGCCACCACCAGCCGCGGAAATTCGTCGTTGGTGGTGAGCTTCAGGAACGGGTAGTGCTTGTCGTCGCGCAGGATGATGTTGTAGCGAGGCCGGTGTTTCCGGACCAGGTTGGCCTCGAGCATCATCGCCTCGAGCTCGTTGTCGGTCACGATGAAGTCGAGGTCGCGGATCTGGCGCACGAGGGCGTCGGTCTTCGGATCGCGCGGCCGCGAGTCCTGGAAGTAGGAGCGGATCCGGCTCCGGAGCGAGGCCGCCTTGCCCACGTAGAGAACCTGGGACTTGCCGTCCCGGTAGATGTAGACCCCCGATCGGTCAGGGATCCGTTCGAGCTTGTCCTCCAGTGTCATACAATCTGTTGCTTACGAAGTGCCTTGAGCCTATCACGGAGCTCCGCCGCTCCCTCGAAGTCGAGGCGGGCGGCCGCTTCCTTCATACGTTTCTCGAGGTCGGCGATCCGCGTGTCGCGCTCTTCGGGCGACTCGAACGTCTCCGTGACCGGCGCCACCTCTACCGTGTAGTAGTCGCGCTCGTACACCGTCTGGAGCAGCTCGTGGATGGACGAGCGGATCGACTCCGGCGTGATCCCGTGCTCGGTGTTGTACGCGGCCTGGAGCGCGCGGCGGCGGTCGGTCTCCCGGATCGTCTCCGCCATGGAGTCGGTGACCCGGTCGGCGTACATGATCACCTCCCCGTTCACGTTGCGGGCGGCGCGTCCGGCCGTCTGGATCAGGGACGTCCCCGAGCGGAGGTAGCCTTCCTTGTCGGCGTCGAGGATGGCGACCAGCGA
>Ga0075431_100007499_pt1 | contig 10861 bp, 9 predicted proteins | sample RhiMetdeltSRZDD5_FD_75297 | JGI IMG/M metagenome (GOLD analysis project Ga0075431, IMG submission 75297) | Populus rhizosphere microbial communities from Tennessee, USA - Rhizosphere MetaG P. deltoides SRZDD5 | ecosystem: Host-associated > Plants > Roots > Rhizosphere > Soil | place: USA...
CGGCGCGAGGCGTTCAGCCTGCAGGTCGGTCACCCAGGCAACGCGCGCGTCCGGCAGCTCTGCGAAGTTGCGGACGATATTCGGGCCCCAGTACCCGTAACCGATAACACCGACAGTAATCATCTGCGCTCCTGCCGCGCCTGCACCCGCGCCGGCACCCCGACGACGACCGCTTCGTCCGGAACGTCACGGGTGACGACGGCGCCGGCGCCGACCATGGCACGCGCTCCGATCGTCACGCCGCACAAGATCACCGCGCCGCTGCCGATCGACGCGCCGCGCCGCACCCGCGTCGGCACCACGGTCCAGTCTGCCTCGCTCTGCGGACGGCCGTTCACGGTCGCCCGTGGCTGACGGTCGTTGATGAACATCACGCCATGTCCGATGAACACTTCGTCTTCGATCGTGACGCCCTCGCAGATGAAGGAGTGCGAAGAAATCTTGCAGCGGCTGCCCACAGCGGCATTCTTCTGAATCTCGACAAACGCGCCAATCCTGGTCCCGTCGCCGACGGCGCAGCCGTACAGGTTCACCAGATCAGGGTGATGAATCACGACATCGTCGCCAAGCTTCACCGATGCGGCGATGGGCATCGCCGTCAGGCCTTCTCGAGCACGAGCACGCGGCCCTTGTTGCCCCAATCCATCTTTGCCTCGAGATCCGGCCGCGACCGGCAGCCCTCGAGCACGAACATCAACCGGAGCATGTCCTTGTTGAGCAGCGTAATGTGCGAAGGATCGACGTCGAACTGCGTCGTGAAGTCGAGCAGGCTCGCCGGGCTGGGATGGAAACGCGTGGTGACGTAGATGTACTTCGACGTCAACCGCACCATATTGGCGACCGTCTGCTTCACCTGCAGGACGGTCAGGTGTTCCAGCACCTCGCGGCAGATGACCAGGTCGTAGGAGGCGTCGGGCTTGATGGCCGGGTCGCCGACGTATCCGACCGTGATGCGGTCGCGCACTTCGGGCGTGGCCAGCTGTTTGCTGCTCTCGGCAAAGTCGATCCCCTCGACGTCGACGCCCAGCTCCCACAGCAGGTGCATCAACGCGCCCGGTCCGCAGCCGAGATCGAGCACTTTCCCGGGCTGGAAGACTTCCTTGATGAGGAAGGGGTTCTTGGCTTCGATCTGCCGCCGCGTCTCCAGGTTGTAGTTGTTACCCTCGTCCCGCCAGTCGCCGGTGAAGTACTCGGCGTCGTAATGCCCGGAACCGACGGGCCGCTGTTCCAGGACTCGCTGCTCGAACTCGGTAATGTTCATCGTGTGGTTTGCTTCCCGGATAAAAACTGTTCGAGGATCCGGCTCGACGAATCGCGCACGGTATCGAGATAGACGATGCCGATGCCATGGTCCGCGCAGATACGCACCTGCTCCGGCGGCAGCCGGCCTTCCCAGTCCTTTCCTTTGACGTAATACCTGGGACGCAGCTGTTTCAGGATCGTCTCCGTATCGAACTGATTGACGTGGGTGTACGAGATATACCTGATGGCGTCGACGATCGCCGCGCGCTGATCCTCCGGGAGCAGCGGTGGATGCTTCGTCCGGACGTAGGCGTCCGACGCGATGTTGCACAGGAGCGGTGTGTCGAGACGCTCGGCCGCCGCGCGGAAGTATTCGATGTGACCCCGATGCATCGGATCGAAGGCGCCATCCACCATGGCGACGGCGCCACGGTAGGCCGGGAGTTCCTCGAAGGTCAGGATCACGATTCAGCCGTCTCTACATGAAGCATGGAAGTCCCGAGAGCGGATCCGCGCGCCGCGGCATCCGACTGGCGTCCACGAACACCAGAAACCGATCGTCGATCGTTCCCGCCTCGCGGTAATGATCGCTGATGTAGCGCGCCAGCAGCGGATAGCTCCAGATGAATTCGCTCTGGAAGCGGGAGGCGTCGGCAAGAACGATGGGCACCGACTGGCCGCTCAGCCGCGCCAGCGCGCGTTGCTGATCGTCCTCAGAGGTGTAGAGGCCCATCGCCAGCGCCGCCTGCCCCGCGGCAAACCGGCGATGCGCAAAGACATGGATCTCGGGAGCCTCGGCCGCGACGAGCAGGTAATCGTCCGGGGTCGTGCACTCGGCGACATACCTGGCTGCCTGCGGAAGCCACTGCTCCCGCTCGAATCCTGCCCAGTTGTTTGGCGGCAACCGGCGGAGGCTGTCGCTCACGGCAGCGAACCGCTCGGCAGCGCTCTGCCACGACTGCGTCAGGCCACTCTGATCGAGACGCCGGCCGAGCTCGCCGTACGAGGCCGCCGCAGCACTTATGGCCAGCAGCAAGGCGACGGGAACAGCCGTGATCAACCGCCGCACGACGGGAGAGGCTCGCCACGAGGCGCTTCCAGCGGTCCAGGCGGCGAGCGCAACAACCGGAATCGCGGCATCGCCAAGTCGTTGACTCAGGCTGCCCCGCAGCAGGAAATAGTTCGCGAGGATTGCGGTGGCAAGCAGGCCGAGCGCCGTGCCGCGTTCTGCGGCGCTCAGCGGTGACTCGTAGTCGAAGGCACGAATCGCCAGCACGACGGCCGCGATGAGCAACACCATCCAGAACGCGTAATAGGTGAGCCCCACGAGCCACTCGCTTGTCGCGGGCGTGAAGCCCCACAACGCCGGCAGCTCAATCTTCGTTCGCGTGGCTTCGCGGGCCGCGGTAACCAGGGAGCTTCGAATGTACGATGGAATGCCCTCGTAAACCTGCACCCAGATCGCCGATGGTAACAGGCACAGCGCGGTAAATCCCGAGTACAACCCGACGCGGCGCGAGATGATTCGTGCATCGCCGCCGAGGCCGATCAACCCCACGATCATCCCGACGGCGACATAGACGCCGCAATCGTGCCGGAACAGCGTCGCGATCGCCGTGACGACCGCGGCCAGGCCGAGCGCAAGCGCCGAAGGTCTCAACATCGAGAATCGAAGCGCCGCGATGCCCAGGGCGAGCATCAGCACCTTCGGATAGCTGTACGCTCTCGGGGCGGTCAGGATCGCGGCCGCTGCCGCCAGGAGCGCCAGCCACCACTGTCCCGACAGCGTTAACGCGATCGGGAAGACCAGCGCATGCGCAATCGCAATTGCGCCAAGTGTCAGCCACGCCTCCGGCAACAGCGTGCGGCCGCCGAGCTCCTGCGCCCACGCCGGGACGGCGTAGCTCAACGCGGGCCACGCCCCGCGTAATTCGGCATCTCTGAAATCCCGGAGCGGCTGCTGGCCGCGCAGGATCATCTCAGCTCGCATCAGGTGCGCGAACTGGTCGTTCGTGAATCCGCCGAGTGAGCCTTCTGGTGTGTTGAACCGGTAGACGAACGCGATCGCTGCAATAGCGACGGCTCCGGCGGCGATGGCAATCGCACGTCCCCAGCGGACGGCGCGGCGGCGCGTCTGCCGGTCCGGAGCCCGTAGCGCGTCCGCGACGTCGGGAATGGCCACTGAGATCAACGGAAGCACGGCAGATCGAATGCGGCGTAGCGGCGGACCGGTTGAAGGTCAGTTCTGACGAGCACGCGAAGACGGCGGGAGCCGTCGAATTCCAGCTCGCCCGCCTCGCGATACTCGCGCTCGAGATAGGAGTGGATCTGCTCGAACACCGGGCGGTAATCCTCGTCATATGCAGATCGCGCTTCGGTCAGCACGATCGGCACGCGTACCGACATCAGCCGGGCGACGATGCGCGCTTCGTCCCGGTCGTCGGTGTAATAGAGAGGCAGGAGCCACGCGTGACCGCCGGCAAACCGGCGGTCGGAGAAGTAATACAGCAGCGGATACTCGCCCAGCACGAAGAGCCGATCGTCAGGCCGGGTGCACGCGCGGACGTATTCCGCAATCCTCAAAATGTCCGGCTGCTCGTCGTCCGCGACGAGCGCCGCCGGCTCGACGCCCAGCACGTCCCATGCGGCGCGGGCGCGCGTGATCAGCTCACCGGGACCAGCTGCGAAGCCTGCGTCGCGCGCGGTGCGGGCACCCTGTGCCAGCCCGTTGGCACTGAGCAGCGTCAGGCCCAGCGCGACCACGGCGGTCACGCGTGCAACGGCGCGCGCAACGCGCGCAGGTATCACCACGCGGCCGTCGCGGCCGAGAAGCGCGGTGGCGACCCAGGCCAGCAGGACTGCGGCGGTGACGCCGACGTCGGGAATCCGGATGTTGGTGCTCCCGCGGCTCATGAATCCGAGGTTCAGCGCCGCGGCGAGCGCCAGCAGCGGAACGATGTACTCCGGATCGCGCAGGATGCGCGTCGATACCGCGACAGCACGAAGCCGCCACAACACGAGCGCCGAGATCAGCGGCAACGACAGGAAGCAGTAGTACAGGAACGCCGTCGCATTCGGCACCGTGTCGAGCTGCGTTTCAAGCCCTGCCGGCCCCGCGGCGTCTGAGACGGTGAACGCCGAGCGGTCGAGGCCGTGCGTGTCGGCGACGAACGGGTCGCGAACAAGCGATTGAATGTTGCGCGCGGACCGGTCGCCGAGGATGTAGGTCCACGTGGTGCCGTCGATCGGTGAGCCCGACTCGAGTCGATACCGTGCTTCACGTTTCTGCCGTTCGGTCTCGGGCATCGGCGACCATCGCACGTTGATGCGCGTCTCGGCCTGAGATGCCTGATCCGACCATGCCATGAGCGGCTTCGACCGATCCAGGATGAAGCGCGGGAGGGCGAAGCTCGTGCGCTCAGCATCGCGCGCCACATAGACGAGCGCCGCGCGGAAGTACTCCGCGATGCCGCCATTCAGCGCGAGGAAAAGGAGGAACGGGACGACGAACAGTGCAGCCGCGGCGCCCGCTCCCGCGACCGCCCTGAACGCCTCGCGGATCGATCGCCGGTGCACGAGCGCGAGCGTCAGAAGGACGAATGCGCCGAGATACACGATGTTGTCGTGCCGAAACAGGAATGCGATGCCGACGAATCCGCCGAGCACGGCAAGCCGCCCTCGCCCCGGATTGTCTACATAGGCCCACGCGAGTGCCACGCCGGCGGCGTAGAGCAGGATTTTCGGATAGTTGTAGTGACGCGCGTCGAGCGCGATGTGAATAGCGATCGCCAGAAGCGCCGCAGCGGTCGAACCGGAGGCCTTTCGCGCGAGCACGAAGGTGAGCGCCGCGCCGAGCGACAGCAGCCCCACGGTGAGGAGCGCCTCGGAGCGCAGGTTGTATCCACCGGCCCACTGCGCCAGTCCCGAGAGCGTGTCGGTGAGAATCCAGCCGGGATCGTTGAAATCCCGGAACGGCAGCTCGCCGCTCTGAATCTGGCGCCCGCGGGCGAGGTAGCCGAACTCGTCGTTGGTGAACCCGCCGAGCGCGCCGCCGAGCGTATTGAAGCGATAAAAGAATGCCGTCGCAAACACGGCCACGGCCAGCAATCCGTCGGCGACGGTGTGGCGGGCCGCGCGGATCACGGCGTCGAGGACCCCTGCACCAGCAGTCCTTTGTCCTGCAGCTCCTGGAGCGCGCGGTCAAAGAAGTCTTCCGCCCGATCCGGCGTCGTCCGGGCCCATTCGATCAACTCGCGGAACCCCTGCTCCAGCGACACCCTCGGCTTAAACCCGAGCGCCGTACGCGCGCGCGTGATGTCGGCCGTGTTGTGGCGGATATCGAACTTGCGGCCGTTGTTGGTCACCTGCGGCTCGATCGGGCTTCCCAGCAGACGCGCCAGCAGCTCGGCGATTTCCAGAATGGTGACCGTCTGCCCCGATCCGACGTTGACAGGCAGATAGTCGGCCCCCGGCTTCTCCAGCATCAGTACGAGGCAGTCGACGACATCGTGGATCGAGACGAAGTCGCGCAGCTGGCCGCCGTCTTCGAAGACGACCGGCTGCTTGCCGTTCATCAGACGGCTCAGCCAGATGGCGGCCACGCCCGCATACGGATTACTGAGGCTCTGTCTCGGTCCGTAGACGTTGAAGAAGCGGGGCGCCACGGCCGGAATGCCGTAGGTCTTGCCGATGAGCAGCACCATCTCTTCCTGGTGGTACTTCGTCATCGAATAGATGTTGTCCCGGTAGAGCGTCTTGTCTTCCGGCGTCGGGATCGACGCGACGTGCCGTCCGCAGCGCGGGCAGTGCTGCTCCCAGTCGCGCGCCGCCAGCTGCTCGGCCGATCGAATGCCCGGCGCCACCAGTCCGCAGGCGTCGCACCTGTAAGCGCCTTCGCCGTAGACGCCGATCGACGAAGCGACGAGCACTTTCTGCACGTTGTGCTTCGCGTTGACCAGGATGTCGAGCAGGAGCGCGGTGCCGCGGGTGTTCACGTCGACATAGCGGTCCACCTGGTACATGCTCTGGCCAACGCTCACCGCCGCGCCGAAGTGGACGACCGCGTCGGAGCCGACCACCAGCGGCTCGAACACGGTGCGGTCCCTTACGTCGCCGCGCACGTAGCGGGCGCCGGCGTTCGCGTAGGACGGCCACGTGCCGCTGCGATGCACCTGGGGCTCCAGGCTGTCGAGCACGGTGACGGCATAGCCCTGCAACACCAGGCGATCGACGAGGTGCGACCCGATGTAGCCCGCGCCGCCTGTGACGAGAATCGAGCGAATGGCCATCTACTGGTTATGTCCTTCCCGCATCATCACCGTGCTCGGAGGCTTGTTGTCTTGTAACACTCAAATCAGTGCGCTTATCCCGCAAAGCGCTCCACGGCGCGCAGCGCCTTGAGGTTGAGGGTTGAGAATCGGGCGCTGTTGGTGCGCCGGTAGGCGTACTTCGCGGCGTAAAGATGCGCGCTCAGATACCGATCGTCGTCGTACACCGCCAGCGTGTCGACGCCAAGCAGAGGCGCGAGCCACGCCAGGCCGCCGCACGTGCCGACGAACCGGCGCGCGCCGGCAATCACGCGCGTCTGCAGGCCAAGATTTGTCTTCGGGTCGAGCGACGGCCGCAGTGTCGTGACGTTGCGGAAGCCTTCGAAGGCGTAGTCATGGTGTTCATCCACGCTCCAGCCGGTGTCGAGCATGACGACCGGCATTCGCGAGGCGAGGCGCTGCACCAGCTCGAACAGCGCCGCCCGGTTCGAATCGGTGTCGGGCAGCGCGGGTCCGGTATAGAACTTCACCGCCACGTATTCATCAGCCAACACCGGGTCGGTGGCAGCGGCGACTGTGCGCAACGATCGGAAGTCCGTGTGGCGCAGGAGAAAATCGAGCGACCGGTCGCCGTACCAGAACGCCCGGAACAGGCGATACATGAGGCCGGGATGCCAGACCGCCGCAGCGCGGACGCCCAGACGCCCGCTGGCCAGCCGGATCAATTCGCGATCGAACTCGGACAGCGCCATCTGCTTCTGATCGCCGCGTTCCCGGCGGGCCTCCGCCTGCTTGGCAAACTCGGTTGGTTCCACCAGATCGAAAATCTCGATGTACCGGCCTGCGATGCCCTGGTACCAGAGGTCAGTACCGCCGCGCGACAGCGCCACGACCCGCTCGGGACGGACACCGTACCGATCCGCTGCCCAGGCCAGAAACGGCACCCAGTAGAGCGCTTCGTAGCCCACCTCTGACGTCCACGGTCCGACGATCAGCGGGCCGGGCGCGGCCGCCTGCTTCGCGAGCGTGTGCTTGATCCGCCGCTCGATCCGGTACGGCTCGAGCACATGGTCGTCGAAGCGGACCACGCGCTTGCGTGATCGCTCGATCGCCGCGCGACCCTGATCGACGCGGACGCGGACCAGTTCCGGGGCGCGCGACAGGCGCTCCTGCTGGCGCGACGCCTGTCGGCCCAGCCGCCCGAGCGTCTGCGCGGCGCTTCGCCAGTGGCGCTCCGCCCGGCGGATGCGTACGCCGGCCAGGTTCACGGCGGCACGCGCGATGTTGGGAATCCTCATCAGGGAAGCACGAAGGACACGAAGGTATCGAAGGTCACGAATCTAAACCACGACGAGCACGACGCCACGAAGAAAGTCAGGTACTCGTGACCGTCGTGCCGTCGTGGTTTTCTCATCAATGGCCCGCCGCGACGCGATCGGGCCGGCCGATCGCCAGTCCGGCATCGACCAGGCCGGTGAGATCGATCGGCGAAAACGTGCCGCCACCGGCACGACCATACACCCGCCGCGCCAGATGCAGATGGGCGTGCAGAAACGAGGCGTCCGTGAAAATCGGCACCGTCGGCACGCCGAGGAGCGGCGCCAGCCAGGCGAGGCTGCCGCAGGTCCCCACGTACATGCGCGCGCCGGCGATGATGCGCGTCTGAACGGCGAGATTGGTGCGGGCATCGAGGCGCCCGCTGACGCTGATCAGCCGATCGTGCGCGTCAAGCCGTACGTCCGGGTGGTCATCGAGACCCAGTCCGGTATCGAGTTGCACGACCGCAAAGCGCTCGCTCAACGCATCGACGATGGAGCGGAGCTGCGGGCGAACCGCGGGATCGTCGGGCAGCGATCGCGCGCCGTAAAACTTCACCGCGACATAGTCGGCCGGCAGCGCGACGGGCACCCTGACGTCGGGCGGTTCGATCCGGACGTGGCGCGTGTGGCGTTCGACGAAGGCAAGCGTTTCGTGGCCCGACCAGAAGGGCGCGAACCAGCGGAACATCAGCGACGGGTGCAGCACGTTCATCGCGCCGGCCGGTGCGGCTGTCGACGCTCGCTCGATCAGCCGTCGATCGAGCTCCGACACGTCGCGCTGCTTCAGCGCGCCGGCCGAAGCCCGCGCCGCCAGTTCGTGCGGCGACGCATGGTCCAGCGCTTCGATGTACTGCGGCGAGATATCGCGGTACCAGCTGGCCGTCCCGCCTCTCGACATGACGACGATCCGCTCGGCCGGAAGGCGATATGCGGCCTTGACCCAGCGGAGGAACGGCACCCAGTAGAGCGCTTCGTAACCGACTTCCGACAGCCACGGACCGGCGAGAATCGGCGCGGTTCCCTCGATGGCACGCTCGAGATCCCGCTCCACCTCCCACTGCCGTCGCCACGTCGTCCACTGTTCGCGCAGGTGATGCGTCCTGGCACGCCATCGGGCAAGCGCGCGTCTCACCGGCCGCTCTCCGGGTGTACCTCGACGACCGTCAGCAAATCGGACCGTCCGCTCGACATGAGCACGTCGCAAACAAGATCCAGATGCCGCATCGAGAAGGTTCCGGGCTCGGTGTAATAGCTCACCGCCGGCACCCCGCAGAGCGGCGCCAGGTAGGCGAATCCGCCGTACGTGCCGACGAACCGCTGCGCGCCGGCGACGACCGCCGACTGCACCGCCAGGTTGCTCTGGGGAGACAGCAGGTGGCGGATTCCCTGCATCGCCGCGATGTCGGGCTCGCAGGGGTCGTGATCGTCAACGGCGACGCCGGTCGAGAGTGAGACGACCGGGCCGTCACCTGCGAGCTGATGCACGACGTCGTCGACGAAGGCGCGGTTCTTGGACGTGTCTCTGAAACAGTCGTTGAAATAGAACTTCACCGCCGTATAGCGCAGCGGCAGCTCCACGGGCAGCGCCGGCGGCGCCAGCAGACTGTAGCGCGTGTACTGCCGCACCCACTCGAGCGGTTTATGGCCCCACCAGTACGGCGCGAACAGGCGATACATGATTGACGGGTGCAGCACCGAGATCAGCCGACCTTCCGCGTGACGGACGAACGACACGATCTCGTCGTCGAGCGGCGTCGCCGCAATCTGCTTCTGCTCGCCGAGGCGGCCGCTCCGATCCGCGTTCTTGCGCTTGAACTCGTCGAGCGCCATGAATGAGAGCGCGTCGTGCGATCGGCTGGCTATCGAGCCGTACCACGCCGCGGCGCTGCCGCCGCGTGAGACGGCGATCAGCCGGTCGCGCGACACGCCGAAGCGCTCGCAGAACCACCGCAGGAACGGGATCCAGTAGAGCAGCTCGAACCCGACTTCGCCGAGCCAGGGGCCGGCGAGTATCGGCCTGTCCTGCGCCGCCAGCGCCGCGAGCTGCCGCTCGATCGACGTGGCACGCCGGGCGGCGACGACCTGCGCGGCGGCGCGCCGCACCGACGGCGGAATCAGACGCCGCGCGGCTACCGAAAGCACGGCAGCCCCAGATGCGGATCGAGGCGTTGCGGCTGCCGTTCGGTGCTTACATAGACGACGAACTGCATGCCTGCGTCGATCGTCCCCGCGCGCCGGTAGTGCGTCATGACATACCGCGCGAGCAGCGGATAGGCGCGCACGAAGTCGACCTCGATGCGATTGGCGTTCACCAGGACGATCGGCACCGACTGCGACGCCAGCTGAGCGATCGCGCGCCGCTGACTGTCTTCCGATGTGTACATGGACAGACTGACCGTCGCCTGTCCGGCGGCGAACCGGCGCCGCGCATAGAAGGGAATCTCCGGCGCCTCCGCCGCAACCAGCACGTGGTCGTCGGGACGGGTGCATTCCGCGATATACCGCGCCGCGATCAGGGTTCCTCGTGCCGTAAACGTCGACCAGTCCGCCGGGGGCTGCCGCCTCAAGTTGTCGCTGACGCTGTCGAATTGCGCGGCCACGTCACTCCATGATCGGGTGAGCCCGGTATCGTCGAGCGCGTCCCCGACGTCGGCAACAACCCACGCCGCGCTCAGCATGAGCGAGAGAAGCGCGACCGGAATGACGGTCCCGAGGCGGCGCAGCGCCAGACGATCGAACGCTGATGCGGCGCCGACCGTCCATGCTGCCATGACGGCGATCGGGACGACAGCATCGCCGAAACGAGCGAGCAGGCTGTCGCGCAACAGGAACTGGTTGCCGAGAAGTGCCATGGCGAGCAGGCCCACAGCGGAGCCGCGTTCCGCTGGCGTCAACCGATGCACCGTGCCCCCTGAGACGCGCGTGGCGAGCACGGCGCCGCCGATCGCCACCACCGCCCAGAACGCGTAGTAGGTCACGACCACCAGATGGTCGGCTGAAAACGAACCGAGCGCCCAGGAAAGTGGCGCGACA
>Ga0075431_100007502_pt1 | contig 10858 bp, 10 predicted proteins | sample RhiMetdeltSRZDD5_FD_75297 | JGI IMG/M metagenome (GOLD analysis project Ga0075431, IMG submission 75297) | Populus rhizosphere microbial communities from Tennessee, USA - Rhizosphere MetaG P. deltoides SRZDD5 | ecosystem: Host-associated > Plants > Roots > Rhizosphere > Soil | place: USA...
CTGGTCCCGGCAGAGATGCCTGGATTTCGGCGACGGCGCCCCCTACAGGCCTCGGGTGCGCAAGCCCGACTGCAGGCCATCCCACGACTCATCGATGGAGATGATCCATGCAGGCATCGCTTGCCCGCGTTCGCGACGACGTCACCCTACCTCCCAACCGCCCGGCCAACGAGCTCATGAGCAAGGCCGCCGTGCTCGAGTTCTTCGGAGGCGACAAGCCGATCCATGAGAGCACGCTGTACAGGGGGATCGCGGCCGGTCGCTATCCGGCCGGCATCCACATCTCGCCAAACGTCGTACGCTGGCGCCGGACCGAGTGCCAGGCGGCGCTCGATCGCATCATTGCCGAGCGGGATGGCCGGCCCAAGCCTGCCAACGCGTGATGCGCGTAGGGGGCCTCATTTGCGGGTGAGGCCCTCGACGTACTGCGCCCAGGCATCGAGCGCCCGGACGCGCTCGTCCCAATACAGGGCCTTGTTGTAGACCCCAGCGACGACGGCCTTGTGGCCGCTGACATGATTCACGATCGCCTCGATGACGTGCGGCGGCGCGATCTTCTGCTCGGCTATCAGGGTAACGGCCGTCCGCCTCAGGTCGTGCAGGGTCCAGTGCGGCATGTCCTCAGCAACGCCCTGCTTGCGCCGCGCCTCGGCGATGGCAGCGTCGAGCTCGGCCTTGCTCTTGCCCCAGCCGCTGTAGCCCGAGTGAGCCCGCCTGCCAAAGACGTTGGTCGGAGCTGTCGGGTCAGCGCGATCGGGCGCGTTCGGCAGCTGCGCCAGCGCCAACGGGCTTAGCGGCACAAGGTGCGATCGATGGTTCTTCGTTCGACCCTCGGTCCCGGTACCGCCCGGCAGCTCCAGCCGACTCTCGGCCAAATTGACCTCGGCCCACGGTAGCAGGCCGATCTCATTCCGGCGCTGGGCCGTCAGGATCAGCAGCCTCACCACGCGGCGGTAGTCCAGGTTCACTTCATCGAGGGCATGCCACACCTCCGCCAGCTCGGCGGGCGACAGGACCCGATCGCGGCCGCCGGACTTGCCGCGGGCCTTGATCTTGACCACCGGCGTGGCGTCGGCGTAGCCCTTATCGATGGCCCAGGTGTAGAACGTGCCGATGGACGCCTTGCACCGGTCGGCGGCAACCGGACCCCGCTCTGCCTCCACCTCGTCGAGCTCGTCGACGATGTCCTGCCGGGTGATGGCCTTGATGGGCGTCGACGCCAGCCCCTTAAGGTGCTCGGTCAGGTGCAGCTCTACGGTGTCGTAGTAGCTCTTGCGCCACTTGTCCTTCCGGGCGGCCAGGAAGTCCGGGACCAGCTTGGCGAGGGTGGCGCCCTGCGCCGCGGCCTCGGCCTTCTTGGCGCGCTCGTCGGCCAGCACGTCGGTGCCGAGCCGGGCCTTGGCGCGCACGTCGGCGGCCAGGTCCCGCGCCTTTGTGACTTGGCCCCTGATGCCGGCCACGTGCTCGCGAAGCGTCTTCTGCCCCGGCTTGCCGGCGACGAAGTACCTGACACCATAAACCACGCGTCCGGTGGCGAACTTGCGCAGGAAGAGACCCTCCTGCTCGGTGTCCCAGACGATGACGTCGCGCCTGCCCTTAGGCACCACCAAGTGCGCAGCGGTGCTGTCCTCCAGCTTCAACTCCATCGTCCGTGCCCCCCGTGTTGCGTCACGCTTGCGTCACGGCAGCCGCGCAAGCGTGTGCGAACCTATGAGACTCGTATCACGGGGTCTAGTGCGAGAAAGCCCCATTAGTTCAGCATTTACTCGATGCACGGAGATGCTGCGTCACGCTGTGACTTGCAGGGGTTTGCACTCGGATAGGACTGAAAATCACGGTGTCGGGTGTTCAATTCACCCCCTGGGCACCATTGTCGCAGCAAGTTGCTGATTTCGCTTAAGTACCCGACATAGCAGGAAAATTCGACCGCCCGAGTGGTACGCACGGGTGGCACACATGGCCCTGCGCGTGACGCGGGCCGACAAGGCCTCCTGGCTCGTCCTTTCTTCAGCTCGGCAAGCGCGTTCCAGCCGACATCCAGCGGCCGCGGGCGGTCGCCTGATTGCGGCATTCCTTCCCGGCAGGGTGGATAGCTCACCCGAATTCTGATAAACTTCCACCAACAATTGTCAGTTTATTATCAGTTTATGGCTGCCTGTTGCTGAACTGTGACAGTCAGTTCTCATATAATCGGCTATCGTGAAGTCACCGTGCACGAGCTACCCCGCCGTGTCACGGAGAGACCCGGTGCTCGGATTCCTTTCTGCCGCAGTCCGTCATTGCCCCTCCGCTGCGCAGAAGGTGCGGGAAACACACCGGGTCTCCTTTCTCTCCGTTGTTCCGGTCGCAAAGCTGCAGAGGAGCTGCCCCCGTGGCTCCTCTGCACTCTCATCCGGCCCGCCCATTCGGAGGCAGTCCGCCCGGAGGGATCCCTACCCTCTCACCCCCAATCTCGGTGGCGGCCTTCGGCCATCCTGGTGATCTGTTCAACGTGGCTGACGGCGTCATGAACGCAAGGCGCCCCACGGCCTCGACCTGCTCTTTCCGCTTCTGCTGGCCGAGCGCAGCTTCGTGCACTGGGGCGGACGGTAAGGCTCCCTCTCCCCACTTTGCGAACGCTTTGCGGGGAGAAGGGACCCCGATAAGCTTGCCTCCATGTTCACCAAGCTCCTGATCGCCAACCGCGGCGAGATCGCCCAACGCATTGTCTTCACGGCGCACCGGCTCGGGATGAGGACCGTTGCGGTCGTCTCCGAGGCGGACCGCGGGGCGCCGTATGCCCGGCACGCCGGCGAGGTGGTGGAGATCGGGCCGGGGCCGGCGACGGAGAGCTACCTACGCGGCGACAAGATCATCGCCGCGGCCAAGGCCACCGGAGCGGAGGCCGTCCACCCGGGCTACGGCTTCCTGGCCGAGAACGCCGACTTCGCCGAGTCCGTGCGCAAGGCCGGGCTCGTGTTCATCGGGCCGTCGCCCGAGGCCATGCGGCGGATGGGCGGCAAGGCCGAGGCCAAGGCGATCGCCGCGGCGGCAGGCGTGCCGGTGGTGCCTGGCTATGCGGGCGGCAAACAGGACGCCAAAACGCTCGCCGGGGAGGCCGGACGCATCGGCTTTCCCGTGCTGATCAAGGCCGTCGCCGGCGGCGGCGGGCGCGGCATGCGGCTCGTCGAGCGCGAGGAGGACCTGGCCGCGGCGCTGGAGAGCGCCAGGCGCGAGGCGGAGGCCAGTTTCGGCGACGGCCGTGTCCTGCTGGAGAAGCTGATCGTCAACCCGCGCCACATCGAGGTGCAGGTGTTCGGTGACCGGCACGGCAACGTGGTGCATCTCTTTGAGCGTGACTGCTCGCTGCAGCGGCGCAACCAGAAGGTGATCGAGGAGGCGCCGGCCCCCGGCATGCCGCCCGAATTGCGCGCGCGCATGTGCAAGGCGGCCGTGGCCTGCGCCAGGGCGGTGGAATACGAGGGCGCCGGAACGGTGGAGTTCCTGGTGGAGGGCGGCCCGCTGACAGCCGACTCGGCCTGGTACTTCATCGAGATGAACACGCGCCTACAGGTGGAGCATCCGGTAACGGAGGCGATCACCGGCCTCGACCTTGTCGAGTGGCAGCTCCGGGTCGCCGCCGGCCAGCCGCTGCCGCTCAGGCAGGACGGCATCGCCATGTCGGGCCACGCCGTCGAGGCGCGTCTCTGCGCGGAGGACCCGGCGGGCGGCTTCCTGCCTTCCACCGGTCCGATCCTGCGCTTCGACCCGCCGTCCGGCGGGGGCATCCGCGTGGACAGTGGCGTCGAGCAGGGCTCGGCGATCTCGCCCTACTACGACTCGATGATCGCCAAGCTGATCGCCGCGGGGCCGGACCGCGCCACCGCGATCGAGCGCCTCGGCCACGCCCTTCGTACGACCCTTGTGGCCGGCCCCCGCACCAACGCGGCCTTCCTGCACGCGCTGCTGACCCACCCCGCCTTCGCCGCCGGCAGCATGGACACCGGGCTGATCGGCCGCGAGGGCGCAAGCCTCACCGCCGTCTCGCCCAACCCAAACGCGATCGCCTATGGCGTTACTGAGATGCTGTGGCGCGCTCATCACGATCTCGCCTCCCTGCGCGCCAGCCAGTCGTGGGGCGACGGATACTCGTCCTGGAACGCCCATGACGGCTTCCAGCTCGGCGGGCCGCGCAGCCAGAGCTTCATCGTGCTCGCGGACGGCGTACCCACCAAGGCGAAGGTGGAATGGAGCGCCGCCGGCCCGCGCGTCAGCCTGCCGGAGCTGGAGGGCGCCGCCTGCGGCTCCGTCGTGCACCCCGAGGAGCCTCCCTACCGTTACGGCATGCACCTGGCGGGCGACTCCAACCCCCTCTACGTCCTGCACGACATGCGCCAGACCGAGCTCACCTGGCCCACCTACGAGGCCGACGCGGCGGACGCGGCCGGCGACGGCGCCAGCATCCGCGCAACCATCGTCGGCCGCGTGGCCAAGGTGTTCGTGAAGGCGGGCGAGGCCGTCGCCAAGGGCGACCGCATCGCCGTGGTGGAGGCCATGAAGATGGAGCACGTCCTCCACGCCCCGCGCGACGGCGTGGTGGAGCGCGTAGCCGTCAAGGAGGGTGAGCAGGTGGTGCAGGGCGCGCTGGTGGCGATGCTGGCGGAGTAGGATGCTCGGCGCAAGGCGCAGCGATTTTGACGCCCGTACAATGAACCCAAAGGAGCAGGCCTCATGATCAAGCGCTTTCCCGGGACGGTGCCAACCCGCTGCCGTGCCGTGGCCCACAACGGCATCGTCTATGCGGTCGCCACCGCGAAGAACAAGTCCGCCCCGCTCTACGAGCAGACGAGGGACGCGCTGGCCCAGATCGACGCCACGCTCGCGGAAGCCGGCTCCGACAAGTCGCGCATCCTGCGCGTCACGGTCTACATCACCGACATGGGCGGCAAGCCCGAGATGGACCGCGCCTGGAACGAGTGGGTGGACCTCGCCAACCCGCCGCAGCGCGCCTGCATCGGCGCCGCCTTGGCTGACAAGGACCTGGTCGAGATCCTGGTCACCGCAGCGCAATGATCGGAGAACGTAGACGGCGTAGGTTGGGTCGAGCGGAGCGAGACCCAACACAACGCAAACGGCTTGTGGATGTTGGGTCTCGCTTGCGCTCGACCCAACCTACGGTTGGCTTGCGACAAGATTCCTGTTCATGCCGCCCCACATGACGGCAGCCCACAGGGGGTGATAGGCGTTATGCTCGCAGGCAATGTGTGGAGCTGGCCTGGCGCGGAAGGCGGGCATGACGTTGCATCTGATCAAGCTGTGCGTGGGATGCGAATCGATCGAGGATCTGGCGTCCTGGCAGGTCGAGCGCCTCAAACAGCGCCGCAAGGCCGGCGAGAAGCGCCCCCAGCTGTTCCACCGCACCTTCCAGACGCCCAAGCGGCGCGAGGAGCTGCTGGCGGGCGGCTCGCTCTACTGGGTCATCAGGGGCATCGTGCAGGTGCGCCAGCCCCTGCTCGACATCACGGAAGGCAACAAGGAGGACGGCACGCCCTGCTGCATGCTGATCCTCGGGAACGAGCTGGTTGCCGTGCGCCCGGTGCCGCGACGCCCCTTCCAGGGCTGGCGCTACCTGACCGAGGACGAGGCTCCCGAGGACCTCGGGCTGCTGTCCGCGACCGGCGTCGCCGAGATGCCGCCGAAGTTGCGCAAGGACCTCGCGGAGCTCGGGCTGATCTGAGCAGCGGTCGGCTGCAGGGCGGGCAGGCTTCATGGTCAGCTATTGCGGCACCTTCGCGCGGCCGATGCGCAGGCGGCGCCATTTGGCGTGACGGCGTACGAGCACCGCTATGTTGAGCGACGCCGAGACGATGCCGACGCCGTAGGCGACGATCTGGGTGGTGACGAGAACCGTGTTCATGATCGGTATCCCTCTGGTGCAACGCACTTTTTATACTGCTGAGACCGACCGGCTCGGGCACGTCGCCGTCCGGGCGCTCTATCGACACGACGAGCGACCAGCCGCCTGATCGACATGTCAGGCGAGATTTTTTTTACAGCCGAAAAGGGAGACGTGCGCCACGCCCTTGGACAGGCGCCAGAGCGTTCACTTGGGCGGCGGCGCCTCGTAACCGCCGCGCTTGGAGGTTCTGAGCCCGAGCGCCACCAGCATCTCGGCGAGCTTCACCGCCGCGCCGACGCCGTCGATGACGGGGCAGCCGTGCCTGGCCGCAAGATCGCGTGCCAGCTTGGCCATGCCGGCGCAGCCGAGCACGATGGCCTCGGCACGATCCTCGGCCAGCGCGCGGGCGATCTCGGCATCGATGCGGGCGCGCGCGTCCGACGTCTCGTCCTCCAGGGCCAGCACCGGCACCTCGGCGGCGCGGACACGGGCGCGACGCTCGAAGCCATACCTGAGCAGGTTGTGCTCGAGCGCCGGAATGGAGCGCGACAGGGTCGTCACAACCGTGAACCTGTGCGCGATCAGCGTCGCGGCGTGATAGGCCGCCTCGCCAATGCCGACGACAGGGGCGGTGGCCAGCTGACGGGCTGCATCGAGACCCGTGTCGTCGAAGCAGGCGATCACATGGGCGCCAGCCCCCTCGGCTTCGCCCCGGTCGATTTCCTTGAGCAGGCCCGGCAGGCACATGGCCTCGTCGTAGTAGCCCTCGATGGACGCCGGGCCGGCGGTCGAGGTGACGGCCTCGATCTCGGTGCCGGGAGCGGCGGCCTCGCGCGCAGCGTTGGCGATGGTCTCCGTCATCGCGGCCGTGGTGTTGGGATTGATGATGCGGATGCGCATGGCTGGCCGTTTGGGTGAACGGGGTCAGACCCCTCGCGACTGCGTTGCAGTTTCAATCGACGGTCGAGGCGTCTGGCCCCTCCTCGCGGGCCGTCGCGTCGGTGCGGAAGCACCGGGCGAGGTGCCCCGGCCGCAGCGGTACCGGGTCGGGCACCGCGGCCCCGCACGCTGCAACCGCCAGCGCGCAACGCGGCTGGAAGGCGCAGCCCAGCGGCAGATGGGCGAGATCGGGCGGGCTTCCCGCTATCGCCGGCAGGCGCTTGCCCGACAGGCGGCCGCCGTGGGCGCGGGTCGAGAGCAGCCCGATCGTATAGGGATGGCGGGGCGAGCGGATCACCTCGCGCACCGGCCCGATCTCGACGATGCGGCCCGCGTACATCACGGCCACCCGGTCGGCCACCTCCACCGCCACGCCGATGTCGTGCGTAACGAAGATCACCGACAGCCCCAGCTCCCGCTGCAGCTCGCGCAGCAGCAGCAGGATCTGCACCTGCACGGTGGCATCGAGCGCCGTGGTGGGCTCGTCGGCCAGCAGGATCTGCGGCTGGCAGGCCAGCGCCAGCGCAATCATGGCACGCTGCCGCATGCCGCCGGACATCTCGTGCGGGTAGGCATCAAGCCGCCGCTCCGCGCTCGGGATGCGGACCCGCTCGAACAGCTCCAGTGCCCTTTTGCGCGCCGCCGGCTTGGTGAGGCTGTCGTGCTTGCGCAGAGCTTCGACGATCTGCGTGCCCACCGTATAGACCGGATCGAGCGCCAGCGCCGGCTCCTGGAAGATCATGGAGACGGTCTTGCCCCGGAAGGCGCTGAGCGCCCCGCCCTTGAGCGTCATGATGTCAGTCCCGACCACGGCGATGCGGCCGGACATCCTCGTCCTTCTCTCCGGGTGCAGCCGCAGGATCGACCGCAGCGTGACGCTCTTGCCGGAGCCGGATTCACCGAGCAGGGCTATGGTCTCGCCGCGGCAGAGGGACAGACTGACGCCGGCCACCGCCCGCACCGGCTTCGCCCCGCCCGTGAACGTCACGTCCAGGTTCTCGATCTCGAGGATCGGCGTGTGATCGGCGCTCATGCCGCCCTCGCATCCGCCTTGCTGTGGCCGGAGCTCGCAATCGCCATGTGGCAGGCAGCGGCGTGGCCCGTCTCCACCGGCGCCAGGGCGGGATCGACCGCCGAGCATACGCCCTCCGCGAAGGCGCAGCGCGTGTGGAAGCGGCAGCCGGACGGCGGGTTGATCGGGTTCGGCGGATCGCCGGCCACGGGCGCGCTCTCCGTACGCCGGTCTGGGTCCATGGACAGCATCGATCTGAGCAGGGCAGTCGTGTAGGGGTGCCGGCTGCCCGTGTAGAGCGCCTCGGTCGGCCCCACCTCGGCGATCCTGCCCAGGTACATCACGAGCACGCGGGTGGCGACGAAGCGCACCACCTCCAGGTCGTGGCTGATGAAGATGTAGGAGAGGCCCAGCTCGTCCTTCAGGTCGAGCAGCAGGTTCAGCACCTGCGCCTCGATCGACTTGTCGAGGGCGGACACGGCCTCATCGAGGATCAGCACGCGCGGCTGCAGAGCCAGCGCGCGGGCGATGTTGACACGCTGGCGCTGGCCTCCGGACAGCTCGTGCGGGTAGCGGCCGGCGAAGCGCGCCGGCTCCAGGCCCACCCTGTCCAGGAGCGACCGCGCCCTGCGCACCGCCTCGTCCGAGGCCATGCCGTGCACCGTCGGCGCGAAGGCGATGGCCTCCTCCACGGTGAGACGCGGGTTGAGCGAGGCATAACTGTCCTGGAACACCATCTGCACCTGGCGGCGGAACGCGCGCAGGGGCAGCTCGCGCGAGCCCGCGATCCTGCCGTCGAAGCGCACGGTGCCGGCGGTCGGCACGATCAGGTTCATCAGCAGGCGCGCGGTGGTAGACTTGCCGCACCCGGATTCGCCGACGATCCCCAGTATCTCTCCGGGGTAGAGCGAGAAGCTGACCGCGTCGACGGCCCTGACCGCACCGGGGCTGCGGATGAGGCCACCCTTCAGCGGAAAGTGCTTCACCAGGCCCTGCGCCTCCAGGAGCGGACCGGGGTTGAGCGGAGCGGGGTCAGAGTGGTTCCGGCCGGGGTCAGACCCCTCGCCGCCACGTGGGTGGTGGAGCGCCGCCGTATCAGCGAGGGGTCTGACCCCGATTGCGGCCGTATCACTCATGCCTTGATGTCCATGGCCGAGCGCAGGCCGTCCGTCAGCATGTTGAAGGAGATGGACGTGACGAAGATCATCACGCCTGGCAGGGCGCACAGCAGCGGCTGGGTATAGATGGCGGTGCGCAGCGTGTTGAGCATCAGGCCCCACTCCGGCTCCGGCGGCTTCACGCCCAGCCCCAGGAACGACAACCCCGAGGCCAGGATCATCGATACGGCCACCAGACTCATGCCGTAAACGAAGATCGGCCCCATCACATTGCCCAGCACCTGGACGCGCACGATGGTGAGCGGACCGGCGCCACTGGCCCTGGCCGCCTCCACGTAGTCGCGCGAGCGCACGCTGGTGGTCACGCTCTCGGCCACGCGGGCAATCGGCGGGATGAAGACGACCGTCAGGGAGATAAGCCCGTTGAGGACGCCGGCCCCCAGCGCGCCCGACAACGCGATCGCCAGCAGCACCGAGGGGAAGGCGAAGAACACGTCGATGGTGCGCATCAGGATCGAGTTGACCCACCCGCCCGCATAGCCCGCGGCGATGCCGATGGCAGAGCCGAGAAACAGTGCAAGTATCACCGGCGTCACGCCCATGAACAGCGACAGGCGGGCGCCAAAGATAAGCCGGCTCAGCATATCGCGGCCGAGCTCGTCGGTGCCGAGCGGGAAGCCTTCCGTGCCGGGCGGGCGCAGGCGGCGCAGCGTCATGCCCTTGTAGGGATCCTGCGGCGCGATGTAGGGCGCGAGGATGGCGATGAGGACGATCGCCAGGATCACCAGCGCCGCGCCCACCGCCACGGGGTCGCGCAGGACACGGCGCCACACGGTCGCCCAGTAACCGGGCGAGCGGACGATCTCGCTCATAGCCTGTCCTGAGGCCAGTCCCGGGGCCTGTCCCGGGCCTTCAGCGACCGGGCGGGACATCAGCATGCGCTAGCGCCTCTCGATGCGCGGATCGAGCGCCGTCTGGACGACATCGACCGCCAGGTTGAGCACGACGAAGAACAGCGCCAGCACCAGGATGGTCCCCTGCAGCAAGGGCAGGTCGCGCTGGAAGATGGCCGCATTGAGCAGCGCGCCGGTGCCGGGCCAGGAGAACACGGTCTCTATCAGGATCGACCCGCCCAGCAGGTAGCCGAGCTGGATGCCCATCACGGCCAGCGCGGTCGGCGCCGTGTTCTTGACCACGTGCCGAAAGGTGCCGAGGTGGCTGAGGCCCTTGGCCCTGAGCCCGACGATGAACTCCTGGCTCAGGATCTCCGCCACTAGGGCGCGCACGGTCCGGGCGATAATTCCCATGGGGATCACCGACATGGTCACCGCCGGCAGGATCAGGTGACGCGTGTGCTCCCAGTCCCATGTCCACGCCTCGGAGCCGCCCGGCCCCGCTCCCGTGGGCGGCAGCCAGCCCAGCGTGGCCGCGAACACGATCACCAGGATCATGCCGAGCCAATAGTGCGGCACCGACACGCCGATCACGGAGACGAAGGAGGCGAGCTTGTCGATGGCGGTGTCGCGGAAGTAGCCGGCGACGAAGCCGAAGAAGGTGCCGAGCACGAAGCCGATCAGCGTCGCCACCGAGGCCAGCACCAGCGTGTTGCCCACCGCCTTGCTCACCTCGGCAACCACCGGGCGGCTGCTGGCGATGGAGGCGCCCAGGTCGCCGTGCAGCGCCCGCCACAGCCAGCGCAGGAACTGCTCGTGGTAAGGGCGATCGAAGCCATAGAGTACCATCATCTGCTCCTTCATGTCCTGGGAGGCATCGGGCGGCAGCACGGAAACCAGCGGGTCCCCGGGCGCCAGGTGCACCAGCATGAAGCAGACCAGCGTCACGCCGAGCATGATGGGCAGCGTGTAGACGACGCGCTTGACGGTGTAGGTGAGCATCTCGTTCTTCTCCCTC
>Ga0075431_100007503_pt1 | contig 10857 bp, 10 predicted proteins | sample RhiMetdeltSRZDD5_FD_75297 | JGI IMG/M metagenome (GOLD analysis project Ga0075431, IMG submission 75297) | Populus rhizosphere microbial communities from Tennessee, USA - Rhizosphere MetaG P. deltoides SRZDD5 | ecosystem: Host-associated > Plants > Roots > Rhizosphere > Soil | place: USA...
TCGACGACGGCCTTCGCGCCAAACGTCGCGATCGCGCCGGCCAGCTCAAAGACGCCGAGCGCACGGGAGCCAATGCGGTCGACGAGTGAGAGCTGCGGCATCAAGGCTCCTCTCGGAAGCGTCTCGCTCATTCGAGGCTACTTCCGCGCCACAGGTTTCCGTCCTTGCACGTCACGGCGTAGTCGCTCTGGGCCTGCTCCTTGACGGCGACGACCTGGCCGCACGGTAATCCCTGAAGCGCGATCACCGCCGTCAGGTCCTTCTTGAGCGCTTCCTCGTCCTGGGCCACCGTTGGCACGGCGACGAGAGCTGTTGGTCGTCGTCCTGCAGCAGCGAGAGCACCTTCATGATCAGCAGGTCGTAGGACCGGCGCAGCTCCGTCATCGTGCGCTTTGTCTTGCCCTCGTAGTGGTCACGAAACTGTTTCATCAGGTCGTCGACCTGGTTCTTCAAGGAAATCTTGGTGAAGACGCCGATGGCCTTGGTCGCCCTGAGCTGCGCCTCCAGCGCGTCTAAATCCAGAGGCGCTGCAGCCGCAGGCGGTACGGCAACTGGTGGCGTGGCAGGTGTACGTGGCGCGACCACTGGCGGTGTTGCCGTTGCACCCGGTGCCGCAACTCGCGGCGCGGCGGGCGGCGTCGCTGGTCTCGCGGGCGTAGCGGCAGGTTTCGGCGCAGGCGTCGGCGTGGCAGGTTGCGTCGCGACGACCGGGGGCTGCGCGGCCCCGGGAACGGGTGCGCTGGCGCAGCCAGCGGTGAGCAGCAACAGCAGAACAGCCGTGTATCTGGCCATCAGATGGTCCAATCTCATCCGAGTCGAATGTTCGCCAGGGAGGTCCAGAGCCCAGCGACCCTCAGGATCCACACCACCAGAGCGATCACCACCACCGCATTCAGAATCGACTTGACCGACCCAGCCATCGGGATGAACCGATTGACCAGCCAGAGGAGAACGCCGACGACGATCAGAACTTCGACGAGTTGAATCAGCGGCACGGGTCGGCCTTCCTGTCCTTTGAAACGAACGAGACATCCTGCGCAAGTACAGCGTGCCGCAATCGCTCGTGCGTGTCTGTGCGTTTGAGGACATGTTGAGGGCCGGCCCGCGACTCGTGCTCGCGCGAAGGAGATGAACTGGCTGTCTGGAACGGTACATCGCCAGGCGTTCCTCGGGCGGTAGGCTTGTCACACGAGGTGTTGGTATGACTGCATCAGTGTCCGCTCATCGGTACGCGAGGCTGCTCCCCGCGTTGCTTCTCGCGCTGGCCGTCGCCAACCCATCGGCCCAGACGAAGATCACGCCGGACAAGAACAGCTATTCCGTCGCGGACGATGTCAAGGTCGGGCAGGAAGCCGCGGCCGCAGCCAAGAAGCAGCTTCCGATGCTCAACGACGATCAAGTAGACAAGTTCGTCGAGCGCGTTGGCGCGCGGCTCGCCGCGGCTATCGACGGCGAGCTTCGCCACGCCGGCTTCCGCTACACCTTCGACGTGGTCAACCAGAAAGAAATCAACGCTTTTGCTCTTCCGGGCGGGCCGATGTTCCTCAATCGCGGAATGATCGAGGCGGCCAAGACCGAGGCCGCAATGACCGGCGTCATGGCCCATGAGATCGCTCACGTCGCGCTTCGCCACGGCACGGCGCAGGCGACCAAAGGCCAGAAGTTCCAGATTGGCGCGGTTGCGGGTCAGATCCTCGGCGCGATCGTCGGCGGCACCGCCGGCTCCGTAATCTCACAGGGCTCGCAGTTCGGTATCGGCGCGTACTTCCTGAAGTACGGTCGCGAGTACGAGCGGCAGGCCGACCTGATGGGCGCGCAGATCATGGCGCGCGCGGGTTACGACCCACGCGAGATGGCCGACATGTTCAAGACGATTCAGGCGGAGGGCGGCAGCAGCGGCCCGGAGTGGCTGAGCAGCCACCCCGACCCGGGCAACCGCTACGACGCCATCGTCCATGAAGCCTCGCTGCTGCGCGTCGTGGGCAATGGCAGCTCCGGGCAGTTCCAGTCGATCAAATCGCGGCTGGCCGGGATGCCGCCCGCCTACACCGCCGAGCAGATCGCTAAGGGGCAGACCACAACCGGCCCCCCACCCGTTACCACCGCCGATCGGCGCGTCGTCAACGTGGAACCGCCCTCGAACTCATACCGGACGCATCAGCCGTCGGACTTCCTGCGCATCAGCGTGCCGGCCAACTGGGACGCAGTAGACGCGAGCGCCGGCAGCGTGACCTACGCGCCCAAGGGCGGCTTCATCCAGGGGGACGACAACGGCGGCTCGTTCACGCACGGCGTGCAGGTCGGCGTGGCGCAGGGCGGCGACGGCAACCTGCAGCAGAACACGCAGCAGTTGCTCCAGAACCTCTCGCGGTCGAATCCGGACCTGCGCGCCACGGGGAACTCCAGACGCGAGACAATCGGGGGGCGCCAAGGGCTCACCACGCCGCTGAGCAACGTCTCGCAAGTGACCGGAGAGCGCGAATACGTCACGCTGTCGACGACGCTGTTGCGCGACGGGAGCCTGCTCAACATCATTGGCGTTGCGCCCCAGTCTGACGCGAAGACCTACGAGAACACATTCCGACGCGTTCGACAGTCGTTACAGATCGCCGATTGAGTCGGGTCGTGCAGCGAAAGTTGAAGATGCCCGAGGATCGACATCCTCGCCGGACACGCCTCGTACCGGCGGAAGTCGACCGCCACGCTGGAGCTTCAACCGTCACGCAGGTACGGGCGCCGACGGAGGCGTGACCGCAGGGTGCGCGATACCGGCAGCGGCGTAGATCTCAGCCTCGTCAAGACTCTCGTGCGCGAGGAGCTGAGTAACGATGGCATCGAGCTTGGCGCGGTTCTCTCTCAGCAATCGCCGTGCTTCGGCATAGCACTCGTCGGTAATCCTCCGGACTTCCTCGTCCACCGCGTCGAGCAAACCGTCCGAAATTCCTGCCATCCGAGGGTCGCCTTCCGCCGGTAGCACGGACAACGTACCGATGCGCTCGGACATGCCCCATCGGCCGACCATGGAGCGAGCAATGCGCGTCACCGTTTCCAGATCACTCTCTGATCCCGTCGTGACCATATCGAACACCTCCTGCTCCGAGGCCATCCCTCCCAGCGCGCCAATGATGCGGCCGCGAAGATAGTTGGCGTCATAGCCGTAACGATCGGACTCCGGCGTGGACAACGTCACACCCAATGCACGGCCGCGAGGAATGATCGAGACCTTCCGCACCGGGTCCGCGCCCGGCTGGAGCATCCCGAGGAGCGCGTGACCGGCTTCGTGGTACGCCGTTCGGCGTCTCTGCTCTTCGGGAATCACCACGTTCCGAGCGGTGCCAAGCTGGACCTTCTCGAGCGCGTCAGTCAGATCGCGTTGAGATACCGAGTCCCGTATGCGACGGGCGGCCAGGAGAGCGGCCTCGTTCACCAGGTTTGCGAGATCGGCGCCAGTCATTCCGGGCGTCGACGCAGCCACCTGCTCCAGATTCACATCCTTGGCGAGAGGGACCTTCCGCGTGTGGACCTTCAGGATCTCCACGCGGCCTTTGTGGTCGGGCGGGTGGATGATGATCTGCCGGTCGAACCGTCCGGGTCGAATCAGAGCCGGGTCGAGGACGTCTGGCCGATTGGTAGCGGCCAGGACAACGACGCCCTCGTGACCGGAAAAACCATCCATCTCCGTCAGGATCTGATTGAGGGTCTGTTCGCGCTCGTCGTGACCTCCGAAAGATCGCGCGCCGCCCCGCGCGCGGCCGATGGTGTCGATCTCATCGATGAAGATGATCGCGGGCGCGACCTTCCGCGCTTCCGAGAAGAGCTCGCGGACCCGACTGGCTCCCACACCCACGATCATCTCGATGAACTCCGATGCGCTGGCGCTGAAGAACGGGACCTTCGCCTCGCCCGCCGTGGCGCGCGCCAGTAACGTCTTCCCGGTACCAGGGGCCCCGGCTAGCAGCACGCCCTTGGGAGCACGAGCTCCGAGACGACGATACTTTTCGGGGTCTTTCAGGAAGTCGACGACCTCGTTGATTTCCGCCTCCACTTCATCGATACCGGCGACATCCTCAAATGTGACGCGGACGGTCTCGGGATCGACGCGTTTCTGCTTGCCGCCGCCCAGCAGCCCGCCAGCCATCGCGCCCTGCTGCCGCTTGAACATCCATATGTAGAAACCCACGAGCAGGAGCAGCGGGGCAAACGAAATGAGCAGGTTGGTCAGGAAGCCACGCTGCTGGACCAGCGGTGTCGCACGCACGGTCGCGCCTCCCGCAGTCAACTCGGTCAGCAAGTCGTCACTCGCAAAGGTCGGACGCTCGGTGGTGAATTGCTGATAGGTGCGATCCTGCTGGCCGGGAATGGCGACCGCCTTTTTCAGTTGGCCTTCGATGGAATCACCGCGAGCAAACAGCTCGGCAACGTTCTTGTCGGTGACCTGGGTCTTGAAGTCTGTATACGGCACCGGCTGTGGTCCGGCCAGTCGGTCCTGGACCGTCAATACGCCAAACAGGATCAGGTAGCCGACCACCCAGGTCGCCATCGTGAGCCAGCGCGGTCTCGGCTTGGTCGGTTGTCCTTTCGGAAGTCCTTCCGTACGCCACGGTCGTGATGGTGGCGGCTCGGGAGACGAGCTCGACGGCTGACGTTCGTGCGGCGAGTCAGGCGGAGTTTGCGAACTCTTCGCAGTCATGTGTCGACCTCTGCGATGCCTCACTCAGAATTCCTCGACTTCGCGTTGACCCAAGTGCTGCGTATCATTCAACACGAATGATACTCAGCGCCCAGACTATGAGTCGATGCGTGACCGGAAACTGTCGGGTCGCTACAGGAGCGAGCGGCGAAGGTTCCAGGAACTTGTCCCTGTTCCAAACGGCACGTCGCTGCGCCGTCCACCCTAACCTCGTCGCTGTGTAAGAGAGTGAGACACGCTTGAGATCGGCTTGAAGGAAGACGCGCCGTACCGCAAGGACAACTTGCCGGAAAGTCAGATCCGCGGGCGACGGGTGTTTCGTTACTCCGCTTCAGCGACTCTCTGGCTGACGTGGCGGCCGACAGCGAGAGGCGCTATTCGCGGTAGGTCGATGATGAAGATGCAGCCGTGATCAGGCAGGTTGCGCGCGTAGAGCCGACCACTATTGACTTCGGCGCCCCAACGGCTGATGGCCAGCCCGAGACCGACCCCGGTTCGGTCTGCGCCACGTCGCTCGAATGGCTGGAACAAGTTGTCGATGTCGCCGTCGGGCAGCCCGGCGCTCCCGCGCAGCGTGACGGTCGTACCAGGCCGCGTGAACTTGAATGCATTCTGGAGGAGATTCGCCACGGTCGCCGCCAGAATCGATCGGTCTGCGTGGACGTGCACCTGCGCGTCTCCTGCCTCCACGTTCAATGAGAGTCGTCGCGCGCGTGCGTCCAGTGCCGCCGCGGGTGCGAGTTCCGCGATGAATTCGCCGATGCCGAACTGGGTACGGTCCCGAATGTCATACCGGAGGCGAACCTCGGCGAGCGATCGGTTAATGAGATCACGAAGCGCCGAGAGACTCCTGTGCAGCACACTCCCTGTGCTGCCGCCAACTCCGACGTTCCCGGTCCTGAGCGCTTCGAACGCAAGGGATGCGGTGCCCACGAGATTTCGGATTTCATGCGCGAGGGAATCCCAGGCGTTCGTTATCGCGGGCGGCTTCAGTATCAAGAAGCGATTGGTTGCCGCGTCCGTATTCCGTAACGGCACTCGCGATAGCGTCGTCCAGACATCGGTTCAGGATCCGGAAATCCTCCACGCTGATCGGCGCCTCCAGTTGCAGCGCCAGGTCGGTGATGGACTGACAGACATCCCCATAGTCGTGCACGACCTGAGACACGGCAAGTCCCTGCCGCTGGCGATCATAACCGTGGCGCGCAGCGGTTCTCCCGATCTCAGAATTCGACGACACCTGGTGCCGCAAAGCCTCAACGAGCTGATCGAGAAACCGGGGGACTCCGAATTCAAGTTCCGTTGGCGTCGGAGGCGGAATAGACCGCATCTCAACCTTCGCGCGACAGCGGCGGATGAGCTCTTCGCGGTTCTCCGCAACAAATTCATGGAGCATGACCGCCACACCTTTCTGACGCTTTCGCGCTGGCGAAGGGACAGCCCGACCAACAACCCCACCGAACGGAGCAGCCGCGATTCGATTTTGGGGGTTCGGAGCCAACGCCGTCGAAAACCTGACTGCTAATGGCACTGGCTCGTCGAGAGCCTGGCACCTCGCGACAGTACCCGTCCTACGGTTGAACTCGCTGTCTCGGTTTGAACAGCTTTCGCGATGCAGCCAGGTGCCAGAGATTTGCGACGTCCGTCAACACGAGCGGCAACCGCCGATGCGGCAAGGACAAGTCATAGGAGATCCGCAGCCGACCTCTATCAGGTGCCGGACGGGCTCTGGTCTATGCGATCACCTGCGCGGTAACCGCAGGAACGGGAGCGACGCCGAGAACGAACATTCCAATTCACTCCTCGGTTACTGAAGCACGCGGTCGAACGAAACATCCTGCGCATCACATCGTGCGGCAATTGCTCACGTCTCTGTGCGTTTGAGAACATGTTGATGGCCCCGGCGGGGCCCGTGCCCGCGCGACGTGAACCGGCTGTCTGGAACGGTACATCGCTCGCCACTCCCTGGGCAGTAGTCTCGTCACAGGAGGATCCAACGTGAGACTGATCGATGCGAGGCTTGGCCGGCGTCCACTCCCTCGGCGTGCGAAGTCCCCCGAGGCCCTCGACCAGGATGTTTCCGAAGGTCGCACGGAGAGGACCAAGACCTGGAGATGTTCGCTCGATAGTGGCTGCCGAGACCAAGACTGTACGCCGGTGTGATCGATAGGAGGGTCCGCTGATCGAGACGGGTCACCAGAAACGTGCCGGGTCGACGTCCCACGGGCGCGGGCTCCGGCATCGCATGCGGACAACCGTTCCACGTCTGTCGCGGTTCGCTGTCGAGCACCTGGCTCTGTTGCCGCTGGGCGCGGTGATCGCCCTGGTGTGGGTGAACGCGGCGCCCGAGAGCTATTCCGCCTTCTCCAGTGCGATGTCGTTTGCGGTCAACGACGTTGCGATGGTGCTCTTCTTTGCGCTGATGACCAAAGAGGTGGTCGAAGCCACGGCGCCTGGCGGTGTACTCCATCCGTGGCGGCGGGCCCTGCTGCCGGTGTGTGCGTCTATCGGCGCAACCGCCGTGCCTGCGCTCATGTATGTTCGCATCGTCGACGCCTTCGACGAACCAAGGCTGTCCATCGGCTGGCCTGTCTCCTTGTCGACGGATCTCGCCATCGGCTATTTCGTCGCGCGACTCATCTTCCGGACGCATCCGGTCATTCCGTTCCTGCTTCTTCTCGGAATCGCCTCCGACGCCCTCGGGTTCCTGGCCCTCGCGGTGTTCAATCAGACGAGAGAGATTCACCTCGCGAGTGGCGCGCTAATCCTGGCCGGAGCGATCGGCATCGCTGCCGGACTGCGGTGGTCGCGCGTCCGCAACTTCTGGCCATATCTGCTCGCCGCAGGCAGCGTCTCGTGGGTCGGGTTCTTCTGGATCGGCCTGCATCCGGCGCTTGCGTTGGTTCCGATTATGCCGTTTCTGCCTCACGCCGCACGCGATCCGGGGTTCTTTGCTGATGCACGGCCCAACGCGAGAGATACGTTGAGTCAATTCGAGCGGTGGTGGAAGTACCCGGGCCAGGTGGCGCTGTTCTTTTTTGGACTCGTCAATGCCGGCGTGCCAATGGGTGCGCTTGAACCGGGTACCTTGGGACTGCCGATTGCTGTCATTGTCGGCAAACCCCTCGGCGTTCTCATCGGGGTCGGCCTCGCCAGTCTCGGTGGTCTGCACCTTCCGCACCGGGTCGGCAGGCGAGAACTGCTTGTCGGTGGACTCATCGCCGCGATGGGATTCAGCGTCGGGCTGTTCTTCTGTGACGCGCTGTTGCCGCCGGGTCAGCTGCGATCTGAAATGCGCATGGGTGTGCTTCTGAGCCTCCTGGCAGCGCCGCTCGCGCTCGTGGCGGCGAGGCTCTTGCGCGTGGGGAGGTTCTCAGAAGAGGGCTCGACGGGATAGCCGCGGTGGACTAACGCGCCCGTCCCATCGCGGACGTGTGGGGGCGCGTCGGCATCCGCTCGGCTCGCACGATGAATCGCTTCGGGGCGTTGCCGATGAAGTTGAACGGATAACAACTGATCAAGGTGAGCATCGACACAGGCGTGGGATCGAGCACCCACAGATCGTCTGGCTCCACGATCACGGTTTCTCGAACCACGTAGTCGAAGTCCCCGTGGGGGGTCTTGAGTCGCAGGACGTCTCCGAGACGAACCCCCCGCAACGGTCTAAACAGGGCGTCTCGGTGCGCGGCCAGCGCGCTGTTCCCGGTGGACCAGGGAAGCGGGGTGTCAGGGAGGTGCCCGATCGCGCGATCGAGAACCGAATCATCGTCTCCTTCGACGACGACTCCTGACAAACCCACGCGCGCAACTCCAACGTTCCGATGGGCTCGCCCACCGGGAGCGACACCGGCGCGACTGGTGCCTCTGCTGCCGGCGGCGATCGCATGCGCTCGAGCGTCGCTTCGTACTGACGTCGGTTCGACATCATCAACAGCAGATTGGCCGCCACCCACATCAAGACGATGGCGCCGACGGCGATTAGCAGTCGAGCGAGCCAGCGTTGGATCAGGCGGCTCACGGTTCGACTTTCTTGGTTCCAGCCAGGTAACCGGCCCGGCTTCGGACCACGAGTCGCCGCCCGGGAGGCGCGTGCACCACGACACGGACACGTCTGAAGGCGCCGTCGCGCGCGGTGTTCGTCGACGTGTAGCCGATCGTGTAGGTATGGCGGATGTCCCTGGCGATCTGGCCTAGGGCTTCCGCAATCTCCTGGGGAGCGTCCGTGTCCGGGCGGAACGACTCACCGCCGCTGGCGTGCGCCAGTTCTTTGAGAAGAGTCGGATTCGCATCGGGAACACCCGGGATGACCAGCGCGATCGTGTAGATGACCGCGTTGGACGCCAGCGCCCTGCGAACGGACGCTTCTTGCGTCGCCTGGCTCGCGTTATCCCCTCCATCGCTCAGCACGACGAGCACCTTCCGCTCGCGTGTACCCCGTGAGAGGTAGTCGATTCCAGTCGAAATCGCGTCGTAGAGCGCCGTGCGCCCGCGAGCAGTGACGTAGTGCTCGAGTGCCGCGCGCAGCACCGTGCTGTCGTTGGTGAATGGCGCACTCGGCGGGAGCACCGGGAAGACGTCCTCGTTGAAGGCGAGCGCAAAGATTTCGTCCCGAGGGCTGCTGGCCTCCGCGAACGAGGTGGCGCCGGCAATGACCACACGCCGGATCGGATGCATGCTCGCGCTGCTGTCGACGAGGAGGCCGACGGTCACGGGTGTGTCGGTATCGGTGAAGAGACGAACTGTTTGTGCGCGGCTATCCTCGACGACGCTGAATGCTTCCTGCGGGAGGCCTGAGACGTACGCACCTCTCTGGTCCTTGACCGTCACGTGCAGAACCACGAGCTCCGAGTCCGCGGAAAAAACCGGTGGCTCCTGACCCTGAACGTTGACGCCAGCGGGCAGCAGCAGTATCGCCGCCGTGACGACCGCGACGTGGTTCCAGCGCATAGTCGAATGAGCTCTGTGAGGAGTGCGGAACGGCGCGCACTCCTCAGCAAATATCCGTCAGCCGCGTGCTGCCACGAGGGAACGCTGCCGAAGCGAAAGGGCGAGACCCGCCAGCATCGCCAACGCACCGAAGAGCGCGACGGTCGGCAACGAGCTGGCCGTCTGCGGCAACGCGGTCCGCGTCGTGGTGCGCGCGCGCTCGTCAGCACGCGGGTCCTGCGCCGCAGTCACGCTGCCCCCACCGGTGACCACTTCACCCTGCTGAACTCTGCCGGTGGCAGCCACCGGGGCAGGGTTTTCGGCTACGACCACTGGTGAGGGAACACCCGAGCCGGAGATGCGAGACAAGTCGGCCGTCTCAAAATCTTTCGTCTCGGCGACCGTCGTCAGCACCGGTTCCGGAGTCACCTTCGCGAGCTGGAGCGCCTGCTGCCGTGGGTAGATGAACTCATACCCGATCGATTTGCCTGGGTACCACCAAGTCTTGATGGCCGGCGGAACGTTGGCCGGGGTCTCCATGAACCGGATTTCGGCATCTCGCGGCGCCTGCGGCAACTGGTTGGGGATGGTGTGAAGCATCGCCAGGGGAGTCTTGCCATCCGCGCTCAGCACGCTGATGACCTTTCGGCTCCCGTCGGGATCGGCCAGCCGGAATAGGTACCTGCCGGCCGGAAGGGTCACCCCGGGCAACGTCACCGGTGCACTGAACGTGAAATAAGTTCGATAGTCAGCCGGTTGCGCTTGTGCGACGCCGCTGGTGCCCAAGGTGAGCGCCGCGAGCGCCGACAAGACGATGATTCTGCTCAGCATGTGACCAATCCTTCCAAGTGTTGCATCCACGCCAGCCGCATCTCTGCACGCCAGCCCTGGCCGAAACTTGGCCGCCAACTCGTGCAGCATCTCGGTGTTGCGTTGTGGCGGTCGCAGCAGGTCAGGTCCGCGACGAAGACTCGGCGTCGGCACCGAGCTTGTCTGTGCAATAAGGGACGTCTGAGCGTTCTGCTCGAGGAGGTCCTTTTCAGCGAATGATTATTCAGGGGCGGGCTGAGTACCCTGGCGCAGCGCGTACGCCCGGGTGAACTCAGCCCCTAGTAACAGTATTTGGCAGGAGTAATAGACCCACAACAGGAGGATCATCACCGATCCGGCCGCGCCGTAGCTGGAAGCCACGCTGCTCTGACCGAGATACAGGCCGATGAACTGTTGACCGATCGTGAAAA
>Ga0075431_100007504_pt1 | contig 10856 bp, 9 predicted proteins | sample RhiMetdeltSRZDD5_FD_75297 | JGI IMG/M metagenome (GOLD analysis project Ga0075431, IMG submission 75297) | Populus rhizosphere microbial communities from Tennessee, USA - Rhizosphere MetaG P. deltoides SRZDD5 | ecosystem: Host-associated > Plants > Roots > Rhizosphere > Soil | place: USA...
TTCGCTACCGAGCGCTGGACGGGCGCCCCTGTGCTTGCCGGATACCGGCGGGGTGCGGGCGCGGTCCTGTGGGTGACGGCCAGCCCCGGGGATCAGGGCTACGAGCGTTTTCCCTATCTGTTGCACGCGCTGGCCGACCTTGGACTCGAAGCGCCGTTTCGTTCCACCCGTCTCTGGGCATTTTTCGATTACTCTTACCGCACGCGCGTCGATCTCGATTACTTCGCCTCCCGCTGGCGCGCCGCGGGCATTGGCGCGCTGCACGTCGCCGCTTGGCACTTTTATGAGGCGGACCCGGAGCGCGACCTCTATCTGAACAACCTCATCACCGCCTGCCATCGCAAAGGCATCCTCGTGTACGCCTGGCTCGAACTGCCGCACGTAAGCGAGAAGTTCTGGAACGATCATCCGGAATGGCGTGAAAAGACCGCCGTCTTGCAGGATGCGCATCTGGACTGGCGGAAGCTCATGAATATCACCAATCGCGATTGCTTCCGCGCCGTAGCCGACGGCGTGAAGAGCCTTGTCGGGCGATTCGATTGGGATGGCGTGAATCTGGCCGAATTGTATTTCGAGTCGCTCGAAGGCGCGTCGAACCCCGCGCGATTCACGCCCATGAACGATGACGTGCGCCGCCAGTTCCGGGAAGTGGGAGGATTCGATCCGATCGAACTGTTCGGCGCCCGGAAGGACTCCGCATCACTGCGCGCATTCCTCGATTTTCGCGCCGAGCTGGCGCGGCGCATGCAGCAGGACTGGATGGAGCAAATCGGCGTTCTGCGCGCCGTCCGCCCGAATCTGGACCTGGTTCTCACCCATGTGGACGATCGGTTCGACACTGGCATGAAAGACGCCATCGGCGCCGACGCCGCTCGCGCACTCCCGCTGATCGCGGAGCATGATTTCACATTCCTGATTGAGGATCCCGCGACCATATGGCACCTGGGGCCGAAGCGTTACCCGGAAATTGCGAAGCGGTATGAGCCGCTCACAACGCGCTTGGACAAACTCGCCATCGACATCAACGTCGTCGATCGGTACCAGGATGTCTATCCGACGAAACAACAAACCGGCACGGAATTGTTTCAGCTTGTTCACTTGGCTGCGGGCGCGTTTTCGCGGGTCGCCGTCTATTTCGAGAATTCGATCCTGGCGCCCGACCTCAAGTTCCTACCCGCGGCCGCCGCGGACGTGCGTCGAGCGGAGAAAGTTGGAGCCCGATGGTCGATAGAATCGCCGAAAGGGGTTGGCGTCGCCTGGACCGGCGCAGCGAAAGTTGATGGAAAGCTATGGCCTGTCGCTGACGGAGCGACTGTCTGGCTTCCATCCGGCGCACATACGCTCGAACCCTTCTCCGGTTCGCCGGTTTCCCGGATTCTCGATTTCAACGGAGACCTCCACACCGCCGAGGCGCTTCGTAACGAGTTAGTAATTACTTATTCGAGCTCCTCGCGCGCTATCGCCGTGCTGGAAAAGCGTCCCACATCGCTCGAACTGGACGACGCTGAGATCACGATCGAATTGCTGGCGTCCGGTCAACATTGGGCGCTGCTGCTTCCGCGCGGTAAGCACACGGTGAGAATTCGATTCGCGCCATTGGTATGATCAGGAGGTTATGGCTGCAAAATGCCGGCGAACTATCGCCCTTGCGCTGTTCTTCCTCCCTGCGCTCCTAAGTGCAGCCGAAACAATCGAGATTTTCGGCCTGCGTTGGACCGTTCCCATCCTCGCGGATTGGAAAGTGGAAAACGTCGATGGCTTCCCGACCCTGAGCCTGCTGGTTCCCCGTCCGTCCACGCAGCCTCGGCGACCCACTCAGTTCGCGCTCGCCGAGACGCCTGATTACCTTACCGTTACGCTCGAGGCGGAAGTCAAGAAGGAGCCCAAAGCACTCCGGAATCGCAAGAATTCCCTGATCTTCGTCTACGCCTATCGCGACGCGAATCACTTCAACTACGTCCACCTCTCCGACGACAACACCAATCCCGAGGCGCACAACGGCGTGTTTCACGTGCTAGGCGGCGATCGCGTCCGAATCAGCTCCTTCAAAGGCCCTCCGACTCTGACCGAGGAGAAGTGGTACAAGGTGCGGATGGTTTATGACGGGCGTACCGGCAAGGTCGAGATGTTTGTGGATGGCCAGACTTCCCCGGCTTTGCGGGCGGTCGAAATGAGCCTGACCGCAGGCAAGGTCGGGATCGGCAGCTTCTTCGACATGGGCCAGTTTCGAAATGTAAAGATTCATGGCGAACGCTGAACCTGCTCCCGACTTCGCTGACATCCCCGATAAGCTCTACTTTCGCATCGGAGAGGTGAGCGATCTGGTCGGAGTCGAACCCTATGTCCTGCGCTACTGGGAGACGGAATTCCCATCAGTGGGTCCCAAGAAATCCGGGACCGGCCACCGGATGTACAAGCGGAAAGAAGTGGAGCTCCTTCTCAAAATCAAGTACCTGCTCTACGAGAAGAAGTACACAATCGAAGGAGCTAGGCTTTACCTGCAAAGCGAGTCGAAAATCGGAAAGCGCAAGAAAGCCGTCAAGGTCGAGCAACGCGAACTGTTCTCCGCCGATCCTCTACCTGAGATCCGCAAAGAACTGGTAGCAATACTCGACTTGTTTAAGCACCACTAATGCGTGGTGTCCTGTAAAATAGCGGAGTATATCCGGTCCAAGTCCTCGGATGAGTAGTAATCGATCTCTATTCGGCCCGAATTGTTCGATTTTTCCACGATCCTAACCTTAGTGCTCAACGCACGCTCCAGTTCCTGAATCGCCGCCTTAACGTTCGGATCGACAGGTATCTCTTTGGGAGACTTAGGCTTGCGAGTCTCGGTCATGCGTTGCGTCAAGCTTTCGACTTGCCTGACCGAGAGTCCTTGCGCAACCACTTTTTCGGCTACCTCGCGTTGCAAGTCTTCGGGAATACCTAGCAGACATCGAGCATGGCCTTGCGATAGCCGCCGGTTAGCAACCAGCGTCTGCAGGTCCTGCGGGAGCTGTAGGAGCCGCAAAAGATTCGTGATGGTGCTGCGGTCCTTACCAGTCCGCTCGCCAATCTGTTCGTGACTCAGATTTAGCTCGCGCGCCAAGCGGTCGAACGCGAGAGCTGTTTCTATCGGATTCAGATCTTCGCGCTGAATATTCTCGACAAGCGTAATCTCGAGCAACCGATCGTCCGGGATCTCCTGAATCACTACGGGTACGATTTCGAGTCCTGCGAGCTTGGCCGCTCTCCAGCGGCGCTCGCCCGCCACGAGTTGGTAGCGTCCACCGCTCGGCCTCACCACGATCGGCTGAATTATGCCGTTTGCCCGGATCGAATTGGCAAGCTCCTGAAGTCGTTCGGGATCGAAGACCCGCCGCGGCTGGACAGGATTCGGATCAATTTCGCCGATCCCGATGTGATTAGGCGCGGCAGCGGACTGAGCGGTGTCAGGTGTGGGTCGATTCGGCAGCAGCGCTGTCAATCCCTTTCCCAGCGCTCTACGGGGCGCTTCTTGCGGTCTGCTCATTGGCGAGAATCTCCTTGGCCAGTTGGATATAGCTTTCCGCTCCCTTCGAGCGGACGTCATAGCTGAGAATGGGCTTGCCGTAGCTAGGCGCCTCAGCCAAGCGAATGTTTCTAGGAATCACTGTACGCAAGACTTCATCCTTAAAAAAGGACCTCAAATCTTCGGCCACTTGGCGGGCGAGCGTCGTTCGATCGTCAAATAGGGTCAGCAGAATGCCTTCGATCCGAAGGTTATGGTGAAAGGAGTCGCGGATTCGATCGATCGTGTGGAAGAGTTCAGAAATACCTTCAAGGGCGAAGAATTCGCATTGAATTGGAATCAGGACTGAGTCGGCGCCCAGAAGGTCATTAAGCGTCAAGAGATCGAGAGCTGGGGGGCAATCGATGAGGATATAGTGGTAGCTACCGCGGATCTCCCTCAGTTTCTCCTGCAACCGAAATTCGCGCCGCGGCAGGGAGACAAGCTCCAAGTTCGCCGCGACCAGATTTTTGTCTGCGGGAACCAAATCGAGGCCCTCGAATCCGCTCGGAATCGCGGCCTCAGCCAGCGAAGTCGAACCCAGGAGCACGTCGTAAATAGTCCGTCGGTCCGCTCCTTTTTCAATTCCAAGGCCAGTTGTCGCATTCCCTTGAGGATCGGAATCAATGAGAAGTACTTTGAAATCGTTCGCCGCAAGCGAGGCTGAGAGATTTATTGCGGTGGTAGTCTTACCAACCCCACCCTTCTGGTTTGTAACCGCAATTACCTTGGCCAAGTTTTCTTATGCTATCACAAGCAGGGATGTTTCACGTGAAACGGGGATAGGGATGATTGTTTTGGCCGCAGCGGGCGCGGTTTTGCAAAGCAAAGCCACATTTGGCGCTAACTTAAACACAACATGCTCTATATCCTCCCAACTGACAGCACGCGATACGACCCAATCATACACTTCCGTAACGTCTTCTGCTCGCCGCGGCACGACCGTTACGTTCGGAAGGGCACGCGTTGCTTCCTTGAGAAACACGGCTTTACGCTTGTGCGATTCGATTAGGGCAATGTGGCAATCAGGCCGAACCACGCCTATTGCAAAACCGGGAAACCCCGCCCCTGAACCCAAGTCGGCTATCCTAAGCGGCCCGTCAGGCAGTTTCGACGCCAGGAATAGCGATTCGGCATAGTGCCGATCGACAGCCTCCTCAACGCTCTCGATCCTGGTAAGATTGATGGTCTTGTTCCACCGCACCATCAGCTCGTAGTGTTGCTCTAACTGGTGGATCTGTTCGGAGGACAGTGTACAAAATGCGGAAACCCGCTGGACCAGCAGTTCACGAAACACTTGCCAGGCTCAGGTAAACATCCAAAATTGCTACTGCGGCAGGAGTAACTCCGGGAATACGGGCCGCTTGCCCCAGAGTGACGGGCCGAACTCGCTCCAGCCTCTCTCCTACCTCGCGAGAGATTCCTGGAATCGTAACGAACACGAAATTGCCCGGAATTTGACGCCTCTCCGAGTCCTTAAGGCGATCAATTTGGCGCTCTTGCTGAGAAATATAGCCCCTGTACTTCGTTTCCGTCTCGACGGTAGTCAGCAAGCCGCGCACAGGTTCCTCACCCAGGACCTCGACAATCCAGGAGGCGATCTCACCAATTTGCGATTCTGGACGTTTGAGCCATTGGCCATTCTTGTGGCGGCCTAGCTTCTCCATCAGCCGCTCTTTCTGCTGAACCTTCCGCGTAAATAGTTGCCACCGTACATCCCCAACCAGACCGACCCGCCGGCCCATAGGCGTCAAGCGCTCGTCGGCATTGTCGATGCGAAGATGCAGGCGAAACTCCGCTCGCGACGTAAACATGCGGTACGGTTCATCCGCCCCCTTGCTGATCAGATCGTCAATCAGGATGCCAGTGTAACCTTCCGTCCGGCCTATTATCAGAGGATCGAGTCCAGACAGCCGGCAAGCGGCATTGATACCTGCAACGATACCCTGACAGCCCGCCTCCTCATAGCCCGAGGTACCGTTGATCTGGCCCGCCAGGTATAGATTTGGGATCGACTTTACTTCCAGGCAGTGATCCAGTTCGCGAGGATCGATGGCATCGTATTCGATCGCATACCCCGGGCGAATCATCTCCGCGTGTTCAAGACCGGGGATCGACGCCACCATGGCGGTCTGGACATCGATCGGCATGCTCGTCGACATGCCGTTCACGTAGACTTCATTGGTATCCAGTCCTTCGGGCTCGAGGAAAATCTGGTGCCGTTCCTTGTCTGGGAACTTGACGAACTTGTCTTCGATCGAGGGGCAGTATCGCGGGCCGACGCCGCTGATCTGGCCGCTGTATAGCGGCGATCGAGCAAGGCTCTCCTGGAGAATCCGCTTGGTTTCCTGCGTCGTGTGGCCGATGTGGCATTGGATCTGAGGCCGATCGATGTGATCGGTCATGAATGAGAACGGCGTTGGAACTGCATCGCCGTCCTGAGGCTCAAAGCGCGACCAGTCGATGGTCCGGGCGTCGAGGCGCGGCGGCGTGCCGGTTTTGAGACGCGTCCACTGCAGGCCGAGGCTTCTCAGCTGATCGCCCAAGAGTTGAGATGGGGCCTCGCCGTTGCGACCGCAACTGTAGCGCTGCTCGCCGACATGCGCCAAGCCGTTTAGGAATGTGCCGGTGGTGACAATGACAGCGCCGGCGGCCAGCGTCCGACCATCTCGGAGTTTAAGACCTGATACTCTGTTATTGACTAGCACAAGCTCGGCGACCTCGGCCTGCTTGATGCTGAGATTCGGCTCGGCTTCGAGCACCTCCTTCATCCGCTGGCGGTAGAGCTTCTTATCGCACTGCGCGCGCGGCGACCATACGGCCGGACCGCGGCTCGTGTTCAGCAGCCGGAACTGAATGCCGACGGCGTCAGTTACTTCGCCCATGACGCCGCCGAGGGCGTCGATTTCCCGCACCAGGTGCCCTTTGGCGATCCCGCCAATCGCCGGATTGCACGACATCTGCGCAATCAGGTCGATGTTCATGGTGACCATCGCGGTGCGCAAGCCCATGCGGGCGCAGGCGCGCGCGGCCTCGCAACCGGCGTGTCCGGCCCCGACCACGATTACGTCATAGGAATTCGGCATTCGATATCATCATTGTATCGCTATGAACATTTTGGTAATCGGGAGCGGTGGGCGCGAGCACGCGCTCGTGTGGAAACTGGCGCAAAGCAAAGCTCGGCCGCGTATTTTCGCGATCCCCGGCAATCCGGGAATCGCCAAACTGGCGACACTCCTTCCGGCGGGCGACGGTTCTCCGGCGACGCTGCTGGCGGCGGCTCAATCGGTTTCTGCAGACCTCACGGTTGTTGGTCCGGAGGCGCCGCTCGTAGCGGGCGTGGTCGACATATTTCGAGCCGCCGGACTCAAGATCGTCGGTCCAACGGCCGCGGCGGCGCAATTGGAGGGCAGCAAGATTTTCGCCAAGCAATTCTTTGAGCGCATCGGAATTCCTACGGCGCGATTCCTCACCGCAGAACATGCGGGGCAGGCGATCCAGGCTCTGGCGAAATTTGATTACCCCGTCGTCATCAAGGCGGACGGCCTCGCGGCAGGCAAGGGTGTCGTCATCGCCCCGGATCGTTCCGCAGCCGAAGCTGCGATCCGGGACCTCGGCGGCCGTCTAGTAATTGAGGAATTCCTCACCGGCGAAGAAGTCAGTCTCATTGCTCTGACCGACGGCCGCGACGTGGCTGCGCTTGCTCCGGCCCAAGATCACAAGCGCGTCTTCGACCGCGACACGGGTCCCAACACCGGCGGTATGGGCGCCTACTGCGATTCGCGCATCCTCAGCGAAGAGGAGAAACAGCGAATCCTCGACACTGTCATTCGTCCCACCGTTGAGGCGACCGGCTTCACGGGATTCCTTTATGCCGGTTTGATGATGACCGCGAGCGGCCCAAAACTGCTGGAATACAATGTGCGGCTGGGTGACCCGGAGACGCAGCCGATCCTCTACAACCTTCGATCCGATCTCGTCGACCTTCTGATGGCGGCTGCAACTGGCGAGCTTAGTGGCGCTAGAATGCAGTGGAGCGCCGCCTCCGCAGTGTGCATCGTTCTCGCATCTGGTGGATATCCAGGAAAATTCGAGACTGGCCTTTCCATTTCCGGCGTCGAGCAGGCCGAATCGACCGGCGCTACCGTCTTCCATGCGGGCACAAGAACAGGCGCGCATGGGCTCGAAACGGCCGCCGGACGGGTGCTCGGAGTGACTGCCGGCGGAGCTGACCTGGCCGAAGCAATCGCTAACGCGTATGCCGCCGTTGGTAAGATTCAGTTCACGGCCATGCACTACCGTTGCGATATTGGAGCGAAGGGATTGAAACGCTACAATAAGAACACCGGTATGGGGACGTAGCTCAGATGGATAGAGCGGCCGCCTCCTAAGCGACAGGTCGGCAGTTCGAATCTGCCCGTCCCTACCAACTCACTGCCCAACGGCCAACCGATGCGCCAACATATCGGGCAGACCGGCGCGACGGATTTTGGCCTGCGCTGTTTCGATATCGTACGGCTCTCGATAGTAGGTGACGCTGCGGGACTCCGCGTCATATAGCGCCCAGGCGGCTCGCGGGTCACGGTCTCGCGGCTGCCCGATCGATCCGGGGTTGATGAGATATGCGGTATCCGGATCGAAATCGAGAGTTGCTTCCCGAGATCCGTGCGCGGGGCCTTCCAGCTCGCGGATGCGACGAACGGCCAGCGCGAATCCGCCTTGCACGTGCGTGTGGCCGAAAAAAGTGACGTCCCGATCGAGATAGGCGAAGGCCTGATCCGCATCATTTTCACAAACTACATATTCATCCTCATCGAGAGGCGATCCGTGCGCGATCTGGTAATTGTCGATGGGGAGAGGCCCCTTCGGTAGTTCCTTTGCATATTCCAAATTTTCAGGCGTGAGCTCATGGAGCGTCCACAATGCGGCGGCGCGGGCCACGGGATTGAACCACTCCAGATTTTCGAGCCCCACGGCGGCCTTATCGTGGTTCCCGCGCACAACGTACGCCAGGTTACTTCGCGCCCAATCCAACACACGATTCGGATCCGGACCGTATCCGATCAAATCGCCGCAGCAGACAATCCGATCGTAGCTGCCGGCGGCGCGCGCGAGGACGGCCTCGAGAGCCTCCCAATTCGCATGGATGTCGCTAACGATGAGATCGCGCACGTCAGGCCGAGACCAGTCGAAGCAATGTGATCTCCGGCGGCGCGCCGATTCGGGCCGGGAGACCGATGGTGCCGATTCCTCGAGTGACGTACAAAGAGGGCTTCGCCGGTTGATCCAACCGGTAGTAGCCGCTTACAAAAGGTGTGATGAAGCGGGCGACGTTGAGAGTCTGATTCAGAATTTCGACGGTAACCTGGCCACCGTGTGTGTGGCCGGCAACCGTCAGGTCGAATCCCTTACGCGCGGCGACGGGGAACACATCCGGGTTATGTGACATGAGAACGTTGACCGCGCCCGGCCGGACCAGCAGCTCAGCGTCGGTGAGGTAAGATTTTCGCTTCGAAATACTTTCGTAGTCGACACCAGCGACGTTCAAAGTAGCGCTCCCAAACTTTAGCGGACGGGCCTGCTCGCGTAGGAAGTCGATTCCCAAACGCCCGCCTTGCTGCGTGACATAGTCCTGCACGCTGGTATAGGCTTCGTGATTCCCCATGCAGCCGAGGATTCCGGCATCGGGCCGTAACCGGGCGATCTGGCGAAGGCATTCATCCAGCGGATCACCTCGCATGGAAATCAGATCGCCGGTGATCAATGCCAGATGCGGACGTAGATTCAGCGATTCGTCGATAACCCGCGCCAGATCGCGCTCGCTGAGGAACGGTCCCATATGGATATCGCTGAGTTGCAGGACACGGAGTCCTTGCAGATCGGACGGTAGATTGGGAATGGGGATGCGGACTTCGCGGACACGGAAATCAGTGCGTTCAATTAGTGCGCCGAAGCCGGCGAGAGCGAAAGGCGCGGCCACGAACGCATTGCCCGCCGCCCCGACCAGTTTCCGTCGTCCCGGATCGAAATCAACTTTGGGCGCTAACCGGAGCGCGAGGCGGCGTAATCGATGGATGAGATAAGCGCCAGTCGACGCAAACATCCATAGAAAAGCAATTCCACCCAGAAGCCCGCGCAACCGGGAATCCGGACGAATCACATTAACTACCGAATGGAAGCTAAGTAGAATGCCGGCAGCGAGCCAGATACCAGCGCAGGCCACCAGCAGCCGGACGAGGTTCCTCGTTGGGGCTGGATGTCTTTGAGCCCACGTGAGTACCGAGGAGCCGATCTGCCAGTTCGCCCAGATGATAATGGCGAGCGCAGCCACGTCGACCAGGTTACGAAACGATGCGGTAATCACCCAGTTTCTATTCTACCTTGCGCATTACGCACCGAAGCTGATAAACGTGGAACTTGCCTACGATCCTGGAACTTCGGAACATCTCCAAGGTGTACGGTGGCCGCCGCGCGGTGGACGGCGTTTCGCTCCAGATTCCTCGCGGAGCGTTCTATTCGTTGCTGGGTCCGTCCGGCTGCGGAAAGACGACAACTTTGCGGATGATCGCCGGATTTGACCAGCCTACCGAAGGCGCAATTCTGCTGGACGGCGTCTGCGTGGATGGACGGCCGCCGTATGAACGGAACGTCAGCACTGTGTTTCAGAGCTATGCGTTGTTTCCACATCTCACGGTGCAGGGCAATGTCGAATTCGGTCTTCGGCGGAAGCCGGCAAACGACATCGCGCGCAAGGTTCAGGACGTGTTGGCGCTGGTGGAGCTGACGGGGAAGGAATCACGCTACCCGGCGCAATTGTCCGGAGGGGAAAAGCAGCGGGTCGCACTGGCTCGATCGCTGGTGATGAATCCGGATGTGCTGCTGCTCGACGAGCCGCTGGCCGCGCTGGATCCCAATCTACGAAAACAGATGCGCGCCGAGCTGAAAGCGCTGCAGGCGCGAGTGGGTACGACCTTCCTGTTTGTGACGCACAATCAGGAGGAAGCGCTCTCCATGTCCGACTGCATCGCCGTCATGACCGCCGGACGGGTGGAACAAATTGGCGGGCCCGAGGACATTTATCTCCGTCCCAAGACACGATTCGTGGCGGACTTCCTGGGAGCGGTGAACTGGATTGGCGGGATCGGCGTCCGGCCGGAGGCGCTGAAGCTGTCACGGGGCGTGCCATCGAACGGGGAACGCAGTCGGGCGGCGACCGTGGTGCGCTGTGTCTTTCTCGGAAATTGCTCGCAGGTGCATTTGCGGCTAGCCGATGGCGCCGAGGCGATCGCCGAGGTGTCACGGTCAGAAGAGATGTACCAGGCGA
>Ga0075431_100007506_pt1 | contig 10855 bp, 4 predicted proteins | sample RhiMetdeltSRZDD5_FD_75297 | JGI IMG/M metagenome (GOLD analysis project Ga0075431, IMG submission 75297) | Populus rhizosphere microbial communities from Tennessee, USA - Rhizosphere MetaG P. deltoides SRZDD5 | ecosystem: Host-associated > Plants > Roots > Rhizosphere > Soil | place: USA...
GAGGCGTAGACAGTCACGACGCTTGGCTGGCCTGGCGGCTCGCCAGTTGCGTTAGGCATCGAACCCCCACCGCGACTGTCGCGTTCGCTCATCGCGCCACGCCCGTATCTGCCAGACCGGGAATCCCATCGCGCCCCACCGCCAGGCGCACCGCGCGCTCCACGGCCTCCTCCAGCGCCGCGACGGCGACGCCCTCGACTTGCGGCGCCGGCGCGGGCGCGCCTTCGGTCGGACACACGGCGAAGACAATGTCCCCGTCGAAGCTTGTTCCGGTCGGTGTGATGCGCCTGAAGAGCGCGGCGGAGCTCGCGCGGGCGAGTTGTGACAGCTCCACGCGAGTGAGCAGCGCTGAGGTTGCGACGACGGCAATCGTCGTGTTGCGGAGCGCGCCATCGTCGAATTTCCGGTCCACGCCGCCCGCCGCGATCAGGCGTGCGCCGTCGAGAAATCTTCCCGCGTCATCGCGCGCGCCCGCAATGATCACGCCTCGTGCGTCACGCACGTCGCCGAGCGCGTTGACCACGGCGACCGCTCCGACGACGACATCACCGGCCTGCGCGCGGGCCACGCCCACGCCACCCTTCATTGCACGACTCGCGCCCGCCGCCTTGCCCACCGTCGCCCCGGTCCCCGCGCCAACGCTGCCCTCTGCAATGTTCGTTGCGCTCGCCGACTCGCAGGCGTCGTATGCCATCGCTGGCGTGGGCCGAGCCGTGGGGCTGCCTAACGGGGCCAGATCGAAGATGACCGCGGCCGGGATGATGGGCACGACACCTGCCCCCACCCGATATCCTTGCCCGCGTTCTTCCATCCATTGCATCGCGCCCGCCGTCGCATCCAACCCGTACGCCGAGCCGCCCGTGAGGACCACGGCATCCACTCGATCCACCAAATGGTAGGGCGACGCCGCGTGCAGCTCGCGCGTCCCCGTCGCCCGGCCGATCACGGCCGCCGCGCAGCGAAACGGCGCCCGCTCGCCGCGCACGATCGTTAGCCCGGTCGCGCCTCGCTCGTCGGTGGCGTGGCCCACCGCGAGCCCGATCGCCGAGAGGTCAGCGCTCACGCACCGGACGGTGGCACTTTCGGCGGATGTCCCACGGCCGTGGGCCCTGGCTCCGGCTCCGATGCGCCGGCAGGTGCCTTCGCGGCACAGTCGGCGCAGCGCGTCACGCCCCGCATGTTGCACATGTTGCAGACGAAGCGACCGCAGTCGGAGCATGGATACCCCTCTGACGCGCGCTCCTCTCGCCCACACGCGCGACACACCATGGCATCGCGTTCGCGCACCTCGGTCATGTCGTTCCTCCCGATTCCTTGCGCCGCTCAGCGGGCGCGCGCGTTGAGACTATACTCCTTGATCTTCTTGATCAGCGTCGCGCGGGAGATCCCGAGCTCCCGCGCGGCGTGCGTTCGGTTCGCGTTATGCACCTGCAGCGTCCGCTCGATGTGGACGCGCTCCACTTCGGCGAGCGTCCGGGGAACGTGGTGTTCGGTCATGGGACCGCCGGGCTCCCGGATTTCGGCCGGGAGATGCTGCGCGTCGATCCGGTCCGCGCCTCGGCCGACGATCATCGCACGCTCGAGGACATTGCGCAGCTCCCGAATGTTGCCCGGCCACGAGTGGCGGACCAGGCGCTCGACCGCCTGCTCCGTGAGGCTTCGAGGCGCAGCCGGCATATTCGCTCGAAGCTCGTCCACGATGCGCCCGATGAGCTCGACCAAATCCTCACGCGACCGGGCCCTGAGGGGCGGTAGGTACACGGGCATGACGCTGAGTCGGTAATAGAGGTCCTCGCGAAACCGACGCTGGTTCACTTCGGTCACCAGGTCGCGATTCGTCGCGGCGAGGATCCGTGCATCCGACACGATCTCGCGTGTCCCCCCCACGCGCCGAACACCCTTCCCTTCCAAAACGCGCAGCAACCGCGCTTGAAGGTGCGCGCCGAGGTCGGCGATCTCATCGAGAAAGATCGTTCCACCAGCCGCTATCTCCAACAGACCGACGCGCGGGTCCTTCCCGGTCTCCGCTCCGACCTCCTGGCCGAAGAGGGCCACCTCCAGGGCATCGGCCGTGAGTGCCGCGCAGTTCACCTCCACGTACGGCGCTTCGTGACGCGGGCTGTGCGCGTGAATGAGCGCGGCCACCTGGGCCTTCCCCAACCCGCTCTCGCCAAGCAGCAGCACCGTGGTGCGCTCGCTCGCTGCCAGAAGCTCGATCTGCGATGCGAGATCGCGCATCACCGTCGAGCTGCCAAGGGCGAACGCCGGGGCGGCGCTGTTGCGACGCTCGGTGAGATAGTGGTTCAGCTGCCGCAGCCGAATTTTCTCGAACGCTCGCTCGGCCGCGACCGCCAGGTGCGCGAGGTCGACCGGCTTCGTCAGGAAATTCTCGGCTCCTGCCTGCATCGCTTTCACGGCCAGCGGCACCTCGCTGTGTCCGCTGATCATGATCACCGCCGGCGCGGTTTGCCGAATGCGCGCATATACATCGAGCCCCGTCATATCCGGCAACCGCACATCGAGCAACACCAGGTCGGGGCGTGCGGTCTCGTACGCCGCAATGGCCTCCGCGCCCGTGTACGCGCGCAAGACCGCGTGCCCGCCGTGGCACTCGAGGAATGTCGCGAATGCGTCAGTGATCGGTCGCTCGGCGACGACGATCAGAACCGACGCCATCAGCGGCCCGCCTGCGCGAGGATCACCCGCGTCAGTTCCTCGAACGAAAACGGCTTCATCACGCTGGCACGACCGCTGCGCTCGATCACCTCGCGCGTCGCATCGTTCTGCACGTCACCGGTCAGGAAGATGACCCGCGCCGCGAGCTCGGCATCTCGCTCGAGCAACTCCTGGTGGATCACGTCACCACTCGTGTCCGGCATGCGCATGTCGAGCAGTAGCGCGTCATAGCGGCGACTCTGGATCAGGGCGTGCGCCTCGGCACCGGTGCCGGCGGCATCGACCGAATGACCAAGGCCGCCGAAGTAGCGGACGATCGCGGAACGGATCGCGGGTTCATCATCGACGATCAGAATCGAGAGTGGACGCGCACCCGGCGAATGCGCTTCCGCCACGCTCCGCGGAGGCAACGCGGCACCGGGTGGCGGGATGATCGGCAGCTCGACGACGAATGAAGCGCCTGTATCGGAGGACTCGACGCGAATTGCGCCGCCGTGCTCGCGCACGATGCCGTCGGAGACCGACAAACCGAGCCCGGTACCCTTGCCAACGCCCTTCGTCGTGTAGAACGGGTTGAAGACGCGATCGACCTCCGTGGCCGGGATTCCGGCCCCCGTGTCGCGAATCGTGACGACGATCCGGCCACCACGCGCTTCGCTGGTCACGACGATCCGTCGCTCGCCTTGCCAACCCCCGAGCGCGTGCTCCGCGTTGCCGATGAGATTGAGGAAGACCTGCTGTAGCTGGAACGGATCCGCCCAGATGGGCGGCAACGATGGGTCCAGATGCTCTTCGAGCTCCACGCCTTGAAACGTGAGCGCGTGACGGCGCAGGTCGAGCGTGCTGGCGATGACCTCGTTCACGGACGTCGTCGCGCGCTGCGGCGGATGCTGGCGTGCAAACGTCAGCAGATTCGAGACGATCTTCGCCGCTCGTTTTGCCTCGCCATGGATCGTCGTCAGCGCCTCGTTACGCTCTTCGTCGCTGCCCGTGTGGGTGAGCACCAGCTGCGAGAAGGCCATCACGCTCGCCAATGGGTTGTTGAGCTCATGGGCAACGCCGCTGACGAGCTGGCCGATTGCCGCGAGCTTCTCCTGCTGAACCAGCTGCTCGACCAGCAGCTTCTCCTCACTGACATCGCGCACCACCGCGAGGACACCCGTCACCGCGTCACCTTCCGTCAGCGGCGCCGTCAGCATCGCGCCAGGGTGCGAGACGCCGTTGCCGTCGATGTACCGCAGCTCACGCCGGAGACGTCGCCCCTGCAGCGTCTCCCGGAGCGTGTCCCATAGCTCATCCACGTCGCGCGCATCCACGACGGTCGTGAACGCCGCACCGAGCAACTCCGTCCGGCTTCGCCCGGTGGCGATCTCGAGCGCCCGGTTGACCGACGTGAAGTTACCGTCGCGATCGACGGTGAAGATCGCGTCGCTGGCCGTCTCCAGTACCAGGCGGTTCCGCTCGCCTAACGCATGAGCCGAGGTGACATCGTCGAACGTCACCACCGCACCACCGTTCGGATGCGGCGACGCCACGATGTCGAACAGCTTCCCGCGGGCGGTCGAGCGCATCGTCTCCCGACCCAGCACGCCATCGACGAGGGCGCGCGAGAGCGGGCAGCCATCGCCGATCGGCCGCGTGTCCGCGAGGACCGCTTCGTAGAACTGGCGGCCCCTGAGCTCACGATGCGTCTCGAAATCCACGAGCTGCATCGCGCGCGAGTTGTACCGCACGATGCGGCCGTCGTCGTCGATCACCACCATCCCCGTGGGGATCGCGTTGAACGCGACCGTCCACTCGCGGCTCGATTCGGCGAGCTCCTCGTAGAGGCGAGCGTTGACGATCGCAACGGCCACGTGATCGGCGAGCCGCTGCAGGACGCGCGCGTCGCCCTCGTCGAAGTCGGCGGCACGGTTGAATACCGACAGCGTGCCGATGACCCCGCGCGCCGTCGACAGGGGAACGACGATGGTATTCCGAACGCGAACCAGCCGCTGTACCTGACGACTCACTTCGTCGTCGTTCGGGACGTCGTTCACGATCACCGCCGTCTGATCGCGCACGGCGCGCCCGCTGATGCTCGATCGGATCGGGAGCATTATCCCCGCCAGGAGATCGCCGCTCCCGGCAGCCGCGACGATGTGGAGATAGTCCTCCCGTCGGAGCCCGATGCAAGCTCCCTCGGCGCCGAGCAGCGACATCGAGTGACGGAGGATGAGGCGCATCACCTCACCCATCCGGAGCGATTCGCTCACCGCACGGGCGACGTCGGCCAGGGCCTCCGTCTGCCGCTGCTCGTGCTGACTCTCGCTGTAGAGGCGCGCGTTGCTGAGCGCGCTTGCCGCCTGAGCGCCCATGGTGAGCAGCAGGTCGGCGTCGTCGTCAGCGAACGCATCGCGTCGCTCGCACGCGACCGCGACCACCGCGACGAGGCGCAGCCCCACCCGCAACGGCACCGCGAGCAGCGACATCACGGGCGCGCCGGCTCCCACGACCAGCGCGTCCGCCCCGATGAGCGCCGACGCTGCCGGATGCGGCTCGGCGACGAGCACGGGCTGCCCACTCTTCGCCACGCGCGCAATGACTCCGTCGCCCAGTGGCGCTTCCTGCGATGGTAGCTCTTTCCCGCCAATCAGCCGGACGAGCGGCGTCACCGTGCCGCGCTCCAGGTCCGGGTGCACGATCACGACGCTGTCGCACGCGATGAGCTGCGACACACCGCGCGCCACCTCGAGCGCGATCTCGCGCTCGTCCAGCGACCGGGCGAGCGCGATCCCCACCCGCTGGAGGCGCTGGAGGCGCTCCGCCTGACGAGCCGTCAGCTCGGAGAGACGGACCTGCTCGATGTGGTGAACGACCTGTTGCGCGAACAGCTCGATCATTCGCAGGCGACCGAACTCCGATGGCCCCTCGTCCACCGGGTCGCCGAGTACGAGCGTCGCGACGGGGTGGCCCACGCGGGTATTCAACGGCAGGACGTGCGTGCCACCGACGCCCCACTCCGCCGTCCCGTGCCGCAAGTCGCTCAGCGCGAGCACTTCGCGCGGCTCCATCCCCACGGCAATGCAGCGCGGGCCGTCGTGATCTCCCGCACGAATCGCGATCCCCACGCGTCCAAATCCGATCGACTGGATGGCGTGGACGAAGATACGCAGGCGATCGTCGAGCGAAGTCGCCCGCTCGACATCGATCAGCGCGGCGTGCAGCGCGAGATAGTGATCCCGATCACGAAGCAGCGTCCGAATGCGCCCCGACAACGGCGCTGGAAGCGACTCGAGGAGCGCCAGTTCATCAGCCGACCACCGCTCATCGGTGGTCACGGGTGCGGACTGTGCCGTCACCGCCGTCGCGGAACGAGAACGTGCGCCGCGAGCGGCTCCACAGCGACGTCGATTGGCGTCATACCCACGAGATCTCCATCGGCCTGCACCGGACGGGGCGGCTCCGTCGCGATGCGAAGCCTCCGCCCAGCTGTGTACAACATGCATGGATCGCTTCGGAAATCCTTGCGAAGGAGCCGCCAGGTGATCCGAAACGAGTCACGCAGCCCTCTCGGAGAGAAGACGCACAAGTCCAGCATTCCGTCATCTTGTCGGATTCCCGGGCCGAGCGTGATCAGATCCCGGAAAACCGCACCGAAATTGGCCACCATCACCATGGTCGCCTCGCGCCGGTGCTCCACGCCGTCGACGGTTGCCACGACGACGAATCGCTCATGCTCGAGCGCCGCCCGCGCGCCGGTCAGGAAGTACGCCAGTACCCCCAACCGACCCTTCAGCACCGGCGTGGTCGTCTGCACCATTTTCGCGTCGATCCCCATACCCGCCGCGAACGCGAACCGCCGCCCGCCGATCGACCCGAGATCGATCCGCGCCTCGTCACCATCGATGAGCGCGGCCACCGCCGCCTCGACGCGCAGCGGTATGTGCAGCACACGCGCGAGGAGGTTGCCCGTCCCCCCGGGCAGCACACCGACCGGCACGCCGGAATGAGCGAGCGCGCCGAGCACCTCCATCACGGTGCCGTCACCACCAAGGGTGAACACCGCGTCGTAATCGTGAGCGCGCGCGGCCGCGACTTCCGCGGCGTGTCCCGGGCGCTCGGTGAGCACCGGGTCGCACCAGGTGCCACGCCGCGCGAACGCTCGGGCGGCGCGCGCCTGGTGTCGCGTGCCGCGGCGAGAACCCGGATTGATGATGAGGAGGACGCGCTTCCTTAGAACTTCCACGTCCGGAAGATGTCGAACCCCCACTGCCGCGGCGTAGGGGCGAACCCGCGCGCCGCGTTGACGCCCGCGCTGCACAGGAGCGCGTTGGTCGACGGCTCGTAGCCCGCCGAGAGACCGAGGTTGTCACTCAGTCGGTAATCGAGCTTCACGCCGATGGCGTCGGCAAAGTTTGGGTTCGTGCCCGACGAGCTTCCACCGAGCAACGCCGTCACATGGCAGAGTCCTGTGTTCGCGCTGACGAACGCCCGGTCCCCGATCTGCTGACCGACAGTCAAGCGTGCACCGCCGAAGAGGCTGTTCAATCCACGAGTGTAGGCGGGGTCGGACACACCCTGGCGTCCGAGCTCGAGATCGACAACGTCGATGAACCCGAGCCCGCCCCGGATCCAGTCGCCGAGGTAGCTCCCGAACGACCGGAGGAGGCTCGTCGTTGCACTCTGGTTGTCCACGTTGAAGCTCGGCGCGCCGGTAACGAGATAGCTGAAGAGGTCCGTCTGCGAGATGTTGAGCAGACTGTCCGCGCTCGAGAGTGAGAGCTGCGGCTGCGCGAGCGTTCCACCGATGTGTACGCGGATCCGGACGTCCTGCTCGGCGAACGTGGTCGTGCTCACCCGCCGCACGGTATGGAGCGCGTTGATGTCGAGCAGCGGGTTGAAGTCGGGATCTCCCAGGAACTGGACGCGCCCGTTCTCGACGACGAACGTGCGCTGCACGATGCCGAGGTTGAGGCGGTAGGTGCCGCGATTCGTCGTGAGTGTTCCGTCGAGCGCGAGCTCGGCGAGTCGGTTCGCATCGCTGGACCGACCGACGGTCACGTTCACCGCGCCGCCGAGGTTGATGTTCGCCTCCGCGGACCGAAGCCAGACATCGTTACCCATCCGCACCTGGACGTTCTCGACGCTCAGGTTCCGCACCATCTCCGGTGGAGGCTTCGGCAGCAGCGTGCGGTTCATCGTCAGCGTCGTGTCGATGATGCTGTACAGCTCGGGGCTGTCGAGGCTCACGACCTGCTTCTCGATGAGTTCCGGGATGAACACCGTCCCGCGTTCGACCACGATCGACCCGGTAAGCTGCGACCGGTCGTACGAACCCTCGAGCTTGAGCCCGGCCGATACGTCGAGGTGCGCGATCCGTGGCCGCTCGATGATGTGAAAGTCGCGCGCCGTGAGCTCGAGGCTGAAGCGCGGGTTCTCCCAGTCGGCGAGACTCGTGTAGCCGCGTAGTGACAATGAGCCGATCCGCTCTTCGCGAGTGGCAACCGAGAACTGGCTGATCGCGATGCTGTCGCCCACGAAGTCCAGGTTCGCGTTCAAATCGGTGAGTCGCACGGCGCCCATGGGCGCGAGTCCGAGCGCGCCGCCGCCGATCGTCACATTGCCATCGAGTCTGGGACGCGGCCACACGCCACCGATCTGCAAGTTCGCCGCGAACATCCCGCTCGCGTTCACGACCTGGGGCGAGAGTGTCTCGAGAATCGCCAGCTCAACGCTGTCGGAGCGAATCGAGCCACTCAGCGAATCGGACAGCATTCGCCGAGGCACCGAGACGAACGCGAGATCCACGGGAATCGATGCGGTGATCGCAAGCGCCGAGCGCCCTTGCCGCAGTAAGTCCACGGTCGCACTCATGCGGCGTGCGGCATACGTGCCGTCGAGCGTCGCGCGGTCGAGCCGCACGTCACCGAATCGCGGTGCGTCGAGCGACCCAACGAGCGTGATGCGAGGGGCAGTGCGCACGCCCGACACGTCCACGTTCACTGATGCAAGCCCGCCAAACGGCACGTTGGCCTGTATCAGCTCGCCAATGTCCCCGAGCTCTACGCTGTCCGCTCGAACCGAGAGCGCGATCGGCGCCGTGACCGGCACGGTCCCGACGATCGTGAATGTGCCGCCGTTGATGTCGCGGATACGAATCGAGTCGAGCGCGATCCCGTCGGGCGCCACCGTGATTTGCGTCGCGCGGTCCAGTGTGAGTCGGTGATCTCGAACGGTGAGCGTCAGTGTGTCGAGAGTGACGAGCGTCGTGTCACCGACGATCGTGCCGGCACCATGCAGGGATAGCTGCGGGCCGTTCGCGCTTGCGGCGAGCAGGCCAAACTCGCCATGGGTGCGGTCGTTCGCCCGGAACCCGAGGCCCGCGCTGTCGATCGCCACCCCGGCGACAACCGCGGTGTCGACTCGTACCTCGACGGCCCCGCGGATCGAGTCAGTGACATCGGCGAAGGCGAACCTGCCGCCGACGAGTTTCGCGTGGTCGCCGCGCAACCAGAGGTCGCGGGCCTCCAGCTCTCCGTCCACGCCGAGCGAGTCGATCGCGCCGTGCAGCCAGCCGTCCACCGCAATACGTCCGCCGAGCGAATCGGCTGGCGCGCCGTTGCCGTCGTCCATGACCGCGATCGAGTCCGGCCTGCCGAGATATCGCCGGATGCCTCCGAGCGAATCGACTCGCAGCGTAAAGCGGAGGGAGTCGGACGTGCCGTGGGCGAGCCCAATGCCACCTCTCGCCGTGAACATGCCGGCGAGCGTCTCGACACGCGCGCTGTCGACGCGCATACGCCCGCCAATGAAGCCGAGTCGCGCGATGGCCTGATAGACACGCATGCTGTCCAGGAGCGATCGATCGAGATTCAGCGACACGACGCCGGCGAGACTCGCGAGCGTCGAGTCCAGCGACGCCGAGTCGGCGCTGATGTCAGCTTCGATGCGTCCGGTGAGCGACGTGCTGGGGAGTGTATCGTTCGCGAGCAGCGTTCTCACGTCGAGGTTCGAGAACGTCAACGTCCCGCGCGCGGCATACGTCTTGGGGTAGGCATCGACTCTGCCATCGTACGCGAACGTCCCCGCGGGGCCGGTGAGGTCCGCCGTGACGGTGAGATCATCGATGTCGCCCTGAATCCGCATTGGTCCCTGGTACGACCCACGGAGTGGCAGCGACGGGTACGACCGCGCCAACGTCGTGAACGACAGCGGCTGCGCGTTCAACGCGAGGTCGTACGTCGTGAAGGTCTCGCCGATCGTGACCCGCCCGCTCCCCGTCGCGCGGGTGGCGTCGCCGGGCCCGTCGCGGTGCGTGAGGTCCGCGTTCTGGAATCGAACGTCGTACCACACCGAGTCGAGCGTCGCATGCCCCGACACGACCCCGTTGACCCGGGGGAAGTTGGGGTTGAGATACTGGATCGTGCGCAGGTCCAGCTGCTCGACGTCGACGTCGAAGCCGCGAAATCGGGTGAACGCCGGGAAGAGGATGTCGAGTCCGCCTCGGCCAGTTCCCCGCGTCACCGCTCCGGGCACGTTCGCGTCGGCGAACGTGATGCGCGCCTCGTCGACCTGGAACCGATTCACGGGACCGCCGCGTGCGCGCACGGTGCCCGTCAGGTCACCTTGCCAGTCGTACGGGAACGGCTTGCCGTTGAGCGTGCGGATGAGATCGAAGTTGACCGGCGCAGCCTCGAGCGCGACGTCCTTGACGATCAGCACCTCCCCGCCGACGCCGAACGTCATTCGCCCACGCAGGTGCGACCGTGTCGACCGGACGTCCATGTTCGAGAGCGCGTAGTCGATGATCGACAGGTCGCGCTCGTTCCGGATCGTGAGCTCCATCGAGCCGCCGCCGTCGCGTGGCAGCGTTGGGTACACCCATGCGACGTCGTTGAGCGCTACGGAGTCGCCGACGACGTGGATGTCGTAGCGCGTCGGAAGATCGCTTCCCCAAACGACCTTCCCGGTCGCCTTTCCGGCCGAGGCGGGAAGGTCGAAGTGCGCGACGTCGAGCCACACCGAGTCCCCCATCTGCCGAACACCACCACGAACGTTCCGGAACTCGAACGGCGGGTCCACCTCATCGACGTTCAGGCGCGCGATCTGAAAGAGTCGACCGACGCTATCCGGGTCCGCGAGCCGCGCGTAGCTCGCATCGACGCTGAGGTTGTTCCATCGCCACGTACGCTCGAAC
>Ga0075431_100007511_pt1 | contig 10851 bp, 11 predicted proteins | sample RhiMetdeltSRZDD5_FD_75297 | JGI IMG/M metagenome (GOLD analysis project Ga0075431, IMG submission 75297) | Populus rhizosphere microbial communities from Tennessee, USA - Rhizosphere MetaG P. deltoides SRZDD5 | ecosystem: Host-associated > Plants > Roots > Rhizosphere > Soil | place: USA...
GGCCACCACCCCGACCACCAGCCCGCCGAACAGCGGGGTGTGGGTGGGGAACGTGCCGGCGGTCTCGGGGGCCGGCTGCTTGCGGGCCATGGCGCCGGCAATGGCGAGCACCGGGATGATCAGGAAGAACCGGCCGACCAGCATGGCCAGGCCCATCACCGTGTCGTACCACTGGGTCGCGGTGGTCAGGCCGGCGAAGGCCGAGCCGTTGTTGTTCGACGCCGACGTGAGGGCGTAGAGGATCTCGGACAGGCCGTGCGGGCCGGGGTTGTTGGTGGTCAGCGCCGAGTCCAGCAGCACCGATGCCGCCGCGAAGCCCAGCAGCACAGCCGGCATGGCCAGCACGTAGAGCACCACCAGCTTCATCTCCGGCGCCTGGATCTTCTTGCCCAGGTACTCCGGCGTTCGCCCGACCATGAGCCCGGCGATGAACACCGCCAGGATCACCATGATCAGCACCCCGTTGAGCCCGACCCCGACTCCGCCCGGGCTGACCTCGCCCAGCATCATGTGCGTCAGCGCCACACCTCCACCCAGCGGGGTGGCGCTGTCGTGCATCGAGTTGACCGACCCGTTCGACGTGCCGGTCGTCGACGCCATCCACAGACCCGACGCGGCGGGGCCGAAGCGGACCTCCTTGCCCTCCATGTTCCCGCCGGCCTGGCTGCTCGACGCGGTCTGGTCGACACCGAACCGGTCGAGCTCGGGGTTGCCGTTGGTCTCGAGCCCCATGGCCGACAGCGACATGACCAGCCAGATCGTGGCCATGATGGCGAACACCGCCCGGCCCTGGCGCTTGTCCTTGACCATGTAGCCGTAGGTGAACGCCAGCGCGAACGGGATGATGACGATGGCGTAGGTCTCGAGGAAGTTGTTGAACGGCGTGCTGTTCTCGAACGGATGCGCCGAGTTCACGTTGAAGAACCCGCCTCCATTGGTCCCCAGCTGCTTGATGGCGATCTGGCTCGCCACCGGTCCGCCCGGGATCACCTGCGAGGCGCCCTCGACGGTGGTCACCTCGGTGAAGCCGTGGAAGTTCTGGATGACGCCCTGGCTCACCAGGATCAGTGCGAACAGGAAGCAGGCCGGCAGCAGGATGCGGGTCATGGTGCGGGTCAGGTCGACCCAGAAGTTGCCGATCGTGTCGGCCCGGCGCCGGGCCAGGCCCCGGATCAGGGCGGCCATGATGGCCATGCCGGCCGCCGCCGAGACGAAGTTGTGGACGCCCAGGCCCAGCATCTGGGACAGGTGGCTCATCGTCGCCTCGCCGCCGTAGGACTGCCAGTTCGTGTTGGTCGCGAAGCTCACCGCGGTGTTGAACGTGAGGTGCTCGCCGACCGCGGGCATGTTCGTGGGGTTGAACGGCAGCTTGTCCTGGAGGCGAAGCTGGCCGTAGAGCAGCAGCAGCGACACGACGCTGAAGCCGAGCACTGAGAAGGCGTAGACCGTCCAGCGCTGCTCCTGGTCGGGATCGACCCGTGACAGGCGGTAGATCGGCCGCTCGACGAACGCGAAGACCCGCTCGCCCGGGGTCTTCTCGTTGCTGTACACCCGGGCCATGTAGCGCCCGAGCGGCGGTGCGGTGAGCGCGACCAGCGCGATGAGCACACCGAACTGAAGCCAATTGGCTGCGGTCATCAGAACCTCTCAGGAAAGGCCAGCGCTGCGACCAGATAGCCGGCCAGCAGCACGGCCAGGATCAGGCCAACGATGTTGTCGGTGGTCATCGATGCGATCATCGCTGCACCTCCGCCGGGACCTCCGCAACCTCTTCGGTGCCCTTGAGGATGCGCTCACAGCCCTTGATGTACAGGGCGCAAAGCCCGAAGAACGCGACGACGACAGCGATGAAGACGATGTCAGCCATAGTTCTTGTATCTCCCATCCCTTTCGACGTGTCCGGCGGCGAGGACCGCGCCGACCTGGTCGGCCAGCGCCACCGCGACGACTCTCTGTTCGAGCGAGAACCCAGTACCCGATTTCGGTGTCAGAACGAAACGGCCCACGGGTTGGCCACGAGACAGCACCTGCATCTCGGCACCGGTCGACGGCAGCTCGTAGGTGCTGCGCGTGACCCGCGACCAACGCGTGTCAGGCGCGGTGGCGGCCCTCTCGAGCCGCACCAACGGCTCGCTGCCATAAGGCGGAGCCTCGAAGCGACACGCTTCCAGGTCCAGCAACCCGGTGAGCTCAGCCTCGGCGGCCAAGATCACATCCGCAGGGTCCTCACCCTTCGCCACCTGCTCGGCGAGGCGGTGGATCCTGCGGAGCTGGCCGCGGCCGGCCTGGGCAGAGAGGCGATCCCGCAGCGCCTGCCACGCCACCGAGCCCACGATCAGACCGCCCAGCAGGAGCAACACGGTGGTCTCGACGTCGTCCCACGACGTCATGCGCAAAGACAGGTAAGGCCGGGTGTGGAAGAAGTCGTACGCGAGCGCCGACGAGATCGCCGCCACCGCGCCCGCCGACCGGCCACCCACCGCCGCCGCCGAGACGACCACCACCATCAACGCCAACGCCACGTTGGCGTTGATCATCTCGTCACGCAACGGCACCAATACGACCGCGACCAGAACGGGAACCACGGCAGCGACCGCGAGGCGGATCACGTGGCCGAGACTCGCTGCCGGGCGCGGAGCAACGGCAGCGGATGCGCTTGGTCGCTGGGCCGGTGTGCGTCGCCGCCAGCGTGCGATCAGCCCAGTTCTTTGCGCCGCGTTCAGTTCTTGGTGCACGGCGCGAAAGGCCGACATGGCGAGCGTTGTACGGCCCGCGCCGTCAACCCGTCCACGGCCTTAACGCATTCTCTACGCGAGCCCCAACGTTCTTAGCGCTGCTGCCACACAGAGGCTCCACTCACGCAATGTGCGGCGGTGCGCGCAGAGCTCGCAGCGCCTCGGCGTCCCCCGTTCTGGCACGTGGATGGCACGGAGGTGATGAGCTTCCGGATCGGTCCTGGTCAGGTGTGCTGTCGGCAGCAACGATGGGTGTAAACCGGTATGCGTCAGGCACGATGTGTCCATGGCTGACGGGTACCACCGGGCGGAAGCGCAGACTGAGCGTGTGTCGCGCCGGGACAGCCGGCGCTGGATGGACGAGACACTGATTGACGGGGTGACCGGGACGCACGACAGCGTGCTGGAGGTCGAGGGCAGCCGACTGCTCTGGTGGAGGACACGCCGGCGGCTCCACCGAAAGTACGGCATCGTCGCCACCCGAGTCAGCGCGACGGAATGGAGGCTGCGCCGCGAAGTGTAGGGCGGCCGGCTGCCGGCGCCGCCGCTCTGCGGCGGCGCCCTTGACCTACCAAAGAGGCGAATTCGGCAACGACGCGCCGACGCTGGAGGTCTGGCGCCGGCTCACCTCGGACTGGGGATGCGGCGGAGTGTCTGATCCGTAGGTAGATGAGCCTCGGCTAGGTCCTCACCAGCGCCTACGCAGGCCCGGCTTGGGCTATGTGGTGCGCAGTCAGATCGCTCTCCTCGAAGTGCTGAGGCCGGCGTCGATCGAGTTCTGGCGAGGAGTTGGCGATGAGACCGGGGCGGAACGTGGGGGATTCGGAAGGTGTCCTGCTCAGGGTCGATGCGGGAAGCAACCTTGGGGGGCAACGGCGGTGCTCGTTGCTTAACGTAGAGGGTATGCCTGCCGGTGGTGGCGGTGAGGGGCTAGCAAGAGCGCAGGCTGATCTTGTCCGCTTGCGAGCAGACGGCGGCGACATACGCTGGCCTGGCTGGGTGTACGCCGTGTCGGTACTCGTCGTCGTGGGATCGCTGTTGTTGCCTCTCCTGGTAGTGACGGTGGTGATGCTACTCACGTAGATCAGGGGTCCCAGCGATGGGATGATCTCATCTCTGCCGGACATGCCTTCGCCGGAGCCGCACGCCGACCTCGGAGGCCGCCAGCGAGCCGGCGACGAGTACGCCATATAGAGCGATGTCATGGCTGTTCTGGATCTCCCATTCGAAGTGCGGCTCGGTGATCGCGTAGCCGAACATGAATGCGCCCACGGCGATAGAGCCAATCGCTGCATCACGGCCGCTCACTCGACCGCAGAGAAAGGCGAGCACCATGAGCACCGGAACAGCGACGAAGGTCGGTGTGAGAACGAGGCACAAGCCCACCAGCGCCGTGACCAACATGCCGTTGAACAGGCCGCCAGCACTGAACGGGTCCTCATCCACGCCGCTACATCCCTTCCCAGGCCGTGCACAGCCGTCCGTCCGTGTAGGCCGGGGCACCCTAATCCAACAGGGACGGCGAGCCTGGTGACCGCCATGCTGCAGGGTGGCGGGGCACGGCGGGTGGCAGACAGCTACGCGACTGGGGGCAGGAGCTGGTCGGCCAGATCGACGCGAGGCGGCGCCGGCGAAGCCGGCGCCTCTTGACCTACCAAAGAGGCGAATTCGGCTACGAACGCGCCGACCCCAGATCTTTGGTAGCGGGGCGATGGTGACGCGCGCCAGGATCCGGCTCTTCGGGCTCCCCCCTCAACGAGCCACAGCCGACGACGAGATCTACGTGGTCACGCCCAGCGGCCTTTGTCGTGGGTCAGCGAGCGCGCGATTACCCATTCTGCACGACTGTCCGCAGCCAACAAAGCAGCTCGGGATCGCCGGCGATGTGCTCGTCTGCGGCAGAGGCGGCGCCGTCGCTGTGTGTCCCTGAACCGGCGGTAGGGGGCACGTGCTCGGCGGTTCGGAGACGCTCGTTATGGGCGAGGGTGCGGTTCCTCACGCTGCGGCAGGGGGTTGGGCAGGTCGCCGATTCCGGGCGTGACCGAGGCGGTCTCGCCGATGCTGTTATGGCGCGCGGTTGGGCAGCGCGAGCGGCGCGGGAGTAGCCGCCGCTGTGGACGCCGCTGGGAATTGGTGGCTGCCGGGCGCGTGGGCGGCCGTTTAGGCCGATCGTTGAGCCCCACGCATCGACGGCACCGCCACCCGCGACGGCGGGACTCCTACGCTGTTGGCGGTGGAAGTGGGCGAGCGCGACTCGGGTCTTCGGTTGGCCGAGTTGGTCGCCGCTTTCTCGCTGGCCACCGACCTGGGGTTGGGTCAGCCCATGGAGCATGTCCTGCGGTCGTGGGTCATCGCTGCCCGTTTGGGTGATCACATGGGCGTCGAGCTGGAGGACCGTGGCGCCCTGTTCTATGTGGCCACACTGGCGTGGGTGGGTTGTGTGGCGGACACACCGGAGGTGGCGGCCTGGTTCGGTGACGACATCGCGTTCCGGCGCGACGGCCTCCATGTCGATCTGGCCGGGCTGCCCATGTTCGGTTTCATGCTGCGCCACGTCGGGGCGGGAACTCCCGCGTTGCAGCGGGTCCGCCTCGCGGGGAGCCTGGTCGTCACCGGAGGCAAGGCGATCCAGCGCGTCATGCAGGTCCACTGCCTGACCGTGGCGCAGATGGCGGAGCGTCTCGGCCTGGGCGCGGAGGTGTGCGGCCCGGTACAGCAGGTGTTCACCCGCTGGGACGGCAGGGGCGTGCCTGGTGACGTCGCGGGCGAGGAGATCGCTCTGCCGATGCGGCTATTCCATGTCGCCGAGGCCGTCGAACTGTTTCACCGAACCGGAGGAACCGACGCGGCGGTGGAGGTGGCTCGTGCCCGGCGGGGCAAGCAGTTCGACCCTGGCGTCGTCGACGCATTCTGCTTGGCGGCTACCGATGTGCTGGGTGATGCCTCGATGGAGCCTGATTGGCACGCCATCATCGCCGAGGAGCCTGCGTTGCAGAGGTGCCTCAGCGAGGCCGAGCTCGACACCGCGCTCGAAGCGGTGGCGGACTTCACCGATCTCCGGTCACCGTCACGGGCGGGTCACTCCCGCGGGGTCGCCGATCTTGCGGCGCGGGCCGGGGCCCAGGCTGGCTTCTCGGAGGTGGACATCAGCACCGTGCGGCGAGCGGCGCTGTTGCATGACCTTGGCATGCATGGCATTCCCGCGACGATCCTCGACAAGCCGGGCCCGCTGTCGGCGTCGGAATGGGAACGGATACGCATGCACCCCTACTACGGGGAGCGGATGCTGGCCCGTCCGGCGGCGCTGGCCCGGCTCGGTGCCGTCGCCTCGCTGTCCCGGGAGCGTTGCGACGGGTCCGGTTATCACCGTGGTCTCAGCGGTCCGGCGATCCCGAAGACGGCTCGGGTGCTCGCGGCGGCGTGTGCGTTCCGCGCCATGACCGAGCCACGCCCGCATCGTCCGGCGATGACCGCCAAGCAGGCCGCCACCGAACTACGGGCCGACGTGCGTGCTGGGCGGCTCGATGCGGACGCGGTGGCCGCCGTGTTGGCCGCGGCAGGCCAGAGCCGGGGCAAGCGACGCACGGGACCGGCAGGGCTGACCTCCCGGGAGATCGAAGTCTTGGCGCTCATCGCCCGCGGCGCGTCGACCCGCCAAGTCGCCCACCGACTGGCCATCACTCCGAAGACGGCCGAGACCCATATCGAACGCATCTACGCCAAGACCGGCGCGTCGACCCGCGCGACGGCCACGCTCTTCGCCCTGCAACACGGCCTGCTCGACAGCCTCGAACCGCTCGATCTGTAGGGGGAACCCCGGACGACGCCACCCGCCGCTGTCCGTACCGTCGTCCTCGAAGGAACGAGACGAGCGGAGAACGCCATGGCGAATACCACTGCAGCTGGCCGGGCAACGGCGACGACATCGCAGGACGTGCCACCGTTCGCGGTTGCGGGCGGCGTTCTGGAGGCGGTCGGGAGCCGGGATTTCGGTCGTCTCGCCGCGGCGATGCATGAGGATGTCCACCTGCTGGCGCTGCTGCCAGGAGGTTTCAAGGAGTGGCATGGAAGGGCCGGCGTGCAGGCGGCCTTCAACGCCTGGTTCGGCGGCTTCGACGAGTTCGAGCTCGTGGACGCCGTCGCCGGGGACGTGGGAGCTCGTTTGTACCTTCGCTGGCGCCTGCGCGTGCGCACCACACGCAGGGTGGGTCAGTGGCTGGTGGTCGAGCAGCAGGTGTACGCCGACGCCGAGGCCGACGGCCAGATCGATGGGCTCTCGGTACTCTGCTCGGGCTTTCATCCGGAGAACGCCCGTGCCTGACACGTCCGTCGCTTGGGGTGGATGGGAGCCCTCTGTCCGAGACGACCCGTTCCCGCTCTTCGCCGACGTGCAGGCTCAATGCCCTGTGCACCGAGTGCGCCTCGCCGACGGGCACGAGGCCTGGCTCGTCGTCGGCCACGACGCGGCGCGGCAATCACTCAGCGACGCGCGGGTGTCCAAAGACATGGTCGCCGCCCTCGACGGCGATCGCGACGTCGTCGCCGAAGGCCTCCCCGGTCCCGCGTTCTCGCGACACATGCTCAACGTCGACCCACCCGATCACACCCGCCTGCGCAAGCTGGTGGCACCGGCGTTCATGCCATCGCGCATCGCTGCGCTGGAACCGTCGATCCAGCAGACCGCCGACGAACTGCTGTCTCGGCTAGAGGCGGAGGGGCCGGACACCGTTGTCGACCTCGTCGCCGGGTTCGCTCACCCGCTGCCATTCGGGGTGATCGGCGAACTGCTCGGTGTCCCGGCAACTGATCGCAGCATGTTGCGCGAGCGGTTCCAGGCACTGCTGGCGCCGTGGTCTGGGGACCCGCCACCCGAGGCTGTCGCAGCGTCAGCAAGCATCGTCGGTTACTTGGAGGACCTCGTCGACGCTAAGCGTCACGCCCCCGGCGACGATCTCGTGACCGTCTTGTTGGCAGCGAGAGCAGACGGCGACCGGCTCACCCACGAGGAGTTGCTGTCCAGCCTGTTCCAGCTGATCGTCGCCGGACACGACACGACCACGAGCCTGATCGGCAACGGTGTGGTCGCCCTCCTCGACCATCCCGATCAGCTCCACGCGCTGCAAGCCGACATGAGCATGATCCCCCAGGCCATCGAGGAACTCGTGCGCTTCACCGCACCCGTACCGCACGCCACGTTCCGCGTGACGTCGGAGACCGCCACGGTCAGTGGAGTCGACATCCCCGCCCACCGCCAGGTGCTGGTGTGCCTCGCCGCAGCGAACCGTGACCCCAGCACCTTCGCCAATGCGGATCTCCTCGACATCGGTCATCCGAGACGGTCCCATCTCGGCTTCGGGCACGGCATCCACTTCTGCCTCGGCGCCCCGCTGGCCCGCTTGGAGGCACGCGTCGCGTTTACTGCACTGCTCGGCCGCTTTCCCCACCTGCGGCTGGCCGTCCCGCGAGCGGACCTGGCGTGGACCCACGGCGACGGACTCGTCCTGCGCGGCCTCGGCTCGCTCCCCGTCACCCTCGGGCCCAGCAACGTGCCGGGCCACTGATCCCGTCCCGCGCTTCGGGACCCAAACAAAGGAACACATGCAACATGACCACCACCGAAGTACCCAGCGTCGACAACGGCGTGAACGTCGCCGCGCTCCTCGCCGCGCGCGAGGCCCTGACCGCGGCCCCCGAGGCCGCCCAGTTCCAGTGGCGGGCCCGCTGCCAGTGGGTCTACGGCACCCATGCTCGAACGACCATCGAGGACTTCTCCGGGCTCGGCACTGAGCAGTCGCACCGCACGGCCTTCGCCGTCGACACCGACCACCCCGAGATCTTCGCGTCCGAGGACAACGCGATGACCCCCGTCGAGATGGTCCTCGCCGGGCTGGCTGGTTGCCTGACTGCCGGTGTCGCCGCCGTCGCCACCAATCGAGGCGTCAAGCTGCAGGCGGTCACTGCGACTCTCGAGGGAGACATGGACATCCAGGGCATCCTCGGGATCGACCCTGACGTGCGCAACGGCTTCGGTGGGATCACGGTTAGATACGAGATCGCGGCCGACGCGCCGCGAGCCGAGGTCGAGGCCATCGTCGCCCAGTCCCAGAAGCGCTCGGCCGTCTACGACATCGTCACCAACCCGACCAACGTCGTCGTCACGGTCGCCTGAGAGCGACGACCACACGGCCGACAAAGGAGCGGATGTCGTGGCGGTCACAGCGGTCGTCGTCATCGGCGCGGGGCCGGCAGGACTGGCCATGAGCGCGTGTCTCCGCGACGAGTCCATCGATCACGTGCTGCTCGAGCGCTCCGAGGTGGCGCATTCGTGGCGGCACGAGCGATGGGATTCGCTCAGAACCCTGACGCCGAACTGGATGAACCGGCTCCCCGGCCTCCCATACGCAGGAGACGACCCCGACGGATACATGACCGCCGCCGAGGTCGCCGACAGCCTCGTGCGATACGGCCAGGTCATCGACGCGCCGGTGCAAACCGGCACGACCGTGGTCGCGCTGCGGCCGGCGAATCCGGGCTGGCACGTCGACACCGACCAGGGACGGTGGCGGTGTCGGGCGGTGGTGATCGCCACCGGCGCCACCAGCCACCCCCGCATCCCCACCATCGCGGCACAGCTGCCGGCCGCGATCCAGCAACTAAGCCCCACCCACTACCGGAACCCTGACCACCTCGGGCCTGGCCGGGTACTCGTGGTGGGTGCGTCAGCCTCGGGCATCCAGATCGCCGACGAGCTCACCCGCAGCGGCCGTGACGTCACCCTCGCCGTGGGCGAACACGTCCGGCTCCCCCGCACCTACCGCGGACGCGACATCCACTGGTGGATGGACACCATCGGCCTGGCCGACGAGCGATGGAACGAGATCGATGACCTCGCGCGGGCCCGGCGGTTGCCCTCGCCACAGCTCGCCGGAACCCCCGACCGACGATCCTGCGACCTCAACGCGCTCCAGGCCGCAGGCGCCGCCGCGGTGGGCAGAGTCGTCGGCGTGTCCGGCGGCCGCGTACAGTGCTCGGGCTCGCTCGCCAACCTCGTCACCAACGCCGACCTCAAGCAGAACCGGTTGCTCGACCGCATCGACGCCTTCGCCGCCGAGGCCGCGCTCAACGACATCGCATCCGACCGCCCGGCACCAACCACGATCGCAACGCCGAGGACCGAGGTCTCCCTGGCCGGCATCGACACCGTCATCTGGGCCACCGGGTACCGCCCCACCTACCCCTGGCTCGACACTGCCCTGCTCGACCGCCGCGGACAAATCATCCACGAAGGTGGAGTCATGGCGATGCCGGGGCTATACGCGCTCGGCCTTCCCCTCCTCAGGCGCCGCAAATCCAGCTTCCTCGACGGGATCGGCGCCGATACCGTCGATCTGACCACCCACCTCCGAGCTCACCTCGACCGCAACGTGGCCGCCGCATAATCAAGGGGCCGACGGGTCACCCCCTCATGGTGCGCATCCACGTGATACCTCCCTGCTCACGTTCAACCAGACCGCGACGGCGCGGCCCGCCGGCGTCCGACACGACTTACCGGGATGGCTCCACCTGAGCACATCCATCTGCCCGCCCGCGCACACCCCATATCAGTCCGGCCGGCGACGCCAGGACGTCCGGGACAGCTGGTAGCCAGCGCTCGCTCATGCCAGCATCGAACGGGAGAGCCGTGCCCCGGAGCCCACCACAGCGACGGCTCGGGACGCGCACCCACGAGCACAGGCGTCCCCGAACGTTCGCACACATCGACCTGAGACATGCCACCGAGGTGCCGTTCGATGGCAGGCAACTCCCGCGAGCGCGGAGCATGCCACAGGCCGCCCGGCGCCTCGGCCATGCGCGCCCGAGTCGGCGATCGCGTGCAACCGGCGAGCGGCAGCGTGCCCGTCCCGAACGACGTGCAACTCGGGCCCGAATTGCGGATCCAGAGCGGAGCATTCGGTCGCGTGGCATCCGCACGCCGCACCGTCGATCTGCGGCAGTGGCTCAGTTTGGCTGGGGATCGAACAGGCCCAGCTCGGCAGCATCGGGCGCTTGGAACACGCGTCGCCATCCGTCGAGGTCTGCGCGGCGAATCGGGTAGCGGTCCCAGGGTGGCTTCGAG
>Ga0075431_100007512_pt1 | contig 10851 bp, 5 predicted proteins | sample RhiMetdeltSRZDD5_FD_75297 | JGI IMG/M metagenome (GOLD analysis project Ga0075431, IMG submission 75297) | Populus rhizosphere microbial communities from Tennessee, USA - Rhizosphere MetaG P. deltoides SRZDD5 | ecosystem: Host-associated > Plants > Roots > Rhizosphere > Soil | place: USA...
GCGTACAACCAGAACAGCGGGATCTCGGCAAACTCATTGAACTTGTGGTCCCCGATCTCACGCAGCAGGCGCGTCCTCTCCTCCATGTCCACTACCGTGTTGAGGGCTTGCAGCCGCTCCTCGATGAAGGGGTGCTCATACCAATAGCCCACCGAATCCTTGGCCTTATGGACATTACGTGCCACCTCCAGGGCCCGTGCGGCATGGCGCGTGGCAAACAACGCTCCGTGGATCGACTTGGTGCGGTAGAGTTCCCGGACCCTGGAGAACTCCGTTTCCACGAGCTTTGGCTTGAGCCCAATAGCCTGGAAATCCAGGGCCATGGCCTGCCCAATATCGATGATCTCTGGAAGCCCTGGTAGAGTATAGAGATACAGGGTGAACTCGAAGCCCTGCGGATATCCCGCCTGCGCCAGGAGCGCCTTAGCCTTGCCGGGATCGTAGCCATACGACCCCTCAAAGCGCTTATCCCAGTCCGGATTCCAGATGCCTGGCCAGATGGCACCGTCCAGCTTGAGGTGATACCCATGCACCCGATGCGGTTGCACCTTCCCACCCAGGATAGCATTCGCAATAGCTTGCCGATTGACGGCCAGGTTCATGGCCTGCCGTACCTCTGGCTTCACAAAGGGCACCTTGGGGTCGAGCTTGTCAGGGCTAGCAAAGTATGTGCCCCCAAACTGCCACTGGTGCTGGATGGCCGGCAAGGTGCTAGTGCTAATCTTCATCCCCTTGGCGAGCGCATCCTTCTGCAGAGCGCGGTCCACATCGGAGATGTGCACCTCTTCCGCCAGGAGGCTCGCCAGGCGAGTGACACCCTCGGGGACCCAGCGGAACTCCAGCTCTTTATACTCCGGGGTCTGGCGCCAGTGGTTTTCCACCCGCTTGTACAAGACGTACGAACCCAGCTTACGCTCGACGAACTCAAAGGGACCGGTACCCACCACCTTTTGCCCGTAGAGTTCCTTGCCACCGGCATCCCAGCGCGCCTTGCTCTCCATGACCAGGTCGGTATTGGCGCAGATCATCTCAACAAACTCCGGCACCGCTTGCTTGAGGTGGAAGATGACCTTGTAGTCATCAACGATCTCCACCCCCTGTTCGGCTTTCTTGGCTACCTCCTCGATAGTGTCGTTCTTGATCACTCCCATGACAGTCCGCCAGATGCTGCCATCGCTCTGGATAGACTCAGGCTGGGTGATGAGGAAAACCGCGTGGCGCACGTCTCTGGCCGTGAACTCGCCCCAATGCTCGTGGAATTTAACACCCTTGCGTAACGTGATGGTCCAGGTCTTGCCATCGGGCGCCATTTCCCACTTCTCCGCTAGCTCGGGAATATACGCTCCGGTGTGCCGATCAATACCAACGAGGAACTCCAGGGCAGGTCTTTTATCCAGGTTGCCACTGCGGGGATTGAGCCAGGTAAAGTTGGTGTCATAACCTATGGGGGCCACGGCGATTTTGAGCCGTTCCAGCTTCGCCGCATGCACTGGGGTAGCCGTACATACCCAGGCGACCGTTACCCCCAAGCCCACAACGAGCAGCACCCTCACTACAGACCCTCTCCAGAGAGACATCCGCATACACTACCTCCTTAGGTGGCTCTTGTGCATGCGCGTCCGAGAGGTGGTACTGGTACGGTCGCTTGAGTCGCTGAACGCTGGATCTGCTAGCATTCGGCGCATGCCGTGATCGGCTCAATGCTACCAGCTCTGGCTGACAGCGTCGAGAATTACAGGTTTGACGACACTACTTACATGGCTTCTCCTGCTTACACGCACTGATGAGAAAGGTGTGACCGATATCGCCACCGTCCCAACCAGAGAACGGCCAGTCTTCAATGATCCTGGGGTCTACCACCGCCTCAATGTACACATCGAAGAGGGGCATGATCTCAAAATTCTCGAACTTATAGTTACCGATCTTGCGTAGCTGGGCCTCTACCGCCGCCAGATCGGTCATTTGTCGCAGGTCTTCCCACATCTTGTAAATCTCATCGGTCTCAAACTGGTGCACAATGGCCTTGCCAGCGTTGAACACCGCGATCTGCGCCTCGACCGCCTTTTTGGAGGGAGGCAGGGCGGCAAGGTAGCCGCTGGCCTTGCGGTCCCGCATCGTGGGAATGACCTTCGCAATCCAGTCGGTCTCCTCCAGCTCCAACTCGACACCCACCTCACGCAACTGGATCTGCACCGACTCCATCAGGGGAATGAGTTCCGGCGCCCCAGCAAAGGGGAACAACCAGGCCTTGGCCTTAAAGCCCTTGGGATACCCGGCCTCCGCCAGCAGGCGTTTGGCCGCCTGCACATCATAGCCATACATCTCCGGGAAACGCTTCTCCCAGGTCGGGTCCCAACCGGGGAGATCTGGGTAGAAGCCGTGCACGTACATTGGCCGCGCCCGGCCTTTGTACAGCACCTTGAGCAGCTCATCGCGGTTGATCGCCTTGTTCATTGCCTGCCGCACCTTTTTGTCCGTCCAGGGGAGTTTTGGATCAAGCTTCCCCGTGGTGCCGCCATGTTCGGTGTAGCGTCCCGTCGTCTTATCCTCGGTGCCAAAGTACAGCCCACCGAACATGATCTCGATCTGCTGCGCCGTACCCCGGCTGCGGATGAGCTTATAGCCCTTAGCGACTAACTGATCGATAAGATCTTTGTTAATCTCCGTGAGATGCGTTTCTCCCGCCAAGAGTTGCGCCAGGCGCGTTGGTTCCTCGAGCGTCCAGGTCATCTGGAGCTCTTTCCAGTCCACCACGCCCCACTTCCAGTGCGGGGTGGGCGCACGCTCGTACAGGAAGTAGCGGCCCAACTGCTGCTCCTTGAAGACGTACGGCCCAGTGCCGGCCGGCTTCGTCTCGTACGCCATCTCGCCTTCTTTGTCCCACTGTACCTTGCTGAAGATCATAGCGTCAGAGGCACTGGAGTAGTAAAACGGCATATCCAGACATGGTCCCTTGCAATGCATGACAATGTCGTGATCGTTGACCACCTCGATGCGTTCGACGGCGCAGATGCCGGATCGGTAGCCACTCGAGGGGGGATCTTTGCGGCCCGGGTAATTCTCATTGCACCACAGGGCATGGGTATGCACCACGTCCTTGGCGGTAAATTCCCCATAGCCGTGGTGAAATGGTACGCCCTTTTGCAGCTGGACGTGCCATGATTTACCGTCTTTTGCCATGTCCCAACTCGCGGCTAGCCAGGGTTTATACTGGCCCGTCTCGGCATCGACCTCAATGAGCCACTCAAACGCCGGATCATGGACGATATTGTGGTCTGACGTGCCGTTGATCCACGGCCGCACATAATCCAGATAGGGCGTGATCAAGCCCATCACCAGGCGGTCCACCTTGGCCTTCCCAGCGCTGGGTTGGGTTTGCGCTTCGACGCCCTGGCCTGTCAGGACGAACAACACAAACAGCATGCACGACAGCGTTAGGCCCTTCACGAACCGAATCTGCCCCATGGCCGCACCTCCGTCTTTTCTCCCTCGCCTCAGTCTTATTTACATGGCTTCTCCTGCTTACACGCACCGATGAGAAAGGTGTGGCCAATGTCGCCACCGTCCCAGCCGGAGAACGGCCAGTCCTGGATAATCTTGGGATTCACCACCACCTCGATATACACGTCAAAGAGGGGAATAATTTCAAAGTTTTCAAACTTATAGTTGCCGATCTTACGTAACTGGGCGTCCGCCTCCTTCGGGTCGGACATCTGCAGCAGGTCTTCCCACATCTTGTACAGTTCATCGGTCTCAAACCAGTGAGCTGTACCCTTGCCAGCGTTGAACAGGGAGATCTGTGGCTCCACCGCTTTTTTGGAGGGGATCCCCGGTCGGATATACCAATGGGCTTCCCGCTTGCGGGTCTTGGGCAAGACTGTGGCCACCAGGTCGGCCTCTTCGAGCTCCAGCTCGATGCCCACCTCACGCAACTGCACTTGCACCGACTCTATCAAGGGAATGAGTTCTGGCGCCCCGGCAAAAGGAAAGAGCCAGGCTTTCATCTTAAAGCCTTTGGGATACCCCGCCTGCGCCAGCAACCGTTTCGCCGCCGCCGGGTCGTAGCCGTACATTTCTGGGAAGCGCTTTTCCCAGGTCGGGTCCCAGCCAGGCAAGTCGGGATAATATCCAGCCACATACGTATAGGTGGCACGGCCCTTATACAGCACCTTGAGCAGCTCCTCACGGTTGATGGCCTTATTGATGGCCTGCCGCACCTCTTTTTTCGTCCAGGGCACCGATGGGTCCAGTTTTCCCGTCGTCCCACCATCTTCGGTATAGCGCTTTGTTTGCTTATCATCAGTGCCGAAGTAGAGCCCGCCAAAGGCCAGGACGATCTGCTGGGCCACCTGTCGGCTACGGACGAGCTTATTCCCCTTGCTCACCGCCTCATCGACGAGGTCCTTATTGACCTCGGTGGCATGCGTCTCCCCCGCTATGAATTGCGCCAGACGCGTCGGCTCCTCGATCGTCCAGGTCATCTGGAGCTCTTTCCAGTCCACCGTACCCCATTTCCAGTGCGGCGTGGGACCACGCTCAAAGAGCACATAGCGGTCTAACTTCCGCTCTTTGAAGATATATGGCCCGGTGCCAGCCGGCTTCGTTTCGTACGACATCTCACCCTCTTTATCCCACTGTGCCTTACTCAAGATGACGACGGTCGAGGCGCTTGAATAATAAAACGGCCAGTCGAGGCAGACCACTTTACAATGCATAACGACCTCGTAGTCATTGACCACCTCGACCCGCTCGACCTGGCAAATGCCATTTTTATAACCCACGTAGGTCTGATCTTTGCGACCTGGGTAGTTATCATCACACCACAGAGCATGATTGTGCACAACGTCTTTAGCGGTGAACTCACCGTAGCCGTGGTGGAACTGCACTCCCTTGTGCAGCTTGACACGCCATGATCTGCCATCCTGGGCCTGCTCCCAGCTATCCGCCAGCCAGGGCTTATACTGACCTTCCAGAGAGACCTCGACGAGCCACTCAAACACTGGATCATGCTGAATCATGTGGTCTGGGGTACCATTGATCCAGGGACGCCAATAGTCCCGGTACTTCTCAATCAGCCCCAACACTAAGCGGTCGACCTTGGCCTTGCCCGCTGCTGTCTGGGCCTGCACACCAGCGCAGAGCAGCACCAGCAATATGGGTACTATAAGGAACAACAGGTAAGACTTCCTGCACTGCGTCTGCCGCATGCATGCACCTCCACAGTTGTGCGTGTTACTTACAGACTTTGTCCTGCTTACACGCCTTAATCAGCCAGGTATGGCCAATGTCGCCGCCGTCCCAGCCGGAGAACGGCCAATCCTCAATGATCTTGGGGTCCACCACAACTTCGATGAAGACGTCGAATAGGGGAATGGTCTCAAACTGCTCGAACTTGTAGTTGCCGATTTTGCGCAACTGCTCGTCAAAAGCCTTGGAGTCAGCGATCTGCAGCAAGTCCTTCCACATGGCGTAGAGTTCGTCGCTCTCAAACATATGCGCCAGCCCTCCAGTATTGAACACCGTGAGCTGTGCCTCGACCGCTTTTTTAGAGGGCGGAATAGCCCAGAGGTAGCCATTGGCTTTGCGGTCACGCAGGGTGGGACGAATTTTGGCGACCCAATCAGCCTCCTCCAGCTCAATATCAACGCCCACCTCGCGCAACTGCACCTGCACGGCTTCCATTAAGGGGATGAGTTCCGGCGCTCCAGCGAAGGGAAACAGCCAGCCTTTGGCTTTAAAGCCATTGGGGAATCCCGCTTCGGCCAGCAAACGCTTGGCGGCTTTGGGGTCATAGCCATACATCTCTGGAAAGCGTTTCTCCCAGGTGGGATCCCAGCCCGGCAAGTCAGGATAGAAGCCATGCACATACATGGGATTGGCTCGACCTTTATACAAGACCTTGAGCAGCTCATCACGGTTGATGGCCTTGTTCATCGCCTGCCGCACTTTGATGTTGGTCCAGGGAAGTTTGGGGTCCAGTTTGCCTGTGGTACCACCGCTTTCGGCGTAGCGCCCGGTAGCTTTGTCTTCCGTGCCAAAGTACAGGCCACCAAAATTGATCTGGACTTGCTGGGCGGTGGTGCGGCTGCGGATAAGTTTATAGCCCTTCGCCACTAAATCATCGGTGAGATCTTTGTTGAGCTCGGTGAGATGCGTTTCGCCTGCCAGGATCTGCGCCTGGCGCGTCGGTTCTTCGAGCGTCCAGGTCATCTGCAGCTCTTTCCAGTCTACCGTGCCGTACTTCCAGTGGGGCGTGGGGACACGTTCGTACAGTACGTACCGACTGAGTTGCCGCTCCTTGAATACATATGGTCCAGTGCCGGCAGGATTCTTCTCGTAGCCATCCTCGCCCTCTTTGTCCCACTGAGCTTTGCTGAAGATCATGACATTGGCGGCACTGGAGTAGTAAAACAGCGTGTCGAGGCAGACATTCTTACAGTGCATGACTACCTCGTGGTCGTTGACTACTTCGATCTGGTTGATCGCACAGATACCTGGTCTGTAGGGAGTAGCGGGAGGGTCTTTGCGGCCAGGATATTTCTCATCACACCACAGAGCGTGGGTGTGCACAAGGTCTTTGGCGGTGAACTCGCCATAGCCATGGTGGAATTGCACGCCTTTCTGTAACTTGAAGCGCCATGATTTGCCGTCCTTGGCCATCTCCCAGCTCTCAGCCAGCCAGGGCTTATACTCACCGTCCGGAGCGACCTCAACGAGCCATTCAAACGTCGGGTCATGCTGGATGTTGTGATCAGCGGTGCCATTGATCCAGGGGCGGATGTAATCCAGGTACGGGGTAATCAGCCCCATCACCAGGCGATCAACCTTGACCTTGCCGGTGGCTGGTTGCGTCTGCGCTTCGGCCTGCACCAGGGCCAGAGAGAGCAGCGCCAGGACTACATATAACAGAGCGCACCTCCAGCTTTGTATACGCATCATAGCTTTCCCCCTCCATGTCTCTGCATCACGCAACGCTTAGGGTGCTTGGGACAGCTGGTCTGGACATAGTTTCACTTATGCATTTGCACCCTGGGCATTTACAGTCAAAGAAGTTTGCGTATTGTGCTTTTTCTGACCTAGTCATGTCAAGCCCGAATTTCCGCGGCGTAGCTCTGGGCACCGTATACGCTGCGCGAGACAGCCAGACACTTCCCCTCCCTTGGCATGACGTTCGCGCTACGTGATAAGGCTTAGCACTCCTGGGAACAGTGGCTTGTAGTGCTGGAAGCGAGTGTGTATACTGCGCTCTATAGCGTGTCAAGCAGGGTGTGCATCATCTGGGGAGAAAAATTATGCAGATCAAGTACGGTCTCATTAGCTGTGATTCACATGCTCAACCGCACAAAGATGCTTTTACCAGTCGCATGTCGAAGGCCAAATGGGGCGACGCTATCCCTCATCTCCAGGAGACCACGGACAAGGCGCACATGGCGGTGGCCATGGATCATCCCGTGGAGCGCTGGATGATTAACGGGCAGGTGGTCGGGAACCGTGGGGTGGTCAACTGTCCGACGGTGATGAACGACCCCATGCGTAAATACTTCCCACAGTACTGGGGCGAAGTCCCGAGTTACGTCTACGACCCCACAGACCGGCTGTCAGCTCTGGATAAGGACGGCGTTGATGGCGAGGTCCTCTTTCCCAATGACCCGGTGCAGAGTGCCACGTTCTTCCAGGGAAATGCCGACTTCGAGCTGGACTGCGTACGCGCCTACAATGATGCCATCGCAGAGTGGCGCGAAGTCAGTGATCGCTATGTGCCATTGGCCGTTATTCCGTATATGAGCGGCATTGAGGTGACGGTGGCGGAGGTGCAACGGGCGGTCAAGAAGGGCCATAAGGGTATTGTGATGTTAGTCGAGCCCAGCCAGAACCTCGAGGGCCTCAAACATTTTAACGACCCGTACTGGGACCCACTGTGGGCGACGTGCCAGGAGCTCAATGCGCCCATTCACTGGCATGCCGGCGGTGGCCTGCGGCTGACGATGCCACGCTGGAGTGGCTACACCCGCAACCAGGAACAGGCCATGGGGCCAGCGGGGGGCTTCTCGGTGCAGGCGCAGTTCATCCCCAATCTCATCTTCTCCGGCGTGCTGGATCGTTACCCGCGTCTGAAGTGGGTCTGTGCGGAGACCGGTCTGGGATGGGTGAATTACATTCTGGAAGGCTGTGACCACGAGTGGGAGCGGCGACACCTGTGGACGGAAGGGATTGTAACGCGTCCAAGCGAACTCTTCCGGCGGCAGATCTATGTCGACTTCTGGTATGAGTCAGCCGGCATTCAGCAGCGCCATAACATTGGTATCGAGAATATTATGTGGGAGTCGGACTATCCGCACTCGACGTCCACCTATCCTGAATCCTGGCAGTTCGTCAACCGCACGCTAGCTGGTGTGCCGGAGGATGAGAAAAAGCAGCTACTCTATGGCAATGCCATGCGCGTATACGGTTTGTAATGTCGGTGGTATGCGAGACGGTTGCATAAGGCCTTCACCCCCTCCCTAACCCTCCCCCGTCGCGGGGGAGGAGATACGCTGGAGCCCTGGAAATACACTTTGTGCCGGACATATTAGCCCTCTCCCGCGGGGAAGGGCGCCCGTTAAGCTGGGCGCCCTCTGCCCACGCAGTGGCAGGGAGAGGGAGTGGGAAAGCACCTTCTGGAGTACGGAGAGCATGCTGTGGAACTGAAGTATGGACTTATCAGTGCAGACGACCACGTCCAGGAGCATCCTGAGGTCTGGACCCAGCGCCTGTCGCGGACGCAATGGGGTGATCGGATTCCCCATATCGCTACCCAGCCTGACGGTACCGAGTGTTGGATGGTCGATGGTGCGAAGCTCCCCATGAGCGGTGTGGCTTCTGCCGGCGCGGCGATGAGTGATAGAACGCGTGAACCGCAGCGTTGGTCGGAGGTCCCCAAAGTGGCCTATGACACCACGGCGCGCTTGCAGGCGATGGATGTCGACGGCGTGGATGCCAGCGTGTTGTATCCCACGGTAGCCGGACTGGCCGGGGAAACGTTTGGACGGCTTACCGACCCAGAGCTCGAACTCGCCTGCGTCCAGGCGTATAACGATTGGCTCATCGAGGAGTGGGCGCACACGAGCTCACGCTTTATCCCCCAATGTATTGTGCCCATCTTCCCCGTTGAGGCAACGGTCCAGGAGATCCAACGCGCCGTCAAGAAGGGTCACAAGGGTATCATCTTTCCTGCCATCCCGATGCACTTGCGCGATGTGCCCCACATCAACGAGCCGGTATACGACCCATTGTGGGCGACCTGTCAGGACTTAGCCGTCCCCGTATGCTTCCATGCCGGCTCCAGTACACGCGTGCAGTTTCCGGCATACAAGGACCTGTCGTCTGGGCTGGCGGCGGCGCTCTCGGCCCTGACGCGCCCGGTGAGTAGTGTCCAGGTGGTCGCCAATTTTCTCTACTCGCGTATCTTGATGCGCTACCCTACGCTCAAGGTGGTATTTGCCGAAAGCTCACTGGCCTGGGGGGCGTATGAGCTGGAAACCGCGGATCATCAGTTCGAGCGCCAGCGCCTGCACCTCGAAGGGTACGACATGAAGCCATCGGAGATGTTCCACCGACAGTGTTACATGACAGGCTGGTATGATCGGTCAGCTATTGAAGCCCGCCAGTATCTCGGCGTCGACAATATCCTGTGGGAAACGAACTTCCCCCAGGCCACCTCAACGTGGCCAACGACTCGCGACCGTATCGCCCAGAGTTTTCAGGGCGTCCCGGAGGACGAACGCGCCAAAATGCTGTGGGGGAACGCCGCACAGCTCTATAAGCTCTAAGTACTTTGAGGAAGTTGACATGGAGATCTGGACCGACAGCCAGCTGGCAGCGATACACAAGATGCTCAACCCGCGCGCTCTCGCCGTGATCGGCGCGACCCCGCGTCTGCAGTACGGCGGCCGTTTCCTGGCCGCAGCGCTCAAGGCCAAGGACCGGGTCCGGGTCTACGCCGTGAACCCGCGTTATGACGAGATCATGGGGATACCATCCTACGCCAGCGTCACAGATCTCCCAGAGGCCCCTGACCTGGTCGGCATCGTTGTGCCATACCACCAGGTGCTACCCACCCTACAGGAGTGTCATCGTAAGGGCGTAGGCGCTGCCATTGTCATTTCGGCCGGGTTCGCAGAACGGGGTGTCGAGGACCGGCGTGACCTGCAAAGCCAGCTCGGCGCCTTTGCCCGGGAGTCCGGCTTGCGCCTGAGTGGTCCTAACTGCCTTGGCCTGGCAAACGTCAAAGATGATATCTGGGCGACATCATCGTCACGCGGTGCCGATGGCCTCACAGGTCCTGTAGGCCTGATCTGCCAGAGCGGCGCTACCGCGTTCGGTCCCTTCTTAGTCCGTGCTGTGGACAACGGCATTGGCTTCAGCTACATCATCTCCACGGGGAATGAAGCCGATTTGGATTTTTCGGACTTTGCACGCTATTTACTGGACGACCCCACGACCAGAGTGATCGCCGGTTTCGTCGAAGGTTTTAAGGATGCTGGCAAATTCCTCGAGGTAGCGAGGCTGGCGGCGGAACGCGGCAAACCTATTGTCATGATTAAGATTGGCCGTTCTGAGCTTGGCGCGCGTGCGGCACGTTCCCACACTGCAGCGCTCACAGGGTCCGATGCTCTTTATGAGGCGATCTTCAAACAGTATGGGGTGGTGCGGGTGCAGAGCTACGATGAGCTCCTGGCAGTCTCACACCTCCTGGCTCACACGCCAAAACCCAGTCAGCCCGGCATTGCGGTGGTGTCCCATTCGGGAGGTATCAGCTCGCTCACGGCCGATATGTGCGGCCAGGCTGGCCTTGACCTGCCCCCGCTCAGC
>Ga0075431_100007517_pt1 | contig 10848 bp, 8 predicted proteins | sample RhiMetdeltSRZDD5_FD_75297 | JGI IMG/M metagenome (GOLD analysis project Ga0075431, IMG submission 75297) | Populus rhizosphere microbial communities from Tennessee, USA - Rhizosphere MetaG P. deltoides SRZDD5 | ecosystem: Host-associated > Plants > Roots > Rhizosphere > Soil | place: USA...
GGTTTAGTTTCAACAACCTGCATATCACTCAGCGCGCATTTGACCTCTATGGCCGTGGTCGAGCCTGGCAACTGCTGTACAGTGGGGCTGCCCTCGTCACAGCTGACGAGAAGAGACGTACCGCCGACGCCCGGAAGTTGCGCCGACCCCGCCGCCGTGGTTCCAACCAGTGGAAAGAAACTCGCTAACAGAGCCCCGCACAGGAATGCGATTACGAATATCGTGACTCTGAACACCCCCCACACCATGAACCCTCACCTCCACATAAACAAGGGGCAATGATCTGGCCATAGTAGGGTGGACGCTAACTTGCTTAAATGCCAGAGGGTTTACAGCCGATTGCTTCGTAGACCCACGACTTACGTGATCTGGTAAATGTCACGGCCGGGGAAAAATTCCCATATACTGAAAATATGAGCAAGACAAAGGTCCTCATCGTCGACGACGAACCCGCAATTCGCGAAGTCTTGGAAATGATCCTCCAGGAATGGGGCTACGACGTTCGCTTGGCAGTTGACGGCGCCGAAGCGAAACAAATGGTCGAGATCTACGGACCCGACGTTGTGATTTCGGACGTCGTGATGCCGCAGCTCTCCGGCCTCGATCTTCTACGCGCCCTGAAAGCCGGCGACCCGAATCGTCCCGTCATTCTTGTGACGGCGCACGCCAGCATCGATCTGGCAGTTGAATCGATGAAGCAAGGAGCCCAGGACTTCATCACGAAGCCCATGGACTATCCCAAGCTACGCTCGATTCTCAAAGCAGCCGAGGGCGACATCGAGCTGCGACAAACGTCGCGTAAGCTGACGTCTGCTCTGGAACAAGGTTCTGGTTTTGCGGAATTCGTCGGCACCAGCAAAGCAATGCGTGAGGTCTACGACCTCATTCAGAGTTTAAGTTCCACGGACGCTTCGGCCCTCATCACAGGCGAAAGCGGAACGGGCAAGGAACTGGCGGCGCGCACCATTCACCGAATGAGTTCGCGCGCCAACGGTCCGTTTATCGCGGTGAACTCCGCCGCGATTCCCGAAAGTCTGATCGAAAGCGAAGTATTCGGTCATGAAAAGGGCGCTTTCACCGGCGCTGTCGGAATCCGTCAAGGCTGCTTTGAACTCGCAGATGGCGGGACCTTGTTTCTTGATGAAATCGGCGAGATGCCCGCGGCACTTCAGCCAAAGCTACTTCGCGTTCTCGAGGACGGGAAGGTTCGCCGTCTGGGCGGCAAACAGGAATTCGAGTTCAATGTTCGCGTCATCGCGGCAACAAACCAGGAACCGCGAAACGCGATCGCTGAAGGACGGTTGCGTGAAGACCTCTATTACCGGTTGACTGTTTTCACAATCACGCTTCCTCCGCTTCGCGACCGCAAGGAAGACATTCCGCTACTTGCACAACACTTCATCGGCGAATTCGATCGGAAGCACAACGCGCAGGTCGCAGCGCTTCGCGACGATGCGATGGACATGCTGATGACCTACGGCTGGCCGGGCAATGTGCGTGAATTTCGAAATGTGATGGAGCGTGCAGTCATTCTGGCGAAAGGCGAATGGATTGAGTCGTTCCATCTTCCACCGTATCTAAGAGGCAATGGAGTCGAGATCTCAACGAAGATCGTGCTTCCGGTCGGCATCACAGCCGCCGAAGCCGAGCGAGAGCTGATCCTCAAAACACTGGAGCGCACGAATCACAATAAGGCGGAAGCGGCGCGACAACTCGGGCTCGATGTGAAGACGATCCGCAATAAACTGAAGGCGTACAAAATCGAAGACTAAGGTTTCCGGTTAATCATGAGAACTGCTAGCCGAATTATCGCGTGGTATGGGGTTCTCATCGTACCCATGATTGTTGTCCTGTTTGCGCAGGTCTCATGGTTTTCCGGCACGGTGGCGGTTGTCGCGCTGGTTGTGATTTCGCTGGTCGCACATCGACGAATCACCGCGATTACGCAAGAAAACCGCCGCCTCCAGGAGCGGGCCGTCGGCCTCGACCAGATGAAGAAACACTTCATCTCGCATGTGTCGCACGAACTGAAGGCGCCTCTGGCATCGATGCAAGAGACCACGCACCTCGTCCTCGAACGGATCCCCGGACCGCTCACGGAAAAACAAGAGCGGCTGCTCCAACTCAACTTGCAAAGTGGCAAACGCCTGGCAACGATGATCGGCAATCTGCTCGATTTATCGAGATTGGAAGCCGGGGTTGTCGATTATGAAATGCAGCTGCAGGATGTCGGAGAGATTGCGCAGAGCGTCATTGTCGAACTTGGCCCGCAGGCAATCGACAAGGGGCTACGATTCCTCACCGACATCCCGAGCGAACCGCTCATGACCGTTTGCGATCCGAATCGCATCGTTCAGATCCTGCAAAACCTTCTGGAGAACGCCATGCGTTTTTCTCCACGAAATGGTTTTGTCAGCCTTCACATGAGTCCGGTGAAGAATCCGCCGGCGCCGGCGTCACGCCTGGCGAGTTCGACAAACGGATACATCATGCTGGCGATATCCGACACGGGGCCGGGGATCGAAGACACGCATAAGGAAGGTGTGTTCCGAACGTTTTATCCGGTGCGACAGGGTAAGAAGGCTCCCGGACAAAGTCTAGGATTGGGTCTCGCCATTTGCAGAGCGCTCGTCGAAGCGCATAACGGCGCGATTTGGCTTGAAGACAATCCCACCGGCGGCAGCGTGTTCTTTATCGTCTTGCCTCGCGCTCCCGAAGGAACGATGACTATGCCTCGCGCCTCGTAGTTAAGACATCATTTTCAAATCGCGATCATAGGAGATTGCACGAATCCGCATTGTAGGTAGGAAATTGGAGATTCCAAGATTTTCATGTGGGGATCATGTCTGTTGGTTCGACGTTTCCCCAGATGAAAATCTTGGAATCTCCAATTTCCTACCTACAATGCGGATTCGTGCAATCTCCTATGATCGCGATTTGAAATAATGTCATTAAGACCCCGGGGTGCGCCAAACCCAGAAAGCGGTTTGATGCCCGATCGTGTGCACCACTTTGATTTCGAGGTTGCCGTGTCTCGTCAGTTCGTCTAGAGATTTGTCCTCAGCGATGCACAGCAAGCGATCACGATCGGCGGTTAATTGCGAAAGCTCTTCGGGAGAGCCCACACCCTTTGCGTTGTTGTAACGATAGAATTGCATTCCGTACTCCATCCAACGCGACGGCTTATACATAAATACAACTTCACCGGTCGGGACGATCTGCTCGAGCGCCTGCTCCCACGGCCTCATCGTGTCGGTTTTGTCGAAACGCGCAAAAACAAAGTTCGTCGCCATTAGAACGATCGCCACGATAGTCGTCACATTGAACGCAGCCAGGTACCTCGGCGTCAGAAATAACGCGATGATCGCGAGCAGTGTCGCCAGCCCAAGAGCAACCACGGCGATCAAGGCGCCGCTGACATGCGGATCGACATTCAACATCGGGCCATAGAAACCAAATCCAACACCGATGAATGCCATCGTTCCCGCTTCGATGTACACCGCGACTCGGAAGGCGCGTGACGAAGGGCACAACAACTCTTTCGCGCACAGCAGTGCAATCGGCGGGACCATCGGCAGGATGTACCCCGGTAACTTCGAACCCGCTAAGGAGAAGAAAACGAACGGAACAATCGTCCACCACGCGAGCAATTGTTCGTTGCGAGCAAATTGCCGTCGAAGCGCCGGAATCAACAAGAATGTCCACGGAAATGTCAGGAAGAGCAGGACCGGAAGGTAAAAGTAGAACGGCCGCTGATGCCCGTGAATGGTGGATGTGAACCTTTCAAAGTTGTGATTGATGATGAAAATCCGAACGAACTCGTAACCATTCGCCCATGTGCAGGCGATGTACCAGGGTAATGCGACGGCAAGCGCAATAAGGATTCCCTCCGGATGCCACGATCGCCACTCGCGCCAGGTGCCGCGCAGCCACAAAAAGCCAACGAGTGAAGCGGCGGGCAAAACAAACGCGACCGGCCCTTTTGCCAGCACTCCTAAGCCGAGAGACGCGTAGAAGAGATAAAACCACCACCGGCGTGACGGCTGAGTCGCATTCTCACCGACGAGGAGAAACACGAGGGCGGCGGTGAGACACGCAGTGAGCGGCATGTCCATCGAGGCGGCTCGCGCGAATGTCAGGAATCCCACAGACGACGCCATTACCAGGGCGGCGGCGAAACCGACCGCGCGATCCCACAATCGGCGGCCGCACCAATACACGAGGAACACGCATATTGCCGCAGCGATCGCCGAAGGAAAGCGCGCGGCAAACTCGTTCACGCCGAACAGCGCGTAAGATGCCGCAACGCCCCAATACATGAGCGGCGGTTTTTCGAACCATGGTTCGCCGTGCAGGCGCGGCGTAACGTAGTCGCCGCGCTCGAACATCTCGCGCGCGACTGCGGCGTACCGTGGTTCGTCGGGACCAAGCATTCCGATGTCGCCGAGCCTGTAAAAGAAAAGGAAGTAACAAACGGCGGCGAGCACCAACAGAATGACGTGGTTAATGTAGGGTTGCCATCGTCGATTCATGCTTCAGAAAGTATGTGAAAATAGCACGGATGCGCGGGGGCCTGAAAGAGCTCGTCGAATTTACACTCGCTTACACGTTGCTCAAGATCTACGGTTTGATGCCGCGTCCGCTTGCGCGGCCGGCTGCTCAAGCCTTCGCGTGGTGCGGTTTTCATCTCGCTCGCCGGCAGCGGCGGGCGGGCATGCGCAATCTCGAACTGGCCTTTCCCGAAAAGTCCGAGCAAGAACGCCTTCAGATTCTGCGCGGCTGCTTTCAAAATATCGGCCGGCTGCTTGTGGAATTCAGTCACTTCCCTCAATTGACCCGTGAAAATATTTCAAGATACGTCCTCGTCGATGGATTCGAGAATTACGCCGAAGCGGTTCGCCGTGGCCGCGGCGTCATTTACCTCACCGGTCACTTAGGCGCCTGGGAACTTGGCTCCTTCTCTCAATCGATTTTCGGTTATCCGCTGAAGTTTGTGGTTCGGCCGATTGCGAATTCGCGAGTCGAAGAATTAATCTCTCACTATCGGACGCTCGGTGGAAACGCCCCGATCCATCGCCGCAACGCCGGTCGCGAAATATTGCAAGCGCTGCGGCGGAACGAAGCCGTCGGCATCCTGTTCGATCAAAACACAACTCGATCCGAAGGAGTGTTCGCGGATTTCTTTGGCGTACCCGCCGCCACAACCCCAGCCATAGCGACGTTCGCTTTACGCACCGGTGCCGCCGTCGTTCCTGCGTTCCTGTTATGGGATGCGAGCTTGAAGAAGCAGCGTCTGACTTTCGCACCTGCGGTCGAACTGGTCGAAACCGGCGACAGGGCACGAGACATCGTCGAGAACACAAAGCGATTCAACCAAGTGTTGGAGTGCTTCGTCAGAAAATACCCCGAGCAGTGGTTATGGATTCATCGACGTTGGAAAACCCGACCGGAAGGAGAGAAAGACATCTACTGAGATTAAGAGTTGGTAAAAAAGAAGGGATCCGACAAATTCTTAATTCTTAAATCCTAATTCTTATCCGATTAGGATTTAAGAATTAAGAATTTGTCGGATCCCTCCCTTGCTTTTAGCGAATTGGTCCGTACGCCATTTGCTCGAGGCGAGCGATTCTCTGTTCCATCGGCGGGTGCGTGCTGAACAGACTAACGATACCGCCCCCACGAAGCGGGTTGACGATGAACATGTGAGCGGTCGCCGGATTGGCATCCAGCGGAACGCGCTGCGATCCCATTTGCAGCTTTTTCAATGCACTTGCCAGCGCCATCGGATTACCTGAAATCCGCGCCCCCGTGGCATCTGCCTGGAACTCGCGCGAACGTGAAATTGCCATTTGCACCAGCGCCGCCGCAATCGGAGCCAGGATCATCATCGCAATTGCACTGATCATATTGCCTGGTCCTTCGTTATCGTCGCGCCGGCCGTAGCCACCAAACATCATTCCCCATTGAGCCATATTTGCAATCATGCTGATTGCTCCCGCGATCGTTGCAGCAATTGTCCCGATGAGGATGTCGCGGTTCATGACGTGACTCAACTCGTGAGCCATTACCCCCATCAGTTCGTCCCGGTTCAGCAGGCGCAGAATCCCTTCTGTCGCCGCCACCGCAGCGTGCTTCGGATTTCGACCCGTTGCGAACGCGTTTGGAGCGTCCGAAGGAATCACGTAAACCTTCGGCATGGGCAGATTCGAGCGCATCGCGAGATCGCGCGTGATTCCGTACAGCACTGGCGCTTCGGCTTCGGTAACTTCTCGCGCGTTGTACATGCGCAAGACAATTTTGTCGCTGAACCAATAACTGACGAGGTTCATGACCGAAGCGAAGATGAATGCCATGATCATTCCCTGGCGTCCGCCGAGTGCACCGCCGACAAAAACCAGCAGTACGGTTAGGACAACCATGAGAGCGATCGTCTTGGTAGTGTTCATACCCCTCCTTACTTGCAATTCTATGTCAACCGAGGCTCCGCGCAAGTAACTCCACAGGATGAAGGACTTCCAGTTTCACGCCCGCTCGTTCGGCACCATACCTGAATTGGAACATGCAGCCGGGATTCCCGGTAGCCAGAACATCGACTTTGGCGGCGATGATCTTTTCCATCTTTCGTCGCAGAATCTCCATGGACAGTTCGGTCTGCGTTATGTTGTAGATGCCGGCACTGCCGCAACACTGGTCGGCGCCCTCAATTTCTACGAACTGAATGCCGGGAATCGCCTTTAACAACCGGCGAGGTTCCGAGCGAATTCCTTGCGCATGCATCAGATGGCAGGGATCGTCGTAGCCGACCCGCGCTTCAAACGGGATTTTTAGACGGTCGGCAATGCGAGTCGACACCAGGAATTCGGATATGTCTTTGATTTTATTGGAGAAATCGTCGGCGCCATCGACGAGGAGCGGGTATTCCTTCAACATCGCGCCGCAACCTGCGGCGTTGATAATAATCGCGTCCAGCTCGGCCAGCGGGAAGGCGCGCAGATTCTTCTGTGCCATCTGCTTTGCCGTCCGTCGTAACCCGGCGTGATTGGCCAAAGCACCGCAACAGATTTGGTCTCCTGGGACAAGGACGTCGTAACCGGCTGCGGTCAACAGTCGGACCGTGGATCGATTCACGGAGCCCAGCATGGAGTTCATGACGCAACCGGTAAACAGCGCGACCGTTCCGAGCCGCTTCCCTTCTGCGCGATGATGCGAGTCCAGCGTGACGCCACTTTCCACTTCCAGCTTCGGCATTAGCGCTTCGGCTGTTGCCATCGACGGCGACATGTTCTTGAGCAGATTTGTCGAGCGGACGAATCCCTGTAAACCAGACTGTTGGTACAGTTCCAGCATTCGCGCAGCAATCGCAAACCGCCGCGGATACGGAAATACTTTTTGCAGCGTGAATCGCGTGGCCCAATTTGCGGGTCGATCCTCGATGATCCGGCCGCGCATCTCTTCCATCATGTGCCCGAACTGCACACCGGATGGACAAGCGGTCTCACATGCGCGGCAATCGAGGCAGCGAAACATGTGCTCCTGGAAAGAATCGGTGATCTTCGCCCGGCCTTCGTCGAAGGCGCGCATCAGATAAATCCGTCCGCGCGGCGAGTCCATCTCACTCCCCAACACGCGGTATGTCGGACAGGACGGCAGACAGAGACCGCAGTGGACGCAATCGAGATAAAGCGGGTTTTCAGCCTTCTTTTGAACCGTCATTCTTTCACCGCTCTTTCGGCCCCGCGTTCACCATCCACGTGCCGTCCCGGGCTCAGGCGGCCTTCGGGATCGAATGCCGTCTTCATCCTTCGCATCAATTCGTACTCCGCATCGTTAAGCCCAAAAGTCGCAACCTGTCGCCGCAAACCGAGAGGCGCTCGTTCGATCACCGCCCGATGGTTCTTTCGGGTCCTTGTGACATCCGCGGCGGACGACACGCTCACAAAGACGACGCCGTTCAACGCGTGTGCGATCCATGACGATGGACGGCAATCCTTGATCACCTCGGGCATGGCTGACGGCAATCCCACCACCTTGAGGACAATCGGGCCGAGCGTGCCGTACCGAACGCGCAACGACTCCCATGCATTCGCCTCGTCAGCATTTTCAAAAACTTTCCAGTCGCCTGCAGGAAGATTCCTGAGTTGCCAATCCACGGCCTTCGGTTGGTCGCCAAAGCGGAGCCAAAGCTCATGCTCGGGCCCAGCCCATTCGCAGGCGACGGGCTGCAGTGGACCGGTCCGGATCGCGCTGAGAGCCTGGTGGACTTTCTCCTCGTTCTCAAACTGCGCGACGGCTGTGGCGGTCTTTCCGTATTTCGCGCGAACCTTTAAACTGACCTCGGCGATGATCGCCAATGAACCGATCGAGCCTGTATAAAGCTTTGCCAGGTCGTAACCTGTGACGTTCTTCACCACACGGCCGCCCGTCTTCGAAATCCTTCCGCTTGCCTCGACCACCTTCATGCCGATGATCCAATCGCGTATTGTTCCCGCCGCGCGAAAAGGTCCCTGCGCATTTGCTGCCGCGATGCCGCCGATAGTGGCAGCGGGACCGTTCCATGGATCGAGCGGGACAAACTGGTTGTTATCGGCCAGAGTCTTGGCGAGCGTTTGCAGCGTCACGCCGGCTTCGACGTGAATGGTAAGGTCGGCGGGAACGTACTCGGTAATTCGATTCAGTTTGGTCAGGTTGATTGCTGAATCAAACCGCTGCAGCGGATTTCCGAAGTGCTGTTGCGTGCCGGCGCCGACGGCCACAACGCTGCCGGCCGAAGTCATGACTTCGGAAAGCTCTTCGATCGAACCCGGCTGCAGAACACGCGCCGGTGACAGTCCATCAATGGTCAATGGGATGTTCCTCGCAAAACCGCATCCACACGCTTTGCGATCTCAGCCGTGCTGGTGACCGTTTGTTTTCCGATCTCAGTGCATGAGCGGCGGGTTGGAAAAATCTTGGAGGGATTCAGCAAACCTTCGGGATTGAAAACATCCTTTACGCGCAGCATCGTGTCCATGTCGGAATCTGAAAAGACCATACCCATGTAGTCTTTCTTTTCGCATCCGATGCCATGCTCGCCACTGAGCGAGCCACCGACAGCGACACACAGCTTCAGGATCTCTTCTCCCATTGCAAAGATGCGATCGACCTGATCCGGCCGGCGGCTGTCGAACAGAATCAATGGATGGAGATTGCCGTCGCCGGCGTGGAACACGTTGGCGACAGGCAGTTGGTACCGTGCGGCAATTCGATCGATCTCGAGCAGGACTTCGGGAAGTCGCGTCCGCGGAATGACGGCGTCCATAACGAGCATGTCGGGACTGATGCGTCCCATCGCACCGAACGCGCCCTTTCTTCCGAGCCATAATCGTGCCCGCTCTTCATCGTCTTTGGCGACACGAACATCGTAGGCGCCGTTGTTGCGGCAGATTTGGACGATCTCATCGGCAGTCTGCTCGAGACCATCGCGAAACCCATCAACCTCGATCAATGCGACAGCCACGGCATCGCGTGGATAACCGGCTTTGTAGACCGACGCCTCTACTGCTTCGATCGTCTTCGCATCGACGAACTCGAGGGCCGCTGGCACGATGCCGGCGGCAATAACATCCGAAACGGTCTGACTGCATTCTTCGATCGAGTGATACGCAGCGATCAGCGTTTTGACCGCTTGCGGTTTGGGCAGCAGACGGACGGTAATCTCAGTAACGATCGCGAACGTGCCTTCAGATCCCACAATGGCGCCAACGAGATCGGTGCCGATCGGCTCACCTGCTGGATTACCCAGTCTGACGATCGTGCCGTCCGTAAGAACCGCTTCGATGGCGAGAATATGATTCGTCGTCATCCCATACTTCAGGCAGTGAGGCCCTCCTGCGTTCTCGGCAACGTTGCCGCCAATGCTGCAAGCGGACTGACTCGAAGGATCGGGAGCGTAGTAAAGACCGTGAGGCGCGGCCGCCTGAGAGATATGCAGATTCACCACGCCGGGCTGGACCACGGCGATACGATTCTCGACATCGATCTTCAGGATTTGGTTCATGCGCTGAAGCTCGATGATGATGCCGCCGTTTATCGCCATGGCGCCACCGCTCAGGCCTGTGCCCGAACCGCGAGGAAGAAAGGGGATCCGATACTCGTTGGCGAGTTTCACGACCGCCGCGACCTGTGTCGTGTTCGTCGCGAAAACGACGACATCCGGCTTGTTCCTGAAGAGCGTGAGCGCGTCGCACTCGTAGACCAAAAGCTCAGTTTCATCAGCGACGACAAACTCGTCGCCGACAATTTTCTTCAACGCCTGGATGATTTCCGGTTGCACGATCGTTACCGCGAACTCTTCAATTTTTGGATCTGGTCTTTGACAGCGGATATTTCAGGGAAGTTCGGATTCGTTTCAACGAGCTTTTCCCATGCTTGCAGCGCAGCCCGAGGATTGTTCTTCCCATGCAATTGAACGACGCCCATGTTGAATAAGGCCTGCCCATGCGTCGGGTTCTTCGCCAGCACTTTATTCAGCTCGGTGATCGCTTCATCGTATTTGTTCAGATAGAAGAGCATCGTTCCGAGATCGGTGCGGACATCCAGGTCCTCGCCCCGAATGGCCAGCGCTTTCTTGTACAGCCCTTCGGCGTCGGCGTAGTTTCTTTGATCGTAATGGATGTTGCCTAGCTGGACGAGCGCATCGTAGTCGTTCGGGTTGGCTTTGATTCGCCCCTGGAGCTGCTGAACTTGCGCCATGTCCACCGGTGGTGGCGGCGGTCCCTGCGGTGCGGCGCCCTGTGAACCCGGAACGGTAATGCGCAAAGGAGTCGCGCTAACGATCTGCGGCTCCCGATACTTGGTCCAGTAGTAAAG
>Ga0075431_100007519_pt1 | contig 10847 bp, 11 predicted proteins | sample RhiMetdeltSRZDD5_FD_75297 | JGI IMG/M metagenome (GOLD analysis project Ga0075431, IMG submission 75297) | Populus rhizosphere microbial communities from Tennessee, USA - Rhizosphere MetaG P. deltoides SRZDD5 | ecosystem: Host-associated > Plants > Roots > Rhizosphere > Soil | place: USA...
CTAGGCGGCTTTGGCCTTCGCCGGGCCGGCCTTGCCGATCAGCTCGCGCAGCACGTAGGGCAGGATGCCGCCGTGCTTGTAGTAGTCGACCTCGATCGCGGTGTCGATGCGTGATTTCACCGTGATGGTTTTTTCGCTGCCGTCGGCAGACCTGATTTTCAGCTGCAGGTCCTGCTGCGGGCGGATCTCGTCCAGGCCCAGGACGTCGATGGTCTCGTCGCCCTTGAGGCCGAGTGACTGCGCCGAGTCGCTGCCGCTGAACTGCAGCGGCAGCACGCCCATGCCAACGAGGTTGGAACGGTGGATGCGCTCGAAGCTGCGCGCGATCACCGCCTTGACGCCGAGGAGCTGCGTGCCCTTCGCCGCCCAGTCGCGCGATGAGCCGGTGCCGTATTCCTCGCCGCCGAACACCACCGTCGGCATGCCGTCGGCGATGTAGCGCATGGCAGCGTCATAGATCGGCATCTTTTCGCCCTTGTACAGGCTCACGCCGCCTTCGGTCCCGGGCAGCATGAGGTTCTTGATGCGCACGTTGGCGAAGGTGCCGCGCATCATCACTTCGTGGTTGCCGCGGCGCGCGCCGTAGCTGTTGAAGTCGGCCACCGCGACGTCGTGCTCCTGCAGGTAGATGCCGGCGGGGGAGGTGGGCTTGATCGAGCCGGCGGGCGAGATGTGGTCGGTGGTGACCGAGTCGCCGAAGACACCGAGGATCTTCGCTCCGCGCACCGCGCCGGGCTTGCCCGGCGTCATGGCGAAATCGGCAAAGAACGGCGGCTCGGCGATGTAGGTGGACTTGGGCCAACTGTAGACCTGCCCGGTGGGCGCCGACACCTTCTTCCACAGCGGGTTCGTATTTCCCAGATCGCTATACAAACGCCTGAACGTCGGCGCATCCATCGCCAGCTTCATCAGCGCCAGGATTTCCTCGCGCTCCGGCCAGATGTGGCCGATATACACGTCCTCGCCGTTCTTCCCCTTGCCCAGCGGCTGGGTCTTGAAGTCGACGAGCATCGAGCCGGCGATGGCATAGGCCACCACCAGCGGCGGCGAAGCGAGGAAGTTGGCGCGCAGGTTGGGATGGATGCGGGCCTCGAAATTCCGGTTGCCGGACAGGACCGCGGCGCATACCAGGTCGTTCTTGACGATCGCCTCCTCGATCGGCTGCGCCAGCGGGCCGGCGTTGCCGATGCAGGTGGTGCAGCCGTAGCCGGCGAGGAAGAAACCGAGCTTTTCCAGGTAGGGCAGCAGGCCCGCCTTGGTCAGGTACTCGGTGACGACGCGCGATCCCGGTGCGAGCGAAGTTTTTATATGGGGTTTGACACGCAAACCCAGTTCAACGGCTTTCTTCGCCAGCAGCCCGGCGGCGAGCAGCACGCCGGGGTTGGAGGTATTGGTGCAGGAGGTGATGGCGGCGATCAGCACGTCGCCGTTCCTGATTTCAATTCCGTCGAAGGTCTTGTAGGCCCTGGTCAGGTCCTCGGGCTTCTTCGCGAACCCGTTCTGGGGAATGGGTTTTGAAAAAAGGTCGGTGAAGGTCGCCTTCACTTTCTCCAGGTTGATGCGGTCCTGCGGGCGCTTCGGGCCGGCGAGCGAGGGCATCACGCTGGCGAGGTCGAGCTGCAGCGTCTGGCTGTAGTCGATCTGTCCCGTCTTGGGAATGCCGAACATGCCCTGCGCCTTGAAATAGGCCTCGAGGGCGGCGATCTCGGCGTCGGTGCGCCCGGTGCCGCGGAAATACTCGATGGTCTTGGCGTCGACCGGGAAGAAGCCCATGGTGGCGCCGTACTCGGGCGCCATGTTGCCGATCGTCGCCCGGTCGGTGACGGAGAGCGAAGCGGTGCCCTCGCCGAAGAACTCGACGAACTTGCCGACCACCTTGGCCTTGCGCAGCATCTCGGTGACGGTGAGGACGAGGTCCGTCGCGGTGCAGGCCGGGTGCAGCTTGTTTTTCAGCTCGACGCCAACGACATCCGGCGTGAGGAAATAGACCGGCTGGCCGAGCATGCCGGCCTCGGCCTCGATGCCGCCGCAGCCCCAGCCGACCACGCCGATGCCGTTGATCATCGTCGTATGGCTGTCGGTGCCGACCAGCGTGTCGGGGTAGCAGACGCCGTCCTTCGACTTGTGCACGCCGCGCGCCAGATACTCGAGGTTCACCTGGTGCACGATGCCGATGCCCGGCGGCACGACCTTGAAGGTGTCGAAGGCCTGCATGCCCCACTTCATGAACTGGTAGCGCTCCTCGTTGCGCTTGAATTCCAGCTTCATGTTGAGGTCGAGCGCGTTCTTGTTGCCGTAGTGGTCGATCTGCACCGAGTGGTCGACCACCAGGTCGACCGGCACCAGCGGCTCGATCACTTTCGGGTCCTTGCCCAGCTTCGCCGCCACGCCGCGCATCGCCGCCAGGTCGACGAGCAGCGGCACGCCGGTGAAGTCCTGCAGCACGATGCGCGCCAGCACGAACGGAATCTCCTCGGTGCGCGGCGCATTCGGCTTCCAGTTCGCCAGCTCCTTCACGTGCGCCTCGGTGACTTTCTTGCCGTCGCAGTTGCGCAGCACCGACTCGAGCACGATGCGGATGGAAACCGGCAGGCGCTCCAGTTTCAGATTCAATTTCTTTGCAAGAACGGGAAGCGAGTAGAACTTGCCGTGGCTGAATGGCTGCAATGTGTCGTACAAGTTATGCGGCATGGGTGTTTCCCCCGTCGTTCAGCCAGAGCGCTTCCGGGCTGCAAGGCTCATAGGATTGAAGAAGCTTCATCAGGCGCGCGCGTTCCTCGAGCAGCGCGGGCAGGTGCTCGTCGCAGCGGGCGATCGGGCCCGGGTAGTGGCGGATTTCTTCCGAAAGCGCGGCGATGCGCCGCTCGAGCTCGAGTCTCATCGGGTCACCATCAGGTCGACGAATTCACGCACCGGCGTGCGTTGCAGCCGCTCGGCATCCATGCACAGGTCGAGGATAGCCTTCTGCTGCGGCGGCGGGAAGCGGCGCGCGAGGTTGGTCTTGAACTTCTCCACCAGGATCGGCATGCCTTCCTTGCGTCGGCGCTTGTGGCCGAGCGGGTATTCGACCACCACCTCGGGGAGCTTGCTGCCGTCCTTGAACTCGACGGTAAGCGCATTGGCGATCGAGCGCTTCTTCGGGTCGTGGTAGTCGCGGCTGAAGCGCTTGTCTTCGGCGCAAATGATTTTGTTTCTCAAAGAATCGATTCTGGGATCGCTCGCGACGCTGTCCTCATAGTCCGCAGCGGTGAGGCGGCCGAAGAGGAGGGGCACCGCCACCATGTACTGGATGCAGTGGTCGCGGTCGGCGGGGTTCGCCAGCGGCCCCTTTTTGTCGATGATGCGGATCGCCGCCTCCTGGGTACGGATCCTGATTGTTTTGATGTCGGGAATTCGATTCCTGACCTGAGGATGCAGCTGCATGGCAGCTTCGGCCGCTGTCTGCGCGTGGAACTCGGCGGGGAAGGAGATCTTGAACAGCACCTGCTCCATGACGTAGGTGCCGAAGGGCCGCTGGAACTTGAACGGCTTGCCCTTGAACAGCACGTCGTAGAAGCCCCAGGTCTTGGCCGTGAGCACCGAGGGATAGCCCATCTCGCCGGTCTGCGAAATGAGCGCGAGGCGCACCGCGCGCGAGGTGCCGTCGCCCGCCGCCCAGCTCTTGCGCGAGCCGGTGTTCGGCGCGTGGCGGTAGGTGCGCAAACTCTGGCCATCCACCCAGGCTTGGGAGAGGGCATTTATTGTCTGGTCGTAGGAAAGCTTCAATAGGCTCGAAACGACAGCGGTGGAAGCGACCTTCACCAGCACCACGTGGTCGAGACCGACGCGGTTGAAGCTGTTCTCGAGCGCGAGCACGCCCTGGATCTCATGCGCCTTGATCATGGCGGTGAGCACGTCGCGGACGGAAATCTCCTTTCCGTTGCGCGACAGCCAGTCGGCCGTCATGAGAATGCCGCCCAGGTTGTCGGAGGGATGGCCCCACTCGGCGGCGAGCCAGGTGTCGTTGAAGTCGAGCCAGCGGATCATGGCGCCGAGGTTGAAGGCGGCCTGCACCGGATCGAGCTGGTAGGCGGTTCCCGGGACCTTGGCTCCGTTTGGTACCACGGTGCCGGGGGTGATAGGGCCGAGGAGCTTGGTGCACGCCGGGTAACCCAGCGCCTCGAAGCCGCAGCCGAGCGTGTCCATCAGGCAGTAGCGCGCGGTGTCATACGCTTCCGCGCTCTTCACCTGGTAGTCGAGCGCGTAGTCGGCGATCCTGGTCAGCACCGCGTCCGGCTTGGGCCGGACGTTGGAGATATGCGCGGACATTCAGAAGATCGTCGGCAGAAGCTGCAGCTTGTGCAGTTCCTCGATGAACTCCCAGATCGCGTAGGCCCAGAGAAACCACATGGCATCGAGGATTCCCCTGCGGATGTGGGGCGGATACGCGACGATGGTTGGCGGCTCGCGGTAGAGCGTCCAGTCGGGAACCCAGCGCGGCACCGCCGTGCAGTAGGCGAGATAGCGCTCGCCGAACTCGCGCGCGAGCCTCGCCTCCTCACGCACGATGACCGCAGGGTAGAACGCGCAAAACAGCAGTGCGAGCAGGGCCGCCAGCAAAGGTTGCTCGACGGCGAAGCCGAAACCCAGGGCACCGAGGAAGTTGCCGACGTAGAGCGGGTTGCGCACCACGGAGTAGGGGCCCTGTATCGCCAGCTCTCCGTTCTTGGTGCCGCCGATGAAGACCAGGCACCAGATGCGCCACAGCGCCGCAGCGACCAGCAGGGCATAGCCGAGAAGCTCGGACAGCTCCGCCGGCCAGCCGCTCAGGGCTTTGGGGGGAGGGACGAAAAGCACGAACAGCAGCAGCGCCGCAAGCCCGACGCGCGACCAGGCGATGCGATGAACGGCGAAATGGTGGGTGATCGCGCTCATTCCTTGTCGTCCTCCGGGGCCACGAAGGTCCCCTCGTTGCCGCCGGCCTTGGGCGAATGGCCCATCGGCGGCAGCGGGGCGCGCTCGGCCGGCGTCTTGTCCCACCAGGCGGCGCGGCCGATTCTCTGCGACTCGATCTCCTCGGGGTGCTTCTTCAGGAACTCCCGCATGAACTTGGTGAGCTCGGACTCGTACATCAACGTTGCTCCAGAGGAATCCATTTCAGGTTTTCGGGGCCGGTGTAGTTGGCGCTTGGCCTGATGATCTTGCCGTCGGCGCGCTGCTCGATGACGTGCGCCGACCAGCCGCTGGTGCGCGAGAGCACGAACAGCGGCGTGAAGTGCAGCGTCGGCACGCCCATCTTGCTGTAGGAAACGGCGCTGTACCAGTCGAGATTGGCGAACATCTTCTTTTCCGCCCACATCACCGACTCGACACGCTCGGCGATCTGGTATTGGGTCATGTCGCCCGCAGCTCTGGACAGGCGATCGGCCACCGCCTTGATCACCTTGTTGCGCGGGTCGCCGGTGGTGTAGACCGGGTGGCCGAAGCCGATGACGATCTCCTTGCGCGCCATTCGATCGCGGATGTCCTTCTCGGCTTCATCCGCATTGCCATATCTTTTTTGAATTTCATCGGACACCTCGTTGGCACCCCCGTGCTTGGGGCCGCGCAGCGCGCCGATGCCTGCCGTGATGGCCGAGTAAATGTCCGAGCCGGTGCCGGCGACGACGCGGCAGGTGAAGGTGCTGGCGTTGAACTCGTGCTCGGCGTAGAGGATGAGCGAGGTGTGCATCGCCCGCACCCATTCGGCGGAAGGCTTTTTGCCGTGCAGCAGATGGAGGTAATGGCCGCCGATCGAGTCGTCGTCGGTGTCGGTCTCGATCCTCTTGCCGGACTTGTGGAAATGAAACCAGTACAGGAGCGCGCCGCCCAGGCAAGCCATCAGGCGGTCGGCGATGGCGCGCGCGCCCTCGGCGCCGTGGCCTTCCGCCTCCGGCTCGAGCGCCCCGAGCGCCGACACCGCGGTGCGCATCACATCCATTGCATGCGCGCCTTGCGGAATGTTCTCCAGCACCGCTTTCAATGCTTTCGGCAACCCTCTTTTTCCCCGGAGGGACTTCTTGTAGGCGGCAAGCTCCTGCCGCGTCGGCAGCTTCTCGTGCACCAGCAGGTACGCCACCTCCTCGAACTCGGCCTTGTCGGCGAAGTCGAGGATGTCGTAGCCGCGGTAGTGCAGGTCGTTGCCCATGCGGCCGACGGTGCACAGCGCCGTGTTGCCGGCGGGCACCCCCGACAGCGCGACCGACTTCTTCGGCTTAACGGCGGAAGAGCTCATCCAGTTTCTTCTCGTAGGCGTGGTAGTCGATGATGTCGTAGAGCTCTTCTCGCGTCTGCATCTCGCCGATCAGCTTCTTCTGCGTGCCTTCCTTGCGCACCGTCTCGTAGACCTTGAGCGCCGCCTTGTTCATGGCGCGGAAGGCGGTGAGGGGGTAGAGCACGATGGCAACGCCGGCCGAGCGCAGCTCGTCCACCGTGTAGAGGGGGGATTTGCCGAACTCGGTGATGTTGGCGAGGATCGGCACCTTTACCGCGTCGGCGACCTTGCGGTACATGGGCAGATCCGTGATCGCCTCCGGGAAGATCATGTCGGCGCCGGCCTCGCGATAAGCCACCAGGCGCTCGATGCATTTTTCCAGCCCTTCGTTCGCCAGGGCATCGCTGCGGGCCATGATGACGAAGCTGTCGTCGGTGCGCGCGTCGACCGCGGCTTTCACGCGGTCCACCATCTCCTGCTTCGACACCAGCTCCTTGCCGGGCCGGTGGCCGCAGCGCTTGGCGCCGACCTGGTCCTCGATGTGCATGGCGGCGGCGCCGAACTTGATCAGCGCGCGCGTGGTGCGCGCGACGTTGAAGGCGCTCGCGCCGAAGCCGGTGTCGACATCGACCAGCAGCGGCAGGTCGCACACGTCGGTGATCCGGCGGATGTCGGTGAGCACGTCATCGAGGCCGGAGATGGCGAGATCGGGCATGCCGAGCGAGCCGGAGGCGACCCCTGCCCCCGAGAGGTAGATCGCGCGGTAGCCGACCTTCTTCGCCATCAACGCGTGGTTGGCGTTGATCGCGCCGACGACCTGGAGGGGCTTTTCCTCTTTGAGCGCCTTGCGGAACTTCTCGCCCGCCGTCATAGCAGGTGCTTCACCCCGTCGCGCTCCTCCTGCAGCTCCTTCAGGGTAGCGTCAATGCGCTTGCGGCTGAACTCGCTGACCTCGACGCCCTTGACGATCTGGTAGCCGCCGCCACGGCAGGTGACCGGGTAGCCGAAGATGACGCCCTCGGGGATGCCGTAGCTGCCGTCGGAGGGGATGCCCATCGTCACCCAGTCGCCGTCGCGGCTGCCGTGCACCCAGTCGCGCACGTGGTCGATCGCCGCGTTGGCGGCGCTCGCCGCCGAGGACAGGCCGCGCGCGTCGATGATCGCCGCGCCGCGTTTCTGCACCGTCGGGATGAACGTGCTTTCGAGCCAGGCCTGGTCGTTGATCAGCGGCCATACCTTCTTGCCGCCGACCTCGGCCTGGAACAGGTCCGGATACTGGGTGGCAGAGTGGTTCCCCCAGATCGTTACTTTCTTCACCTCTCGCACCTCGACTTTCACTTTTTGTGCGATTTGAGAAGAAGCCCGGTTGTGGTCGAGGCGCATCATGCCGGTGAACTGCGTCGGCTTGAGGCTGGGCGCGTTCTTCATGGCGATGAGGCAGTTGGTGTTGGCGGGGTTGCCGACCACCAGCACCTTGACGTCGCGCGCGGCGACCTTGTCGAGCGCCTTGCCCTGCGGGCCGAAGATCTTGCCGTTGGCTTCTAACAAATCCTTGCGCTCCATACCCGGGCCGCGCGGCCGCGCGCCGACCAGCAGCGCGACGCTGACGTCCTTGAAAGCTGCCATCGGGTCGGACGCCGGCACCATGCCGTGCAGCAGGGGAAAGGCGCAGTCGTCGAGCTCCATCATCACGCCCTTGAGCGCCTTCTGCGCCTTCTCGTCCGGGATTTCCAGCATGTGCAGGATCACCGGCTGGTCCTTGCCCAGCATCTCGCCGCTCGCGATGCGGAACAGCAGCGAGTAGCCGATCTGGCCGGCAGCGCCGGTGACGGCGACGCGTACGGGGGACTTGGGCATCGGTTGCTCCGCGATTGGGGTCGCTTTTGATTCTACAGCAGGGCATTGCTGCGCCGCGGCTATAATCCTTTGAACCTCCAATGCCCAGCGTCGCCGCGAGAAAGCCACGTCCGAAGTACCTGAGTCTTCGCGCGCTGCTGTTCGAGATCCGGCTGCCCCTTCCCGGCTGGGTGTCGATCCTGCATCGCATTTCGGGTGCGCTGCTCGTCTTTCCGTTCGCCGCCTGGCTGCTGTTCATGCTCGACGCGAGCCTGAACTCGGAAGCGGGCTTCGACAAGGTCAAGGCCTATCTCGCGCTGCCGCCGGTCAAGCTCGGCGTGCTGTTGTTCATCTGGGCCTGGTGCCATCACTTCTGCGCCGGTATCCGCTTCCTGCTCCTCGACATCAACAAGGGCATCGAGCTGAAGCAGGCGCGCATCTCGAGCTTTTTCGTGCTGGTGATCAGTCTCGGCCTGACGGCGTGGTTCGGAGCGAAGCTGTGGTGAACCGCATCGTCGTCGGGGCGCACTACGGCACGCGCGACTGGCTCGCGCAGCGCATCACCGCCGTGGTGATGGCGGCCTATACGTTGATCCTGCTTTTTGTATTCCTGATAACCCCGGCCTTCAGTTACGGCGCCTGGCGGGAGCTTTTCGCTTCCGGCTGGATGCGCGTCGGCACGCTGCTGTTCGCGTTCAGCCTCGCCTGGCATGCCTGGGTGGGTGTGCGCGACATCCTGATGGACTACATTAAGCACGACGGCCTGAGGCTGGCGCTGCAGGTCGTCACCCTCCTGCTCCTCGCCGGCTACCTGGGATGGACCATCCAGGTGCTCTGGCGATGATCCCGGTGCGCAAATTCGACGCCATCGTGGTGGGGGCCGGGGGCTCCGGCATGCGCGCCTCGCTCGAGCTGGCGCGCGCCAATCTCAAGGTGGCGGTGCTGACCAAGGTATTTCCGACGCGCTCGCACACCGTGGCGGCGCAGGGCGGCATCGCCGCGCCGCTCGCCAATTCGGCCGAGGACAACTGGCACTGGCACATGTACGACACGGTCAAGGGCTCCGACTACCTCGGCGACCAGGACGCCATCGAGTACATGTGCCGGCGCGCGATCGAGGTGGTGGTGGAGCTCGAGCACATGGGCATGCCCTTCGACCGCCTGGAGAGCGGCCGTATCTACCAGCGGCCGTTCGGCGGCCACACACAGAGCTACGGCAGCCCCAAGATGGCGATGCGGGCGTGTGCGGCGGCCGACCGCACCGGCCACGCCATGCTGCACACCCTCTACCAGCAGAACGTGCGCGCCAATACCCAGTTCTTCGTCGAATGGATGGCGCTCGACCTCGTGCGCGACCCGCAGGATGGCGCGGTCGTCGGCGTGGTTGCGCTGGAAATGGAAACCGGCGAGGTGTCGATTTTCCAGGCGAAGGCGACGCTGCTGGCCACCGGCGGCTCCGGGCGCATGTTCTTCAGCTCGACCAACGCGTTCATCAACACGGGCGACGGCCTGGGCATGGCGGCGCGCGCCGGGCTGCCGCTGGAGGACATGGAGTTCTACCAGTTCCATCCCACCGGGGTCTATGGCGCCGGCGTGCTGATCACCGAAGGAGTGCGCGGCGAGGGCGGTTACCTGCTCAACAAGAACGGCGAGCGCTTCATGGAGCGCTACGCGCCGAACGCCAAGGACCTGGCGAGCCGCGACGTGGTGTCGCGCGCCATGACCACCGAGATCAAGGAAGGCCGCGGCTGCGGCGAGCACGCCGACCACGTGCTGCTCAAGCTCGACCACCTTGGCGCCGAGGTCATCAACCTGCGCCTGCCAGGCATCCGCGAGATCGCCATCAAGTTCGCCAACGTGGATCCGATCCGCGAGCCGATCCCCGTGGTGCCGACCGCGCATTACCAGATGGGTGGCGTGCCGACCAACTATATGGGGCAGGTGGTCGCGCCGGAGGGCGCAAGCAAGGAGGCGATCGTGCCGGGCCTGTATGCCGCCGGGGAGTGCTCCTGCGTTTCGGTGCACGGCGGCAACCGCCTCGGCTGCAACTCGCTGCTCGACCTCGTCGTGTTCGGCAAGTCCTCGGGCGAGCAGATGCTGAAGGACATGCGCGCGCTGCCGATGCCGCACCGCAACCTGCCGAAGGACGCCGGCGAAGCCACGCGCTCGAGGATCGGGCGGCTGGACGGCGCGAAGAGCGGGGAGCGCGTCGCCGACGTGCTCAACGACCTGCGCCGCTCGATGCAGGCGCACTGCGGGGTATTTCGCTTCCCCGAGGATCTGGTCGAGGGGGTTGAAAAAATAAAAACCATTGCGGAAAGGGCCGGGCGGACCTTCATCGCGGACAAGTCGAAGGTGTTCAACACCGCCCGGATAGAAGCCCTGGAGCTGGAGAACCTGGTCGAGACGGCGATGGCGACGGCGGTATCGGCCGAGGCGCGAAAGGAAAGCCGCGGCGCGCACACGCGCAGCGACTTCCCCAACCGCGACGACAAGAGCTGGATGAAGCACACGCTGTGGTTCAAGGAGGGCAATCGCCTCGATTACAAGCCCGTGCACCTGAAGGCGCTGACGGTGGAGACGTTCGAACCGAAGGTGAGAACCTACTGATGAAGCTCAATATCTATCGCTACGATCCGGACCGGGACGCCGAGCCCCGCATGCAGTCCTACGAGGTGGCCCTCGACCAGACCGACCGCATGCTGCTCGACGCGCTGGTGAAGGCCAAGGCGCAGGACGACTCGCTCACCTTCCGCCGCTCCTGCCGGGAGGGGGTCTG
>Ga0075431_100007522_pt1 | contig 10845 bp, 10 predicted proteins | sample RhiMetdeltSRZDD5_FD_75297 | JGI IMG/M metagenome (GOLD analysis project Ga0075431, IMG submission 75297) | Populus rhizosphere microbial communities from Tennessee, USA - Rhizosphere MetaG P. deltoides SRZDD5 | ecosystem: Host-associated > Plants > Roots > Rhizosphere > Soil | place: USA...
GTGTGCGGCATTCCCGGCGCCGGTACTCCGCGGAGGCGACAGCCGGCCGCCGAGCAGATCGTCGGCCTCGAGATCGACGATCTCAGGCACCGCGCCTGCGGTCTGTGGAGCGGGCGCGCCAGAGGTAGGCGGTGGCTAGCGCAGCGCGCACGGCTGCTCCTGGCCCAGGGTGACCTCGCCGCGGCTGTCCGGTGGACCGCGGAGCGCGGCCTTCAGGCGGACGACCATCCGCGCACGGGACCTCGGCCTCCTCAGCTGACCATCGCCGCTGAGACCGCATCTACGCCCGTCATGGTCATCGGAACGGTCAGGCAACGCGTCGCTCAGGCTCTACCGGCCGAGCCGCCCGCTTGCGGGTGTGACTGCTTCCTCCAGCGCCGCGGTCAGAGCTCGCCGGATGTCACCTCTGAGTCCTGCCCGCCGGAGCCGCTCGACCCACGCAGCGTCGATGTCGGCTACCTCCGACCGCGCTCGTTCCACCGCTCGCTTGCCGGAGGGCGTCAGCACAACAAGCCGCGCCCGGCGATCCACCGGATCCGGTCTCCGGTCGAGGTACCCGAGATCCACCAGCGCGGCGACCAGTTCGCCCATCGACTGATGCGTCATGCCCGCTCGCGCGGCCAACTCTGTGAGTCGAGTGCCGCGCGGATCGAGGTTGTAGAACACAGGGTGATGGGCGGCCGTGATGTCGCTGAACCCGGCCGCCTGCAGCCTGCCGACTAGTTCCTCCACGATCAGCTGCGTGATCCGCCGCAGCTGGCCCACCAACGGCAGTGCACGCTCGTCCACAACTTCACCTCTCGACATTGCGCAGGTTGCCTGCCTATTATGTGCAGGTAACCTGCAGGTTAGCGAAGGATGTGAGTCGATGCGCAGAGCGCACGCCGCCGCCGGCAGCGCCGTCTTCTTCGTGCTGGTCCCTGGAACGGTTGCCGGCCTCGTCCCGTGGCTGATCACCCGCTGGACGATTCACTCCGGCACCGTCGAACGCGTCGGCGGCGCGGTCGTAGTGGTCGCCGGCCTGGTGCCGCTGGTCGCCGCCTTCATCGAGTTCGCGCGATGCGGTGGAACACCTGCCCCAGCTACCCCGACGCAGCGACTCGTCGTCAGCGGCTTCAACCGTTACGTCCGGAACCCCATGTACGTCGGCGTGGTTACCGCCATCGCAGGACAGGCTCTGTTGTTCGGCAACCTGGCCCTCATTGCGTACGCCGCGGCTGTATGGCTCACCACAGCGGCCTTCGTCCGCCTCTACGAAGAGCCGACCCTTTCGCGCCGATTCGGTTCCGCCTATGAGTCCTATCGCCGTGCGGTCCGCGCCTGGCTCCCGCGTCTCCACCCCTACGACCCGGCTGGGCAGCCCTGACGACACCGGGCCACTGACGAGTTCAGTCGGGTGGGATCAGCTCGATGGCGTGTACGGCCGCCGCCAACGTGGCGTCGCCGGCCACATCGAGTGCGGTGTCGGCGAACTTGATCACGTGCGGGTCGCCGTGGGCCGTCGCTCGCGCCATCACCTCATGCGGGTCGAGCCCGTCGCCCAGTGGCGCCGGCCATGCGTCGGCCGGTGCGTACGCCGCGGTCACCGCCGCTGTGGCTGCCCAGGCCGCTTCCAGGCTGGGCTGCCACAGTGTGGACGGAAGGAACGGAAGTGTGCGTAGCACCGCATTCGGCGCGGTAGCGGCGTGCACCATCATGATCGGATTGCCATGGCCGCGGGTGCCGTACTGCAGCACCGCCGCGGCGACGATGGCCGTGAGGCGTTCCGGGCTGGATCCGTTGCCCGGGACCGCGCCCGCGGCGTCGGCCCACCGGTCGGTCGTCGCCAGCTGGGCCAGCCGGTTGCGTATGCCGAATCTCTGGTCGGCGACACGGGGTACCGCATCGAGCGCGGTGCGCGGGTCGGTCGCCCGGTACAGGCCCCGGCCAGCCGGTGCCAGCGGCTGCCATCGTGCTGCCCAGTAGGCAAGACCATGCGCCAGCTCGACCACACGGGGCGTCGTCACCTGTTCCGACAGCGCGCGTACGGCGTGGCCGACCCGGATCACGCCATGCGTTGCGCCGGCGGCGATTCCCGGCAGCAGACGTGGCCACCAGGTAGCCAGCATGGTCTGCCAGTCCCCGTCAGCGGCCTGGCGTTCGAAGTAGTCGATCCAGTCGCCGGCACGCACCGGGTCACCAAGCGGATCGCGCCACGCTTCGTCGTCGATCGGGTCGATGCCACGTGGGCGTGGCTCCAGCAGATCGGCATACGCGTCGATCCAGCGGTGCACGTGCCGGCCGTCGCCGCGGCGGGTCAGAGCTTCGGCGGCCATCGGGGCATGGTTCGAGAGCCAGCCGTCACGCTCCGGCCCGGTGTCGCGCAGGCGGTCGTATGCCTCGTCGAGATAGTCGCCCGGAGTCATACGTACATGGTTCACGCTCAGATGGACTTGAGGTCAACAGTTGCATCAGGCGACGTACTTCGGTGGTCCAGCGCCAGTGACATAACCAAGGGCGCGGAAGGTGCATCAAGGGAGGTATCAACCTGACCACGGGGAGGACATCTCATGGTGTATCGGCTTACCGCGTTGGCGGCGGCTTGTGTGCTGACGGGCGGTACCGCCGCCACCGCGCGGGCCGCCCTACCGAGTAGCGTCGCTGACTGCCTGTCGGACGCGACGGTCGTGGTCCCGCGTTACGAACCCGCCACGAACGGGTACTTCGATACGGATCCGCTCGCGCTGACGCCGACGATGACGCGATACGGGATCATGACCACCGATACCTGCTTCGACGAGACGCCGGTCGTGACGGTGCAGCGGCCGGACGGCACAGGCAGTCACGATGTCGCACTGGACCGGACCTTCGACCAGGCCGGCGGGCCGTTCCACCACTATGCATACGACAAGTTGACCTATGCGACGGGGACCGGCCCGTGGCGGATCAGCCGGATCAAGGCCGGTTCGGCCTCGGCGACGCTGACGAAGCCGGTGTCGTTCACTATCAAGCGGGCCTCGACGGTGACCCTTTCGGTCAGGCCGGCGACGCCGAGCAGCGCGGCCGTCGCCAGCGGCACGGTGAAGTACTGGACCTACCAGAGCGTGGAGGCACCGGTGCCGGGCCGGCGAGTGAACATCCGCCGAGGCGTAGCGGGCGGGAAGCACTGGATCGTCGCGAACGCCGTCACCGACCGGAACGGCCGCTTCGCCGTGCGGCTGCCGGCCGGTCCTCCCGGCTGGGACCACGCGGAGGTCGCCAGCACGTCCACGCTGGGCTGGGATATCAGCCCGTCCGTGCTGCGCCGGAACCCGACGTACCTCACTGGTATCGCCGCACCGACGACCGCGACCGTGATCCGGCCCGGAACCAAGATGTCGACATTCGGGCACCTGAAGGTGGCCACCAACGCGGGCCGCTGGATTGCCGCAGCCGGGCAGCGCGTCGTGGTCCAGACCCGGCCCAAAGCGGACCCATCGACGGGCTACACGACCGTCGCCACCGCGACGACCAGTGGCACCGGCTACTACTACACGAACTGGAACGCCACGGTCGATGCGGACGTACGGGTCGCCTTCCTGTCGCCGTACCAGACCATCAACTCGACGTACCGCTGGCTCCGAGCTGTCGACGTGCAGTAGTCCGCGGCAGCGTCTGTCGGCTGCAGACCGGCGTGGACCCTTCTGCTGCGCCTCCCAGGCGCGCACAATACGAATCGGGATGGCGCGCGGGGGTGCGCGCGCAGGGACGATTTCGTGGGGGGCAACATGAGGCGTTTCGGACTTCTGACCCGTTGGCGCGGACTGACCGGTACGGCGGTGGCGATGATGCTGGTCAGCGCGCTCGTGACACAGGTGGGGCCCGACCGGGCAGCGGCTTCGACGTTGCCCGCCGGGTTCCGCGACTCGGTGGTGCTGAGCGGACTGACCAACCCGACGGTGCTGCAGTTCGCATCCGACGGGCGGATCTTCGTCGGCCAGAAGAACGGCGTGATCAAGGTCTTCGACAGCCTCACCGACACGACCCCGGTCACCGTCGCAGACCTCTCGGGACCGGTCCACGACTTCTGGGATCGCGGCCTGCTCGGTCTCGCGCTGTCGCCGAACTTCCCGGCGGACCCGTACGTCTACGTGCTCTACGCGTACGACGCCCCGATCGGCGGCACGCCACCGACATGGGGCGACGGCTGCCCCACACCGCCCGGCCCGACCACCGATGGCTGCCTGGTGTCGGCGCGTCTTTCGCGCCTGCAGATCAGCGGTGATGTCATGACCGGGAGCGAACAGGTGCTCATCAACGACTGGTGCCAGCAGTACCCCAGTCACTCGATCGGAACGCTGCTGTTCGGCCGCGACGGGTACCTGTACGTCAGCGGTGGAGATGGCGCCAGTTTCAACAACGTCGACTACGGGCAGTACGGCGCGAACTACCCCGGCGGCCTGGCGAATCCCTGCGGTGACCCGCCCGGTGCGGTCGGCACGCCGTTGTCTCCACCCGGGGCGCAGGGTGGCGCGTTACGGAGCCAGAGCGTACGGCGTACCGGCGGTCCGGCGACCCTCGACGGTGCGATCCTGCGGATCGACCCGGCCACCGGTGCGGGTGTGCCCGGGAACCCGTTCTACTCGTCATCGGACGCGAACGCGCGGCGAATCGTCGCCTACGGGCTGCGCAACCCGTTCCGGATGACCCAGCGTCCGGGTACCGACGAGCTGTGGGTCGGTGATGTCGGCTGGAACACCTGGGAGGAGATCCACCGCGTGGTGTCGCCGGCGAGTGCGACCGCGTCGAACTTCGGCTGGCCATGCTACGAGGGAGCGTCGCCGCAGGCCGGTTACCAGGGCGCCGGCCTCAGCCAGTGCTCGTCGCTGTACTCGACGCCCGGCTCGGTCGTCGCGCCGTACTACGCGTACAACCACAGCGCCTGCGTGGTGAGCTATCCCGGTTGCCGCACCGGCGGCTCGTCGATCACGGGCGTCGCGTTCTACCAGGGTGGGTCGTATCCGTCGGAGTACAACGGTGCCCTGTTCTTTGCCGACCACAGCCGCAACGAGATCTGGGCGATGCTCCCCGGCACGAACGGGTTGCCCGATCCGGCCAGGCGGTTGTCGTTCGTGGGCGTCGATGCGAGCGGCGGGGCTGCCGGGCATCCGGTCGACCTGAAGATCGGGCCCGGCGGCGATCTGTTCTACGTCGACATGGAGAGCGGTGCCGTCCACCGCATCACGTACACGGCAGCCAACCAGCCGCCGACGGCGGTGATCGCGGCGACCCCGACCGACGGACCTGTCCCGCTGACAGTCAGCTTCACCAGCACCGGATCGTCCGACCCGGAGGGTAGGCCGCTGAGCTACACGTGGGATCTCAACGGCGACGGCACATTCGGCGATGCGACAGGCCCGACGGCGTCATACACCTACACGGCGGCGGGCGTTTACCGGCCGAGTCTGCGAGTCACCGACGACCAAGGCGCGAGCGACACCGACACGCTCACCGTCACGGCTGGCAACACCGCGCCGACCGCGGTGATCGACTCGCCGGCATCGAGCCTGAAATGGCAGGTCGGCAGCGCGATCACCTTCTCCGGGCATGCGACCGACACGCAGGACGGGACGCTGCCGGCCTCGGCGCTGACCTGGTCGCTCATCATGCATCACTGCGTCACGCCGGCCGACTGCCATGAGCACTTGATCCAGACAGTGAACGGTGTCTCGGGTGGGTTGTTCACCGCCCCGGACCACGCGTACCCATGCTGGCTCGAACTGCGGCTGACCTCGACCGACTCAGGCGGACTGGCCTCGACGACGAGCGTCCGGCTGGACCCGCAGACGGTCGTGCTCACGTTCAGAACCAACCCCGGCGGTCTTGTCCTCAGCAATCTGGTGGTGAACGAGGCACCGCGCACCACGCCGTTCTCCGTGACGGTGGTCGTCGGCTCGGCGAACTCGGTGAGTGCCCCGTCACCACAGACGTTCAAGAAGTTCGAGTACTTCTTCACCTCGTGGTCCGACGGCGGCCCACAAAGTCACACCATCACCGCGCCGGCGGTCAACACCACCTACACCGCGACCTACCGCAAACGCTGACACCACAAGCGTCGCCGAAACCCGCCGGGCGGCCTCGGCCACCAAGAGGCTTGCCCGGTGGGGCACGCTCCACCTGAACCCGTCCGGGTTTTGAGGCGCGCCGGCTGGCTACGTACCGGCTCGGGGTCGTGTCGGAGGCTGTGGTCCGGATCCGCTGATGTGTCGGTCTGGCATGGGGCCTGGGCGGCTCTTCTTCTTCACCAGCCCACTGTGCTCGGCCGCGCTCTGCCGGTCAGCGACCAGGAATCGGGCCAGCCTGGTTCGTTGTCGCTCCAGGAGTGTGACCTGCCCGTGGACGTCGCGCTGCGGTATGGGTGTTGGGTGTTCGTGCAGGCCGGCTTGTCGCCGGCGGCGGTCGTCGGCGTCGAGGTGTCGGTGGATCTCGGTGTAGCCGCCGTCGGGTGATCGGATGATGATGCCGGTCTCGATGCCGTGGTGCATGACTTCGCGCTCGTTGTGCTGTAGCGCGACGCAGAGGCGTCTGGTGATGACGAACCCGATGATGGGGCCGAGAATGATCAGGACCTGGAATCCGTGCAGCACTGTCTCGATGGTGAGATGGAAGCGAACGGCGATGGTGTCGGCGCTCGCGGCCGCCCAAAGGACGCCGTAGTAGGTCATGCCCGCTACGCCGATGCCGGTGCGCGCCGGGTTGTTGCGGGGTCGTTCGAGATCGTGGTGGTTGCCGCGGTCCGCGGTGATCCAGGCTTCGAGGTATGGGTACGCGGCAACGATCACGAAGAACGCCGAGCCGGCGATCACCGGGAGCAGCACAGCGGGGGTCCAGGTCTTGCCGAGCCAGACGAACTCCCAGTCCGGCGGCACCAGGCGCAGCGCCCCGTCGAGGAAGGCGAGGTACCACTCTGGGCCCGCGCCGGCGGAGGCGTTCGCGGGGTCTGCCGGGCCGTACAGCCAGATCGGATTGATGGTGAGGGTCGCGGCCATCAGCACCAGGATCCCTGTGACGACGAGAAAGAGCCCACTGCTTGTCACGGCGAAGGCCGGCAGCCCGTGGCGGACGTTGCCGGCCGTGTGGCCGGGAGGGGCGTGCCGAGCGGCGCTGCGGGTGCGGGCGAGGCGCCTGTTCACGATGAACAGGCTCAGGAGCACCGTCGGCAGGACGAAGGCGTGCAGCACGTAGGACAGGGTGATGATGTGCCCAGGGAACGATCCACCGAACAGCAGGAACGACAGCCAGGTCCCGATGACCGGGGTCGAGCGCACGGCTCCGTCGAAGATCACCAGACTGGTGCCGGAGAGCATGTCGTCGGGAAGCACCGCCCCGGTGAAGCCCGCCGCCATCATCACGACCAGGATGAGGACTGCGATCACCCAGTTCACCCGCCGCGGCCTGCGGAAGGCTCCCGTGAAGAACAAGCGCAGCAGGTGCAGCATCATCGCCGCCACCATCACGAGAGTTCCCCAGTGATGGACCTGGCGTATCAGCAGCCCGCCGCGGATCTCGAACGAGATGGCCATCGTGGATGCCAGCGCACGAGACATCTGCGTGCCCGTGAGGGGTAGGTACGAGCCGTGGTAGGTGACCTGCTTGGTCGACGGATCGTAGAAGAACATCAGGAACACGCCGCTGAGCATCACCACGATGAAGCTGTGCAGAGCGATCTGGCCAAGCAAGACCGACCACCGGTCGCGAAACAGCCTGCCGCGTATGTCAGCGAGCAGGCCGTGCGCTCCCGATCGCTCATCACCGTCACGTGCGAGACGGCTCGCCCACCGCGGGAGGGCCCTCTCTGACGATCGCACTTGGTCGCCTCCTCACTCATCGTTGTCCTGTTGCTAGGACGCGCTGCGGGCCGAGAATGTGACATCGCCGTGCCTGACCGATGAGCGACGTGCATCACATTCGAGCCGCCGCGGTCACATCCGGCCTGGCCGTTCGGTCAATACGGCGTAACCACATGAACGGCAAGGAGATCGCTGTGGACGCCGCCATGGCGCTGACGACCTCCGTTGGTCGCAGCTACCGAAGTGCGGCCACGCTGCGGTCCGCTGCACCCTGACTGAGGCCGAGCCCTCGGCTGACCCTCCCCTAAGGCGAATTGCGGGTGTTCTACGCACTCTTCCCGATGTCGCGGCACCGGCCTTAGAGCGAGGCTGGACCGTATCGAACCGAACCGATCGATAGGAGGACAGCATGCACCCGCTGTTCGAGGAACTCTTCATCAACACCGATGACGCCGAGCTGCAGGACGAGCAACGGCGCCGTGCGCGCAGGACCAGGCGGAACCGGTCGCGGATGCTCATGACTGTCCGCTCCCGCAGAAGTGCACCCATGCCACGAGGTTCGTCCGGGTGACAGCGCCAGCCACTTGCGTGTCATACCTGACTGACGATCAGCGACGGCCGCCGCAGGACAGTTAGGCCCACGAGATGCGGCGGCGAAGGATTGCCTGTTCGGCGCGATTGGCGGTCAGCTCGAGGGCGCGCTCCCGTTCGGCAGGCCCTACTGATACAACGCGGCCATCCGCTTCATCATCTCCTCGGCACCGACATCCTCGACGTGAGACGCGACGGCCCAGCCGTGACCGAACGGGTCCACAATGTAGCCGTCCCGGTCACCATAGAACTGGTCCTGCGGTGCGCGCCGCACCGTTGCACCCAGCTCGACGGCGCGGGCCACGACTGCGTCCACGTCGTCGACGTAGATGAACTGGAACACCGGGGTGCCCTCCAGGCCACCGCGCGGCGGCGCCGTGGTACCGCGCTGGGGATTGACATCATCGACGATTACGACTGAGTCACCGATCTCGATCTCGGCGTGCGCGACGGTGCCTCCCGGGCCGGGGAACCGCGACCTCTCCGTGGCGCCGAAGACCTCCGCGTAGAACTCCAGCGCCTTCGCGGCGCCTTCGACGACCAGGCAGGGCGTGACGCGACGATACGTATGCGGAATCGGGCTGGGCTTGGCTGCCGAACTCATGATTGACCTTCCTCTCGACGAGACCCACTGCACTACTGACGATCGGGAGACCGCTGAATCGAACAGCCACCGAGAGGACGTTTACGCGCGGCCTCCCATCCGCGGGTTGTGGATTCGGGTCCCACGGGGCCTACATCCAGTGTGGACCGGCATCCTCGTCGGCTGGACAACGGTCGGCTGTGGCCGCGGAGTGACGCTGGGTACGGCCCTCCGGAATCTATGGACATGCGCAGAGCCCCTGAAGCAGGATGAGGGCGCGCGTTGCATGCGAAGGGGGGCCGGGACTGCCGCGCATATCTTGAAACGCCCTGATCAGACAGGGCATGCTCCGATCTAGTGGGGGGAACATGTTTCGTCGCCTATGTGTAGGTGTCTTGACCGCGGGACTAATGGTGATCGCGGCACCGGCGTTCGCGCAGCCGCCGGTGACCGAGACCGTCACCGAGAAGAACGTCGTCGAGACGTTCGTCGACGTCGTACCTACCTGCGAAGGTGGTGGACCGCTGTACAGCGTCACGACCACTGTTAACCGGATCGCTCACATCACCGCGTTCGACGACGGTCGCAGCCACGAGACCTTCACCGACACCGGCACCTTCGCCGCGGTACCGCTGGAGGACCCGAGCCTGCCCAGCTACACCGGCAAGCTCACGATCTGGGGTGGCTTCAACGCCAACGGCAAGGCGGTGAGCGGCACATTCACCTTCAACATCCGCGGGACGGGCTCGGACGGCTCGACGTTCAGCAATCACCTCACCGACCACTTCAACGCGACGCCGAACGGAACGGAGTTCTTCTTCACGCACTGCCACGACTGACGAGGATCCGCGCCGCCCCGCCGAACCTGTACGGATCGGCGGGGCAGGCGCCGAGTGGCGTCCACTCTCTCTAGTGCGGGCGGATCTGATGATGCCAGCTGTGAGCGCCCTGGTCTGCAAGCTCGCGGAGCTCCGCCACCGCTCGGTCCAGGACGCCCGCCGAGCCGAACTGACTGGCTTGCGAGCGCAGTGCCGTCAGGCGCGCGCCGTCAACAGGTCGCTCAACCGCATGAACGACCGCGCGCTGAACCGTGCGATATCGGGCCCGACCGCAGCCGCACCCGGGTCGGCGTCGGCGCAGATCGGCAGCAGCGCGGCGATCTCCATGCGGCCCACCGTCGCGAGGAGTTGGGCGGCGTTGCGGGCTGTGGTCCACAGCTGCGTGGCCTGGCCGGTACGGCGCCATGCCTCGATCAGATATGCGTACCCGTCCGCGGCGCCCGCGACATCGCCGGTGCGGCTGCGTGTGGAGGCGAGCGACACCCGCGCAACGCCCTCCACGAAGCTGCAGCCGACGCGCGAGGCCTCCGCGATCGCGTCGACGTAGTACGGGATCGAGTCCTCGGGCCGGGCCGATGCGCGCAGCTCACCCTCGACGTAGGCGATGAAGGCGCGATGCGAACCGCAGTTCACCATCGATCGTGCGCGGTCCAGCAGCGTGCGAGCCGTGACCAGGTCACCGCCTGTACGCCGAGGCGAGGGCGGCGGAGCCAACGAATGCGCTCTCGTCGCCGGTGGAACCTCGGGCCGCCCGGAGCCAGGTTTCGCGGGCGATCACGAACTCGCCTCGGAAGTGAGCGACGACGCCGAGGACGCTCCACGCCCGATGCAGCGGACCGGACTGTGCGTCGGGTTCGGCCGGGGCGATGGCTTCGTGAGCGCGTCGTTCTGCGGTGTCGAGGTCGCCGGTACCGCCCGCCTGTCGCGTCCGCCACCACCAGCGAAGAGTCGACCAGCCGGTGCAATAGATCGAGCGGATCCCCCGACGCCTCGGACGAGGCGAGCGCCTCGACCGTCGCCAGGT
>Ga0075431_100007528_pt1 | contig 10841 bp, 9 predicted proteins | sample RhiMetdeltSRZDD5_FD_75297 | JGI IMG/M metagenome (GOLD analysis project Ga0075431, IMG submission 75297) | Populus rhizosphere microbial communities from Tennessee, USA - Rhizosphere MetaG P. deltoides SRZDD5 | ecosystem: Host-associated > Plants > Roots > Rhizosphere > Soil | place: USA...
ACGCCCGAGGAGGTCGCGGCGTTCATCAAAGACAAGTCGCCCGATGCCTATCCGCGCCTGGTGGAGCGTCTGCTCGCCTCGCCGCGTTATGGCGAACGCTGGGGACGCCATTGGCTCGACGTGGTGCGCTACGCCGACTCGGGCGGCTACTCGAACGACTTCGAGCGCCCGAACGCCTGGCGCTATCGCGATTACGTGATTCGCAGCTTCCAGCAGGACAAGTCCTACGACCAGTTCATCCGCGAACAGGTCGCAGGCGACGAGATGGACGCAAACAACGGCGAGTTCCTGATTGCCACGGGCTTCCTGCGCGCCGGACCTTGGGAGCACACCGCGATGAGCGTCGAGGCCGTCACGCGGCAGCTCTTCCTGGACGACGTCACGCACGCAACCGCATCGACTTTCCTCGGCCTTACGCTCGGCTGCGCGCGCTGCCACGATCACAAGTTCGATCCGCTCCCCACGCGCGATTACTACCGCTTCCAGGCCGTATTTGCGACGACTGAATTCGCGCGTCCCAAGGTGGAGTTTCTCGCCAGCGAGAACACTGCCGGCATGGAAGCGGGGCGGGCCCACATGCGCCAGGTGATCGCCGAAACACAGCTTCAGGTGGATCGCTTCGACATGAAAAAGAAGGACGTCGATCCGGAAAAGTTCGAAGAGTTCAAGCTCTTCCAGAAGCACATGCAGCTTTACAAGCAATCGGCCGACCGCTTCGAGCCGAAGGCTTTCTGTGTCTCCAGCGGCCCGCGCGACGGTGCGACCGACGGTGGGCCCACGCTTAAGTATCCGAGCCTCACCGATTACAAAGCCCCGCGGATGCATATTCTCACGGGCGGCAACATTCAGTCGCCGGCGGCCGAGGTACAGCCGGGCGTGCTGTCGCTGCTCGCGCGCTACGGCAATTACCCCGAACCCGAGACTCCCACGACTGTCACCGGCCGCCGCCTGGCGCTCGCCCGCTGGATCGCCGACGAGCGAAACCCGTTGACGGCTCGCGTGATGGTGAATCGTATCTGGCAGCATCACTTTGGGGCGGGCATCGCCGCCGATCCGAGTAACTTCGGCAAGATGGGCAAGAAGCCTACCCACCCTGAGTTGCTCGACTGGCTTGCGTCCTACTTCATTGACCATGGCTGGAGCGTGAAAGCCGTGCACCGTGCCATCCTCCTCTCGAAGGCGTATCAAAGCGCGACGCTTGTGCCGCCGCGCCGTCTGGAAGCAGAGGAACTGCGCGATTCGATCCTCGCCGTGTCGGGCGAACTCAGCCTTTCGGTGGGAGGGCCGGGCACCTTCCCGCAGATCAACGACGATGTCGCGCGCCAGCCGCGACACGCCATGGGCTCGCTGCAGCCGCTCTACCGCGCATCGGCCAGGAAGAGCGACCGCCACCGGCGCAGCATCTACTCCTTCCAGCAACGCTCGCTGGTCGACCCGATGATCGAGGTGTTCAACGGGCCGAGCATGGACCTGTCGTGCGAGCGGCGCGAATCGTCGACGATTCCCACGCAGTCCTTCGCGCTGTTTAATGCGCAGTTCGTGAACGATATGGCACTGGCGCTGGCGGCGAGGCTTGAACGCGAAGAGCGGACTCCCGAGGCGCGCATTGAACGGGCATTCCAACTGGCCTTTGCGCGGCCACCCACCGCGGAGGAGTTGCGCATGGTGCTCGCACACTGGCGTGCAATGACGAAACGGCACGCAGCCACGCCGCCACCGGCGAAGCCCCGGCCGCAGCGAGTGGTGCACACGATCATGAGCGAGCTCACCGGTGAGAGGCATCAGTTCACACACCCCGAAGACCCAGCCGAGTTCGAGGCAAACCTCCATTCGTCCGAGGTCAGCGCCGAAGTGCGCGCGATGGCCGACGTGGCGCTGACGCTCTTGAACTCCAACGAGTTTGTCTATGTCTACTAAGCGGCGCGATTTTCTCCTCGGCACGGGCATGGGACTTGGTTCCATCGCGTTCCGCGCGCTTCTCGCACAGGACGCCGCGCGCGCGGGCATCCTCGCCGCCAAGGCCCCACACCATCCCGCCAAGGCCAAGAACTGCATCTTCCTGCTCATGGAAGGCGGCCCCTCGCACATCGACACCTTCGACCCGAAGCCCAAGCTCGACCAGCTTCACATGACGAAGTTCCAGAAGGAACGGAACAAGTTTGAAGCGAACATGAACACGGGCGAGCGCTACTACGTAAAGAGCCCGTTCCAGTTCCGCCGCGCGGGCAAGCTCGGCATCGAAATCAACTCGCGCTTCGAGCACTTCGCGGAAGTCGTCGACGACGTCTGCTTCTACCGCGGCCTAAAGGCCGAAAGCGTGAATCACCCCACGGCGCTCTACCACCTCAACACCGGCACGCAGTTTGGCGGCGACCCGGCCGTTGGCGCGTGGGTGAGCTACGGCCTCGGCACGATGAATGAGAACCTGCCCGCGTTCGTCGTATTGCCTGATGTCGCCTACCCGCAGGGCGGCGCGGCCAACTGGTCCAACGGGTATCTCCCTCCGCATTACCAGGGCACGCCGCTGCGACCGGAAGGCGCGCCGATTCTCGACATGGCGCCGCCGCCCGGCATGACGCCCGAACGCCAGCGCGCCAATCTTGACCTGCTCGGGAAGCTGAACGGCCTGCATCGCTCGCGTCACCCCGAGCACGACGAACTTGCCGCGCGCATGGAGAGCTACGAACTCGCCTTCCGCATGCAAGCCGAGATGCCAGCGGTCGTCGACCTCGCGCGCGAATCGAAGGCGACGCTCGAGATGTACGGTATCGGCGGCGCGAACAAAGAGGTGGACGCCGTCGGCCGCCGCTGCCTGCTCGCGCGGCGCCTGGTGCAATCGGGCGTGCGCTTCGTGCAGACCATCGTCATGGGCTGGGACTCGCACGACTACATCGAGAAGGCCCACGGCGCGCGCATGACCGCCATCGACCGCCCGATCGCCGCGCTGCTCAAGGACCTCAAGCGCACGGGCCTGCTGGACGAAACGCTCGTCGTCTTCGCCGGCGAATTCGGCCGCAGCCCCGACAATGGCATTCGCCGCGGCGGCGAAGCCTGGGGCCGCGACCACAACGCCAACGCCATGACCGTCTGGCTCGCCGGTGGCGGCACGAAACGCGGAGCGATCATCGGCGCGACCGACGAAACCGGCGGCTCGGCCATCGAAGCGGTGCACCCCCTGCGCGACTTTCACGTGACTCTCCTCCACTTACTCGGCCTCGACGACAACAGACTGCGCTACCTGCATGCGGGGAGAGAGAAACAGTTGAGTCAGACGGGCGGTGAGGTGATTAGGGAGTTGGTGGGGTAGAGCCAGATGGCTCGCAACCTGTAACGGCATACGTTACACTCGATTTATAGCGATCAAGAAATTTCGCCACAAGGGGCTCGAACGCTTCTTCACCAACGGCGCGATGTCGGGCATTCAAGCCAAGGATGCCGAGCGGCTTCGGCTGATTCTCGGCCGTCTGAACGTTTCGACGAGCCCGCGCGATATGAATTTGCCCGGCTTGGATCTGCACGAACTGAAAGGCTCTCGCAAGGGCACGTGGGCCGTGAAAGTAAGCGGCAACTGGCGAGTGACCTTCTCCTTCAACGGCGAGGAGATGGAAGACGTCAACTATGAGGACTACCACTGAGGAAACCATGAAAATGCACAACCCACCGCACCCCGGCGAAGTACTCAAGACCTTATGCCTAGAACCGCTCAACGTAACCGTCACGCATGCGGCGCGGTCGCTGGGTGTCAGCCGAAAGACGCTATCGGCGATCCTCAACGGCCGCGCCGGCATCAGCCCGGAGATGGCGGTCCGGCTCTCCGTCGCGCTCGGCACAAGCGCGGAGAGCTGGCTTAACCAGCAACTTCAGTACGACCTCTGGCACGCGGAGAAGAACCGCAAGCGGCTTCGAGTAACGAAACTCACTGCCGCCTGAAACAGGGCGGTCCCCTCAACTGATCTTCCGCAACCTGAGCCCTTTGACGGGATGAGTCAACAGCGTCTCCGCGGCAGCGAGGAACCGGAGCGTGTGCGGCATCCTCGCGTGAAGTTCGAAAGCAGTCTCATCGGTCCACTCCGAGTGGATTGCGAACACGATCGGCTCCCGTACCGACTCAAAGTGCTGGATGGCCAAGCAACCAGCCTCCGCGCGCGATGGTTCGGCGACGCGGAGCATTTCCTCGCGAAACTCCGCTTCCTTTCCCGGCAGCGGTTCAAACCGGACGATGAAGTGAAAAGACAAGTGCCGCCTCCTCTGTCAGCCAGTATGCCAAGGTAATCCCCCCGCGCTATGCTGTTCTTCGCATGACCAGTCTTGTTCAACTACGGCATCCGCGCCAGGGCCGCGCGGTGGCGCTTATCGATGGATCGCGGCTCCGCCTGCTCAAAGGCGCGGACAGCACGTATGCGCTCGCCGAGTCGGCGTTGACGCGCGGCATCGGGCTCATCGCGGCGGCGCATGAGGCGGCGGGCGCGGGCACGCTCTCCTACGACGAAGTGCACGCAGGCGCATCGGAGTGGCGCGTACTTCCAGCGATGGATCATCCGATTGAACCGGCCCGCTGCATGGTCGCCGGAACGGGACTTACGCATCGACAGAGCGCGGCCAACCGCAACGCCATGCATGCCGACCCGACGGCCAAGCCCACCGATTCGATGGTCATGTATCAGTGGGGCGTCGAGGGCGGACGGCCGGCAGCGGGGCAAGCCGGCGCGTCGCCCGAATGGTTTTACAAAGGCACCGGCACGATTCTGCGTGGCCATCTCGATCCGCTCACTGTCCCCAAATTCAGCGAGGACGGCGGCGAAGAGGCCGAAGCCGCGGGCATCTATCTGATCGACGCGACGGGCACTCCAAGGCGTCTCGGATTCGCCGCGGGCAATGAATTCTCCGATCATGTCTTCGAGAAGAAGAACTACCTTTATCTTGCGTCGTCGAAGTTGCGCCAGTGCGCGATTGGGCCGGAACTTGTAGTGGATGCAAACTTTGAAAAGTTGCCGGGCCATGTGACTATTCGGCGGGGCACTGCGGTTCTGTGGGAAAAAGAGCTTCTCACCGGCGGCGACGCCATGTGTCACTCACTCGCAAACATGGAACATCACCATTTCAAATTCGACGCGCACCGCAGACCAGGCGATGTCCACATCCACTTCTTTGGCGCGGGCGCCTTCAGTTTCGGCGAGGGCGTACGTCTGGAAGAGGGAGATGTAATGGAGGTGTCGTTTGAGGGACTGGGACGTCCGCTACGCAATCCTCTCGCGATTCAAGAAGGCAAGGAAACGCTCGTAACCGTAAGCCCGCTGTAGCCGGCCGGCGGCGGCGTAGGGCCTACCAGCCGCGTTCCTGGATCAACTTTCATGCTGACGCGCGCAGGCGCCATCGCGTGCAGGACTTTGAAGACCCCTGGATTATAATTAACCGCTTAACGGACAACCCCATTCATGCCCCGCATCGAGCTGGCCCCCGTCGACTATCTCATTCTGTGCACTTACCTCGTATTCGTGCTCGGAATCGGCTTCGCGCTCAAGCGCTACATGAAATCGAGCGACGATTTTTTCATGTCGGGACGCGCGCTGCCGGCGTGGGTGACGGGTCTCGCGTTTCTGTCGGCAAACCTGGGGGCGCAAGAGGTGATGGGCATGGCGGCGTCGGGCGCGAAGTATGGCATCGCGACGGCGCATTTCTACTGGGTGGGCGCGGTACCGGCGATGGTGTTCGTGGGTGTGTTCATGATGCCGTTCTATTACGGTTCGCGGGCGCGCTCGGTGCCGGAGTACTTGAAGCTGCGCTTCGATGAGAAGACGCGCGGGTTCAACGCGCTGAGCTTTGCCGCGATGACGGTGTTTTCTTCGGGCATCTCGCTCTATGCGATGGGGCTGTTGCTGACAGCGCTGCTGGGGTGGGATTTCAATGCCTGCATCCTGCTGTCGGCGGTGGTTGTGCTGCTGTACATCACGCTGGGCGGGCTGACGTCGGCGATCTATAACGAGGTTCTGCAATTCTTCCTGATCGTGGCAGGGTTTCTGCCGCTGGTGTTGCTGGGTTTGGAGAACGTCGGGGGATGGAGCGGGCTGACGGAGCGCCTGGCCGCAGTCTCAACTGGACGCGGCTTCGAAGCGAGCGCATTTACATCGTTGTGGGGCACGTTGGGCAACGCGTCGGCGAACCCATTGGGGGTGGAGTGGTTCGGGACGTTGATGGGACTTGGCTTCGTTTTGTCGTTCGGCTATTGGTGCACGGACTTTCTCGTGGTGCAGCGTGCGATGGCGGCCGATTCGATGCTGGCGGCGCGGCGCACGCCGCTGATCGCGGCGTTTCCGAAGATGATCTTTCCGTTTCTGGTGATCGTGCCGGGCATGATCGCCATCGCATTGACGAAGACCTCCGGCGCCGATGGATTTCAGCTGCCGCTCAAGCCGGACGGCAGCCTGAACTACGACATGACGATCCCGATGATGCTCGGCCATTACTTTCCGTCGGGCATGTTGGGCCTGGGTCTGACCGCGCTGATGGCCTCGTTCATGTCGGGCATGGCAGGCAACGTGACGGCGTTCAACACGGTGTGGACCTACGACATCTATCAGGCCTACATTCGGCCCAGGGAATCCGACGCCCATTACTTGTGGATGGGGCGCGCATCGACGGTGGGCGGGATTGGGGCGTCGGTGGCGGCAGCATATCTCGCCACGCAGTTCAACAACATCATGGACTTTTTGCAACTCGTGTTCGCCTTTGTGAACGCGCCGCTGTTCGCGACCTTCCTATTGGGCATGTTCTGGAAGCGGGCGACCGGACACGGGGCGTTCTTTGGGCTTGTGGCAGGCACGGCGGCGGCGGCGTTGCATCATGGGCTATCGCTTCCCGCGGGCTCGGCAGTTGGCATCAAGGGCGGTTGGCTAGGCGTGATGACGGCATATCCGAGCGAGATGGCGCAGAACTTTTGGACGGCGATTTTCGCCTGGACGGCGTGCTTTCTCGCGACGATCGTGGCAAGTCTGGCAACTCGCGCGCACCGCGAGGAAGACATGCGCGGCCTCGTGTGGCCGCTCACGGAGCGGCAGTCGGATGCGGGCCTCGCCTGGCACCAGAAGCCGGCGACGCTGGGCTTGATCATACTCGCGCTGGTGGCGGCGCTGAACATCATTTTTTGGTAAGGAACGCAGATGGGAATCGACATACGAAAGCCAATCGGAGGGTTGCTGGCGTTGCTGGGATTGATCCTGATGGTTTACGGGCTCGTGGCCGATCCGGCGCAATATCGTAAGAGCAACGGCCGCAACATCAACCTCATCTGGGGAGGCGTGCTCGTTGCGGCGGGCGGCGCATTTCTCCTCGGAAGCCGGAGCGGGACGGCGCGGCAAGCCTCCCGATGAAGAAGTCTTTGGCCCAGGAGTTCCGCAGGCATTTTGGCCGCGAGCCGCGCCTGTTCCGCGCGCCCGGACGCGTGAACCTGATTGGCGAGCACACCGACTACAACGACGGATACGTGATGCCGGCGGCGATCCACTTTGAGACCTGGTGCGGCGCGGCAGCGCGCAACGACAGGCGTGTCTGCGTGTACTCGGAGAACCTGGGCGAGCGGATCGAGTTCTCGCTCGACGATGCGCAACCGACGCCCACGCATACGTGGCAGGACTATGTGCAGGGCGTGGCGCTGCAACTCGAGGGCGCGCGGCACGCGCTACAGGGGGCCGATCTGCTGATTCGCAGCGAGGTTCCGCTGGGCGCGGGCTTGAGTTCGTCGGCGGCGCTCGAGGTTGCGGCGGCGAAGGCGCTGCTCGCGGTCTCGTTTGTGGACTTGCCTCCGATGGAGCTTGCGCAACTGTGCCAGCAGGCGGAGGTGGAATTCGTCGGCATGCGTTGCGGGATCATGGACCAGTTTGCTTCCTGCTTTGGAGTTGAAGGTCACTCTTTGTTGCTGGATTGCCGCACATTGGAACATGAACGGCTCCCACTGCCCGAAGGCGTGTCGCTGGTAGTGGCCAACACGATGGTGAAACACGAGCTCGCCGGGAGCGCCTATAACGAGCGGCGTGACGATTGCGAAGAGGCCTCCCATATGGCGGGGGTGGCGAAGCTGCGCGATCTGAACGAAGCCGACCTGGCGCAATGGATGCCACGGTGGCCAGAACGCGAGGGACGGCGTGCGCGACATATCGTGACCGAGAATGCGCGGGTTTTGCGAGCGGCCGGCGCGCTGCGTGCGCGCCGTTTGGATGACTTCGGGAAGGAGATGTACGCTTCGCATGAGAGCTTGCGCGACGACTACGAGGTAAGTTGCGGCGAATTGGACGTAATGGTGGAGTTAGCGCGCGGCGCGGACGGAGTGTATGGCTCGCGAATGACGGGCGGTGGTTTTGGCGGATGCACGATCAGCCTTGTGGAGCGTGATGAGGTGGAGCGTCTGAAGACGAGGTTGACTGCCGGGTACAAGTCGGCGACGGGCAAGGACGCTGTGATCTTCGTGTGCAGGACAGTGGCGGGGACGAGCGAGGTGCGCGCGGCGTGAAGGCGTGGAGCGATATTCCGCACCGGCGCTACAACGCGCTGAACGGCGATTGGACGATCGTGTCGCCGCACCGCGCGAAACGCCCTTGGCAAGGGCAGATGGAGCGCGTGCCGCAGCCTGCGCCGGTGTCCTACGATCCAGGATGTTATCTGTGTCCAGGCAACGAGCGCGTGGGTGGGCACCGCAATCCGGCGTACGAGTCGACCTTCGTCTTCGACAACGACTTCGGGGCCCTGCTGCCCGATGGGGAGCCGTTTGCAATGGACGATGGCCTGCTGCAAGCGCGGAGCGAGCGCGGGTTGTGCCGCGTAATTTGCTTCTCGCCGGATCATGGGCTGACCGTTTCGCGCATGGACGATGACGCGCTGGCGTTGGTTGTGGCCGAATGGGGCCGTCAGTTCCGGGAACTGGGCACACTGGACTACGTGAGCACGGTGCAGATCTTCGAGAACCGCGGCGAGATGATGGGAGCGAGTAACCCGCATCCGCACTGTCAGGTATGGGCGGTGGAGAGCGTTCCTTTCGAGCATGCGCGGGAGCTGGCGGCACAGAGTGCGCATTGCGAGCGGCACGGCGAGTGCTTGTTGTGCTCGTACTTGCGGCAGGAGTTGGAAGCGGGCGAGCGCATCGTGTGCGAAAACGAAAGCTTCGTCGCGCTGGTGCCATTTTGGGCGGTTTGGCCATTTGAGACGCTGGTGCTGCCACGGCGGCACATGGCAGCGGTGGACGAGTTGACCACGAGCGAGCAGCGCGCTCTAGGCAACATCCAGCGAATGCTCACGACGCGCTACGACAACCTGTTCGAGAGCCCGTTCCCTTATACGATGGGCTTGCACCAAAAACCCACCGATGGCGGTGAGTATGCCCACGTGCACCTGCATGCCCACTACTATCCGCCGCTGTTGCGCTCGGCGACGGTGAGGAAATTTATGGTCGGGTTTGAAATGATGGGCGGTCCGGCGCGAGACATCACGCCAGAGTCGGCGGCGGCACGCTTACGGGAAGTGAGCGAGCGGCACTACTTGGACGCAGAGAGAGGCAGGACGAGATGAAGCGACGGAGTTTCTTGGGAGCGGCGATCGCGGCGGCGGCACATCCACTTGCGGCGCAGGCGCAGCGGCCGAACATTGTGTTTATCCTGGCCGACGATTTGGGTATCGGCGACTTGGGCTGTTACGGGCAGAAGCAGATCGCGACGCCCAACATCGACAAGCTCGCGGCGCAGGGCACGCGGTTCACGCAGGCGTATTCGGGGGCGACGGTGTGCGCGCCATCGCGCTGTTCGCTGATGACAGGGAAGCACCAGGGCCACGCGACGGTTCGCGGCAACCGAAGTCCGGAGATCGCCATTCAGCCGGACGAGGTGACCATCGCCGAGGTCTGCAAGATGGCGGGGTACACCACGGGCATGTTCGGCAAGTGGGGCATTGGCGGCCCCGCCACGCTTGGGAGGCCCAACGCACAGGGGTTCGACGAGTGGTTCGGCTACCCGAGCCAGGTGCACGCCCACCTTTTCTATCCGGAACACCTGTGGCACAACGAGACCGAGGTGTTTTTGCGGAAGAATTTCAATGGCGCCAAAGGTGAGTACGCGCCGGACACGATCCTTGCCAAGGGGCTGGAGTTCATCGACCGCAATCGAGCGCACTCGTTCTTCCTCTATCTGCCGTTCACGGTGCCCCACACGAACAACGAACTGGGCAGTCAGAAGGGCGATGGGATGGAAGTGCCCGATTACGGCTCGTACAAGGACAAGCAATGGGCAAATCCGGAAAAGGGCTTCGCGGCGATGGTCGAGCGGCTCGATGTAGCAGTCGGCAGTGTGATGGCGAAACTGGCCGAGCACAACCTGGACCGCAACACGCTCGTGATCTTCACTTCCGACAACGGCTCACACCAGGAAGGTGGACACAAAGTGGACTTCTTCGATTCGAACGGTCCCTACAAGGGCTGGAAGCGCGATCTGTACGAAGGCGGCATTCATGTACCGATGCTCGCGCGGTGGCCAGGTCACGTGCCGGAAGGCAAGGTGAGCGACCAGATATGGGCCTTCTGGGATGTGCTGCCGACGGTGGCCGAACTCGTGGGCGTTCCCGCGCCGAAAGGCATCGACGGAATCTCGATGGCGAATGCCTTACTTGGCAAGCCGCAACAAAATCATGAGTATTTGTACTGGGAGTTCCACGAACGCGGATTCGACCAGGCGGTGCGCATGGACCGCTGGAAGGGCGTGAAACGGAGCGCAAACCAGGGGCGCGTGGAGTTGTACGACATGCCGGCCGACATTGGCGAGACGAAGGATGTGGCGGCGGCGCATCCGGACATCGTGAAGCGCATG
>Ga0075431_100007535_pt1 | contig 10836 bp, 8 predicted proteins | sample RhiMetdeltSRZDD5_FD_75297 | JGI IMG/M metagenome (GOLD analysis project Ga0075431, IMG submission 75297) | Populus rhizosphere microbial communities from Tennessee, USA - Rhizosphere MetaG P. deltoides SRZDD5 | ecosystem: Host-associated > Plants > Roots > Rhizosphere > Soil | place: USA...
CATCGCGCGCTATGCTCCCGGCGGTGCATGGTCCAGAGAGTGCCGACATCTTCCGAGCCATCGTGACGCGACGAACGAGATTCACGAGTGTTCATGCGGCCCTCCCGGGCAAACCGTCAGGGGCTCAGTCTAGGAAACCGCTGTGATGACCTCGTGAATCGCGTGCAAAACCTGTGTGACGGCAAATGACCTATTCGGGGTCCGGGATCCGGGATCCGGGATCCGATTTTTCCGGCTGGGGACCGGCTCCGAGACTGGTTGCGCACCCGATCTTTCCGGTTGCGCAACCCCGGACCCCGGACCCCGGGCCCCGGATGAGATAATCACCGCCAAGAAAGACTTCCATGAGATTCCCAGCGCTCCTCCTTCTGGTCGCGGTGGCAAGCCCGGCATTACAGACTCCGCCACCGCCCGAACGGTGGGAGTGGATCGACCCGGCGACCGGCCACCGCGTGGTCCGGGTCTCGGACGACCCGGGAAGCGCGACCCTGTACTTTCACGACAACGCGTTCTCTGCCGCCGGCGACAGGATGATGTTCCAGACGTCGAAGGGCATTGCCGTCATCGACGTCGCCAGAATTGGAGGCGCCGAGACTCGGATTGAGATCGTGGCCCCGGAGGCACGGGGTGGTTATTTCGCTCGGCGCGGGCGGGACATCTATCTCAGTGGGAGGGCCGGAAATTCTGGCGGCGGGCGGGACGGCGGTCCGGTGATGGCCGTGAACGTCGACACTCGGGCCATCCGTGAGGTGAAGAACGCACGCGGGCTGATCAACGCCGACGAAACGCTGTCGGTCGTCAAGAAGGCTCCGGCGATCGATCGCGACGGAAAGTACCCGCCGCCACCTCCCCGCGCGATCGTTCCGCAGTTGCAACGGATGTTCCCCGGCAAGAAGATGGAGGACCTCACGCCCGACCAGCAATACGCGGTGAAGAAGGAAGATCAGCTGGCCCCGCGCGCGCTCAATCCCGGATTGCAGTCGTTCATCTTCACGAAGCTCGGGTCGAGCGAGTCCTACGAGACCGGCTTCCAGTACGGCGATTTGAACCATCTCCAGTTCAACCCGGTCGACCCCGGCCTGCTGCTGTATTGCTACGAAGGCACGTGGCACGAGCTGGACCGCACGTGGACGATCCGCACCGACGGCAGCGCGATGCGCCTGATGCACAAGCGGACGATGGACATGGAGATCAACGGCCACGAATGGTGGAGCTGGGACGGCCGGACCGTGTGGTTCGATCTGCAGACGCCGCGCAGCCAGGTGTTCTGGCTGGCCGGAGTGAACGTGGAGACCGGCAAGCAGAGTCGCTATCGCGTGGAGCGTAGCTGGTGGGGCGTTCACTTCAACAGCTCGCGCGACGACAGCCTGTTTGCCAGCGACGGCGGGGATCCGTCACAAGTGGCCTATGCGAGCGACGGGATGTGGATCAACCTGTTCCGGGTGCAGCCGGACGGAACGCTGACGCGCGAGAAGCTCGTCGACATGTCACGTCACAACTACGTGACCGGCCGCGGCGGCGTCGAACCGAACGTGCACATCACGCCCGACAAGAAATGGGTCGTGTTCACCGGCCAGTTCGCGACCGAGCGGCACGTCTACGCGGTGGAGATCGCCAGACCGAAATGATCGGTCGCGACCATCTCCGGCGTTTCGCGGTTGCCCGCAGCCTCTTCCCGCCAACTTCTCTCGAACGTGCGTTACGGCGCTTCGGCTTCGTCCAGGCGGATCCGATCCGGGCCCCGGCCCGGGCCCAGGACCTGACGATGCGCCATCGCGTGGTCGACTACCGTGCCGGCGACCTCGAGCGTCATTACACGACGCTTGGCATCGAGGAAGACTTTTTCATCAACTACGGCTTCGTCACAACCGACGTCTACGCGCTCATGCACCCGAGACGCATGGTCCCGGCCTGGCCGTCGCCGGGGAGGATGCGATCCCAGCGTCTCCTGGCGTTCGTCCGGGAGCGGGGAGCGGTGCATCCTCGCGACGCACAGGAGCGGTTCGCGCACGGGACCGTCACGAACTACTGGGGTGGCTCGTCGAACGCCACGACGCATCTGCTCGATGCGCTTCATTACCGCGGCCTGCTCCGGGTCGTGGAGCGCCGGTCCGGCATCCGCGTCTACGCGCCCGTCGACCGCCCCTCGACGCTGCTCGGGGCAGCCCTGAGCTCGTCGAATGGGCGCCCCTCGTCCTCTCTGGCGGGGGCGGAAAGACGGGCTCGCGTCGATGCGCTGATCGACGTGGTGGTCCGTATCTATGCGCCGCTGCCGAGGGCAAGCGTCTCGACGATCGTCAGCCGGCTGCGGTATGCGGTGCCACAGTGGCAGGGGGAATTGAAGGCCGGTTTGCGCCGGGCGCACGACCGGCTCTCGCGCGAGCGCGTGGATGGAGTCGACTGGTTCTGGCCCGCCGACGAAGATCCCGCTGTCGCCGTATCCGAGGATGCGGTGAGGATGCTCTCGCCGTTCGATCCGGTCGTCTGGGATCGTCGCCGATTCGAGTTGCTGTGGGGATGGGCCTACCGATTCGAAGCTTACACGCCGGCCCCAAAGCGGAAGCTCGGGTACTACGCGCTCCCGCTGCTGTGGCGCGATCGTGTGGTCGGATGGGCCAACGTCTCGATGTCGCGAGGCGAGGTGCGCGCCGAGCTGGGATTCGTCGAATCGGGGCGTCCATCCGATCGCGGCTTCAAGCGCGAGCTCGAGCGCGAGATGGATCGGATGCGGCGGTTCCTGGAAGAGTCTCCCTGACACGATCGAACGGGTGTCTGTAGAAAACCGGTGAGTCAGATGCAACCCTGCGCGCTACGTCACCGTCTAAGTACGCGTTTGTAGAACTAATATGGCGAAGGGCGATTTTCTGGGCGAATTCGAGATTTACGTGATGCTGGCGCTGGCGCACCTGGATCCGGACGCCTACGGCGTCACGATCCGGCGCGAGATCACCCGGCGCACCGGCCGGGAGATCGCGATCGGTGCGGTCTACGCCACACTGTCGCGGCTGGAGGAGAAGGGACTCGTCGTTTACACGCTGTCCGATCCGGTGCCGGTGCCGGGAGGCCGCACCCGGAAGCACTTTGCGTTGACTCCGGCCGGCGTCCGCGCACTGGACCACTCGACGCGCATGCTTGCTCGCATGATGCAGGGCTGGCGCCCGCGGACGCAGCCTCAATAGCCATGCCGCCGATTCCTCGCGTTGTCCGCTGGCTGCTTCGCCTGGCTGCAGGCCCGAGTTATCGCGACGTGGTCGCCGACCTCGAAGAAGAGGCGGCGGCGCGGGCTTCGACGGACAGCCCGGCGGCCGCCCGGCGATGGATCCGTGCCCAGGTCACGGGTTCGATCGGGCCGCTCGTCGGCCGGCGTCTCGAGATGCTCCTCACCACTCTGAAAGGGATGCACATGAAGGCCTGGCGTGGGTTCGGCTCTGATCTGTCGGTCGCGCTGCGGCGACTCCGTGACGCCCCCGGGTTTTCGCTGGTGTGCGTCATCACGCTTGCGCTCGGCATCGGCGGGAACGCTGGCGTCTTCACGCTGATCGATCGCGTGCTGCTCAAACCATTGCCCGTCGCCAGACCCTCCGAGCTCTATCGCGTGGGCAACACTGACGCCTGCTGCGTGAACTCGGGCAGACAGGGATCGTTCTCGCTGTTCTCTTACGACCTCTACATCCATCTCCGCGACGGAGCGCCCGAGTTCGGCCCGTTGGCGGCGTTTCAGGCCAACACGCGCACGATCACGTTCGGTCGGCCGGACCTGGGGACACCTCCACTCACACTGAGCGGCGGCTTCGTCTCGGGGAATTACTTTCAGCTGTTCGAGCTCGCTCCGGCCACGGGACGCCTCATCCAGCCCAACGACGACACGCGGGGCGCGCAGACGGTCGCCGTCCTGAGCCACACGGCCTGGACCACGCGCTTCGCCGGACGCGCCGACATCGTCGGGCGGCCCGTGACACTGAACGGCATAACCGCGACGATCGTCGGCGTCGCCCCGCGGGGGTTCTATGGCGACACGATGCGTCCCAATCCTCCGGAGATCTGGATCCCGTTGTCGAGCGAGCCGCTCCTGCAGCCCGCGGCCCGGCTGCTCGACGCCAAGCCCCTCCACTGGCTCTATGCCATCGGGCGGCTCGAGCCCGGGACTGCGATTCTCCCTCTCCAGGCGCGCCTCACTTCAACCCTGCAGCATTGGCTCGACACCAACGAGCCCACGCCGAGTGAGCGAGCCGAGATTCCGCGCCAGTACATCACGATTGTGTCGGCCGCGTCCGGCGTGGCGTCGATGCAGGCGTCCGTCGCACCGTCGCTGCGGTTGTTGCAGGGGCTGGCTGCGGCCGTCCTGTTCATTACCTGCGCAAATCTCGCGAGCCTGCTTTTGGCACGAGCCGCGGCCCGCCGGACCGAAATGGCCACACGAGTCGCGCTCGGCGCCTCGAGGGCGCGGTTGATTGGACAGCTCCTGATCGAATCGATATTGCTCGCCTGCGTCGGCGGCGCACTGGGGCTGATCGTGTCGTTCCTGGGGGCGAACGCAATTCTGGACCTGGCGTTCCGCGGCGCGACCAGCGTTCCGGTCGATCCCTCGCCGTCGTGGCTGGTGATCGGATTCGTGTTCGCTGCCGCCCTCGTCACGGGTGTACTGTTCGGCGCGGCGCCAGCGATCGTCGGCTCGCGCTCCGACCCGATCGACGCGCTGCGCGGCGCCGGACGCACCACCGGTGATGGTGGTGGGCGGTTGCGTAGTTCGCTGATCGCCGTGCAGGTTGCGCTGTCACTGGTCCTGCTGACCTGTGCAGGCCTGTTGTCGCGCACGCTCGTCAAGCTGGAATCACAGGATTTCGGCGTCCGCCTGGACAGTCGTTACGTGGTGAACCTCGCGCCATCGCTTTCCACGGTCGCGCCGGAGGAGCTGCCCTCGCTGTACGACCGCCTGCGGGACCGGCTGAAGCAGATTCCTGGCGTCCGGAACGCGGCGTTCTCACTTTACGCACCCATGTCGGGCGACAACTGGGGTACGGCCATCGTCGTCCAGGGGCCCACTCAAATCGAGCGCCGCTCGGTGTCCTGGAACCGGGTCAGCCCTGAGTACTTCGAGACAGTCGGCACGCCGATCCTGCGCGGTCGTGGATTCGATGAGCGTGACCGTCCCGACTCACCGCTGGTCGCCATCGTCTCGCAGTCGTTCGCGCGCCGCCACTTCGGCGACACGGATCCGATCGGCCGGCGCATTGGCCAGTCAGTCCCGGAAATCGAGATCGTCGGGGTCGTGGGGGACGCGAAGTACCGGCGCGCCCGCGAGGCGCCGGGCGAGATGTTGTTCCTGCCTTACCTGCAAGTCACCGAGGAGAGCCGCGGACGGGCGGTCCAGATGGGGATCAGGCTGGATCGGTCCCACTATCCACAGGCGGTCGAGTTGTATGCCGAACGCTCTCCGGGCCTCGAGTCGGAAGTACGTCGGGCGATGGCGGAAGTGGACAGCCGCATCACCGTGCGGTCGATGTTGGCCATGACCGACCAGGTCGCCGGCGCATTCAACGAGGATCGCCTCATCGCGCGCCTGACGGGGACGTTCGGGTTCGTGGCCCTGATGCTGGCCTGTCTCGGCATTTACGGGGTGACTGCCTACTCGGTGACCCGGCGCATCCGCGAAATCGGGGTGCGCATGGCGGTCGGTGCGCAAGGTTCGCGGGTAATCGCGACGATCGTGCGATCAGCCGTGATGCAAGTTGTGGTGGGCACGGCGTTCGGTCTGCCAGCGGCGTTTCTCGCTGGCCGTTACCTGGAAACGCGACTGTTCGGGATCAGCCCACACGATCCCGTGACGCTCGGGGTCAGCGTGGGACTGATGATGCTCTCAGCAGCCGTGGCGGCGTTGATTCCGGCCAGCCGTGCTGCCCGTCTGGATCCTGTGAAGGCGTTACGCGTGAGCTGATGCCGTTGCCGGTTCGTGGCCTTCGCGGTGGCCGTGTCGCGCGTGTGAAGTGATGGCTCGCCAGGGCCTGAAGGCCCTGGCCTACTTGGGCGGTCCCGGCTTCTGCGTTTCCGGCTTGGCTTGTTCCGGCTTCGCCTGTTCTGGCTGCGGCAGCGTAGTCGGCTGCTGCTGTGGCGCCGGTGCGGGCTTGGTCGGCTCGAGCGGCGGCTGCGCTTGCGGCGCGGTTACCGGAGCTGGCGGCGGTCCGCCGACGCCACGCATCAGCGAACTGCCTCCCGGCCGGCCGACGATGCTCAGCACGACGGCGCCCACCATGAAGATCGCGCCAAGGACGGCCGTCGCGCGGGTGAGAACGGTCGCGCCCGCACGTGCGCCGAACGCAGTCTGGCTGCCGCCTCCGCCGAACGCGCTGGCGATGTCTCCGCCCTTACCCTGCTGCAACAGCACAACCAGCAGCAGAAGCAGGCAGGCGAGCACATACAGAGTGGCGACCAGGTAATAGAGCATAACGCGTGATTTTACCATCGTTCGGGGCAGTCAGGTAGCGCCGGGCCTTCGGGCCCGGCCCTCCCTACCTGGCCCCGCGGCTGCGGGTGACGATCTCCCGGAACCCGGCGACGTCGAGGCTGGCCCCTCCGACCAGCGCACCGTCGACGTCGGGATGCACGATCAGCGAGTGGATGTTGTCCGGCTTCACGCTGCCGCCGTAGATGATGTGGCACTGGTCTGCCGCGGCGCCGCCGAACCCCTGGCGGATCCGCGTGCGGATGTGGGCGTGGGCCTCGCCGGCCTGTTCGGGCGTCGCATTCCGGCCGGTCCCGATGGCCCACACCGGCTCGTAGGCGATCACGAGGGCCGCGATCTGATCGCCGGTCAGCCCGTCGAGGCCGTCCTTGATCTGACGATCGAGCACCGGCAGGGTCTGCCCGGCCTCACGCTCCTCGAGCGTTTCGCCGATGCAGACGATCGGTGTGAGCGTCGCACCCAGCGCGGCCAGCAGCTTGCGGTTGACCGTCTGGTCGGTCTCCTGGAACAGCCGCCGGCGCTCGGAGTGGCCGATGATGACGTACTCGGCGCCGGCCTCGCGCAGCATTGGTGCGCTCACCTCGCCGGTGAAGGCGCCTTCTTTTTCCCAGTACAGGTTCTGTCCCGCGACACCGATGTTGGTGTGTCGCGCTGCCTCCGCCACCGCATGGAGCGCCGTGAACGGTGGAGCGACCACGATCTCGATGTCGGCAAAGTCCTTGACCATGCCCTGGAACTGTTTGATGAACACGACCGCGTCGTGCACGGTCTTGAACATCTTCCAGTTGGCGGCAACAAAGGGTGTACGCATCTGAGCATCCTGTCGTCGCAGTTGAAACCTTTAACAGGAGAGGCAGGAGCTCAGGAGAACGATTTGGTTTCCTCCTGACCTCCTGGCCCTCCTGTTAGTACAAGGGAGTGGCTGTCGCCGCTATTTCAGCGCGGCCACGCCAGGCAACGTCCGGCCGCCGAGGAATTCCAGTGAGGCGCCGCCTCCGGTCGAGATATGCGTGATCTTGTCGGTGACGCCGGCCTTCGCAACCGCCGCAATCGAGTCGCCGCCGCCGATCACCGTCGTGCCCCTGACCTCCGCGACCGCCCTGGCGACTTCGATCGTGCCCTTCGCGAAGGTGTCGATCTCGAACACGCCCATCGGTCCATTCCAGACGACGGTCTTCGCGCCGGCAATCACGGAGCGATACGTCGCGATGGTCTTCGGACCGATGTCGAGGCCCATGCGGTCGCCGATGCCCGCGTCGGTGACGTCGAGGAGCTCGGCGGGTGCGCCGGCTTCGAGCTTTGGCGCGACGACGTGGTCGACCGGCAGTTCGAACCGGAGGCCCCGCTCCTTCGCCCGGCGTTCGACGTCGCGCGCCGAGTCGAGCAGGTCGGCTTCGACCAGCGACTTGCCGACCTCGATGCCACGTGCCTTCAGGAAGGTGTAGGCCATTGCGCCGCCGATGAGCAGCGCGTCGACCTTCGAGATCAGGTTCTCGATCACCTCGAGCTTGTCGGACACCTTGGCCCCGCCGAGGACCGCGACGAACGGGCGATCGGGATTCTCGAGCACGCGGCCCAGATACTCGACCTCCTTGCCCATCAACAGCCCGGCTGCGGCCTCCTTCACCTGATGGACGATCCCCTCGGTCGATGCGTGGGCGCGATGGGCCGATCCGAAGGCATCGTTGACGTACACGTCCGCGAGCTCGGCCAGTTGCTTCGCAAACGCGGGATCGTTCTTCTCTTCCTCGGGGTGGAACCGCAGGTTCTCGAGCAGCACCACGCCGCCTTTCCCGGCGGCCTGGATCGCGGTGCGTGTGGCCTCGCCGATACAGTCCTCGGCGAACTGCACGGGCCGCCCCCCAAGCAGCGTCGACAGCCGCTCGGCGCACGCCCGCAGCGAGAATTCCGGGTTGGGCTTGCCCTTTGGACGCCCGAGGTGCGAAGCGAGAATCACCGTGGCGCCGTGATCGAGCAGCCAGGTGATCGTCGGCAGCGAGGCCCGGATGCGCGTGTCGTCGGTGATCGCGCCGTTCTTGATCGGCACGTTGAAGTCGACGCGCACCAGGACCCGCTTGCCCGAGACCTCCAGGTCGGAAAGAGTCCGAGACGCCACTACAGGCCCTTCTTGGCCAGGAACCGCAGCAGATCGACGCAGCGGCTCGAGTAGCCCCACTCGTTGTCGTACCACGACAGGACCTTCACGAAGTCGCCGTCCATGACCGAGGTGTACGGCGCGTCGAGAATGGACGAGTGATCGTTGCCGCGGAAGTCGACCGAGACGAGCGGCTCCTCGACGTACTGAAGGATGCCCTTGAGGCTGCCTTCCGACGCCTCCTTGAATGCCGCGTTCACGTCTTCCTTCGTGGTCTTCTTCTCGAGAATCGCCGCGAGATCCACCACCGAGACGTTCGGCGTCGGCACGCGCATCGCGATCCCGTCGAGCTTTCCCTTGAGCTCCGGCAGCACCTCGCCGACGGCGAGCGCCGCGCCGGTGGTGGTCGGGATGATCGAGAGCGCCGCCGCGCGCGCCCGCCGCAGATCCTTGTGCGGGAGATCGAGCAGCTGCTGATCGTTCGTATACGAGTGCACCGTCGTCATCCAGCCCTTCTTGATGACGAACTTCTCGTGCAGCACCTTCGCGATCGGGGCAAGGCAGTTGGTCGTGCACGAGGCGTTGGAAATGATCTGGTGCTTCGCCGGGTCGTAAGTGTCATCGTTGACGCCGAGGACCATGGTGATGTCCGGCTTCTTGGCCGGAGCCGTGATCACGACCCGCTTGGCGCCGGCCGCGAGGTGCTTGCCGGCTGAATCACGATCGGTGAAGAGGCCGGTCGACTCGAACACCACCTCGACGCCGAGGTCCTTCCACGGCAGCTGGGCCGGGTCCTTCAGCGACAACACCTGGAATTCGTCCTTGTTGACCTTGATTCGATCGCTCGACGAGGAGATGTCGGCCTTCAGGTTGCCGAGAATCGAGTCGTACTTCAGCAGGTGGGCCAGCGTGGCGGCATTGGTGAGGTCGTTGACCGCGACGATGTCGATATTGCTATCGTCCATGGCGGCGCGCATGATGTTGCGGCCGATCCGGCCGAACCCGTTGATTCCGACTTTAATGGACATTCTGAAAATCCTCCAACCGGTAAACTTCTGATTCTATATGAAGCTCCGGCTTGCGCCGTCGCCAATCGCGGTCTAGAGTACGGAGTTCGCCCATGTACACGATTTACAGCGTCGCGATCGTGCTGTTTTTTGCGATCCTGTCGCCGTATTTCCTCTATCAGGCGATCCGCTACCGCAAGTACATCCGCAATCTCCCGCAGCGGCTCGGGTACCTGCCGTTGTCCTTCAACTTCGATGGCGACGAGTCCATCTGGATCCATGCCGTGTCGGTCGGCGAAGTGCTGACGGCGCGGGCGCTGCTCCCGCAACTTCGCGAGCGGTATCCGCGGCTGCGCATCTTCCTGTCGACGACCACCATCACCGGGAATCAGGTCGCGCGGACCAACGTCCACGACGTGGACGGGGTCTTCTACTTTCCACTCGACCTGCCGCCGATCGTCCGGCGGACGATGCGGGTGGTGAAGCCTCGGCTGTTCGTGATGATGGAGACCGAGCTGTGGCCGAACCTGCTGCGCGCGTGCCGCGCCGCGGGGGTGAAGACGGCGCTGGTGAATGGACGAATCTCGCTGCGCTCCTTCCCGCGCTACCGCCTCGCGCGCGGGTTCTTCCGGCGGGTGCTGGCGGATGTCGATCGTTTCTGTATGCAGAGCGAAGAGTCGGCGCGACGAATCGTCGAGATCGGGGCCGACCGCGACCGCGTGTCCGTGACGGGCTCGCTGAAGTTCGACTCGCTCGAGCTTCCGGGCGCGGTGGCGGATCGCGGCCGTAATCGGGTGCTCCGCTACTTCCGGATCGGCCAGGATCGACCGGTGGTGGTCGCCGCCTCGACCCTGAAGGGGGAGGAGGAGACAGTCCTCGACGCGTTTCAGCGAATCCGCGCCATCTGGGGCAGCGCGCTGCTCATCATCGCCCCGCGCAAGCCCGAACGCTTCGAGGAAGTCGAGCGGCTGGCGAAGAAACCGGGGTGGCGCGTGGCCCGGCGCACCGAGCTCGCGGTTGATTCCGAGCCGCGGGTCGACGTCGTGATTCTCGACACCATCGGCGAGCTCGCGCAGCTCTATCAGGTCGCGACCGTGGTGTTCGTCGGGGGCAGTCTCGTGGATGCGGGAGGACACAACATCCTCGAGCCCGCGGTGTTCGGCAAGCCGATCGTGTTCGGGCCCCACATGCACAACTTCACGGAAATCGCCCGCACGTTCATCGAGAACCGCGGCGCGGTCCAGGTCCAGGCGGATGCCGAGCTCGAGAACGTG